>Ga0183098_10380_pt1 | contig 100522 bp, 87 predicted proteins | sample BioMet9_FD_128884 | JGI IMG/M metagenome (GOLD analysis project Ga0183098, IMG submission 128884) | Microbial communities from bioreactor (seeded with sewage sludge) at Lawrence Berkeley National Lab, California, USA - Biofuel... | ecosystem: Engineered > Bioreactor > Anaerobic > Unclassified ...
CATAGGTCCCGGTCACGCCGGCCTTGAACAACCACTTGGGCACATCCGGAATCTGGTTGCCCTTGACATGGATCACGGTATTGGCGTCGGACGGGAGGTCCTGGGTAAAGGTGAAGCTGTTGTACGATCCAGAGCCAAAAAGGGTCAGCCACTTCAAAGGTTTCCAGGCCGCTTCCAATTCGCCGCCGATGGACTCGGCCTGACCGACGTTTTGCAGGAACGTCAGCTTGGACACGGGATCATAGGTGGAGACGGATTTGTCCTGGTACTTGGCGTAAAAAAACGTGGGCGAGACGGAGAAGGTGCCGTCGTTATAGCGCAGGCCGACTTCGAAGTTGTCGGAGGTCTCCAGTTTGGCGTCGTCCCAGAGGCGTTTCAGGCTGATGCCGGCCTTCTGGTAGGTGGAAAGGTTCCTGGCGTAGTTGTTGTAAAGCGGTCCGATGGCCGGATAGGCGTAGTTCTTGCCGTACATGAACCGCGCGGTCAGTTGGTCCGTGATGTCGTAGCTGATACCCGCATTGGGCAGCCAGACATCCTTGGTGGACTGGCTGGTGCTGGCCTTGCCGATGATGGAGGAGTTGTCGATGGCATCGCTGTACGAGACATCGGGGACGCCGGCGGTGTTATAGGTATCCACCCAGGGCATGGTGGTTTGCAGGTATTTCAACCCGGCCTGGACGTGGAATTTCCCCAAATCGGACTTGGCCTGGATAAAAGGCGCCGTGGTGATATGGTCGCCCAACTTGTTGAGGGTCGACCACCCGCTGAAGGTCGAGCCGGTGTTGGTCAGGAGATAGAGGCGCTGGCTGGACTGGGGCTGCGGATAATAATGGCTGTCATCGTACCAGAAGCCGGCCTTGACCTGGACGGGATCGTATTTTTGTTCGATCTGAACCACATAGCCGATCTGGTGTTGCTCGATATCGGCAATGGTGTAGCCGAGTTTCTTGGTAGCGGGAACCGTATCGCTGGTCGGGGTGCTGTAGCGGCGGCCCTGGTTTTCGGCATAGTAGGGCTTGAATTGAAATATGGCGCCCTGCCAAAGCTTGGCTTCGATATTCCCGAAAAACGTCGCCTGATCGAAGTATTGCCTGTTGTAGTCGTAGTAGTTCCAATCGATCTTCGGATTCCCAGACAAGCTGCTGTTATAATCAAATCCCCGGTAATTGCCCATATTCTTGGTCTGACTATAGGTCAGATCCCGGAATTCGTCCTGATCAAAGCTGTTGTAAATCCCGTACGCCTCGATCTTGACCCGATTGTCGAACAGGGGCTGGACAAGGCCGCCCATCAAATTGAAATTGCTGATATTGCCTGTTCCGCGCCACTTGTTTTCCTGGGCGTAGGAAACGGAACCAAAGACGCGGGTCCCGGCGGAGGGGGCGGCGCCCGAATCGATACGGGCAAACGAGCGCGTGAACCCGTAGGAACCGACCTTTTGTTCGGCCGTGGCCCCGAATGTTTCCGAGGGAGCCTCGACCAGCATGTCGAGTGAGCCGGCCGTGTTGCCAAAACCAAAACCGCGATCCGCCGGAATGGGCCCCTTGTACAGGGTCATGGAATGCACGTTGGAATTGTCGAGAACGTTGCCCATGATCCCATGTCCCATGGGAAACAGGATCGGAAGGCCGTTAATCGTTTGCGCCAAACGGTTGTTGGTGTCACCCAATTGGCCACGGATGCGCAAGGAATTTTGGTTTTGCACCAAGCCATACGGATCATCACTTTCCGTATTGACAGACGGCAGAAGGTTCAGAGCTCTATATGGTGTCGTTCCGCCGATGGCGCCAAAGGTCTGTATGGTTTCTTTTGACAAGGTCACAGCAGTCGCTGGATTGGATTGCTCTTCTTGAAGAGGCCCAGGCTGCACCGTTTCCGTTACTTGCACCGTGGGGAGTTGGAATTCGTTTTGTTGCTGTCCATCCTCAGCCACGGCGTTTGCCGCGGCAAACAGTATTAAAAAAGACAGCAAGATACACAATTTTACAAGTTTCATACCCCCACTCCCCGGATGGTTATGGATTGATTTCGCCTACCCTGTGTGTCGATCGCACAAAATGACGAGCGCCTCTCCAGTTTGGGCAGTCTTTTCGTTTGGCTACCCATTCCAAAAATGTATAGTGTTTCGCTGAACATATATTAATCGCAACCTGCGTCAATTCCCTGTTTTTTTTGATATATGTAGAATAATAACCCGCCAGCGGCGGGTATTTGGGTCAAAAACGCCCATCGCTGTGAAGGGTAACTGGAATGTCAACTAGTTCTGTTGCTGATCTATGTTCGATAATAACATAGATTTATAGTCAAAAATTTCGCTCAAAGAGTCGAAATGACGCAGCAGCATATTTTACAAATTTTGGAATACCCAGGCATCGGCCTGGGCCGGCGCAGAACGCGCCAGCGGGCGATCAGAGAGCGCCCTGAAGCGGCTCGGCAGAGAGGATGGAGGAACTGACGGACTCTTTCGAAAAAACACGCTGGGGCTCGGCCATCCGTCCACAGCAGCAGCCGTGGCGCGCGGCAAGCGAAGCGTCGCTTCGTTTCCGGCCGGTGCGACAGCGGTCAAGGCAACGCGGCCTGGGGAATCGTTTCCATTCCAGGCCGCGACAGGCAGTGTGCCTAAGGATTCCCCGGATCCCCCGCATTTTCCGGGCTATGAATTGCCCGGGAGTACCGGGCCGCAAAATCTTGCAACAATACGGCCTGGCGTTCCATATAGCCAACCCAGGCTTCGAGCACCTCACGACCTTCCTGGGTGATGGCGTAGACCCGACGGGCCGGTCCCGTGCCCTCGGCCTCCCAACGGGACAGGACGAGCTGGTCCTCCTCCATCTGCCGCAAGTGCCGGTAGATCATGCCCGGAGGCGCTTCCCCCTTGAGAAAGCCGTACTCGGAAATCCGTTGTAACATCTCGTAACCATAGGACTCTCCCCCCAGGAGAGCCATGAGGATCGAGGGCTGCATGTACCTGTCCGGCTTACCGGGACCAATTTTTTCAGACATTGTGCAAATCCCACTTGACATAGATGCTTTGAGCACATAGATTGTAATCAAACAGGGCGACCAGCCCGCCACGGAGGTGGACCATGAACCGTATTTTCGCACGCGAGCGCCGCAAGATCGAAAACGGTGAGAAGAGGCCTCGTTACCGGGTGGTGGCGGCCACCGGCGACGTCAAGTTTTTTGTCGAACATATCCGCAAGCTTGAGCTGGAAACCATCGCCAAGACTCTGGGTGCCGAGGTTGTGTACCTGCCCAATCCTGGGTCGGGCGAAGGGGGCAACAAGGCCTAAGCGAATCCATACGAAGCCGGGGGAGAAACCTCTTTCCCGGCTTCGTCTTTCCCACGTCGCTCCTGCTTCACCCGTTGCCTGCCGCTTCGGACTCCCGCCGGGGAGGCATGTGACGGGCACGGACCGCAAGTTCGCGGCCGCGGTTCCGTATCTCCGTGGATTTTCCGCAGAACGCAGTCCCAATCGTCTCCAATCCTCATGCATTGCGCCCCATGGCGCAGCACCTCTCAGCCCCGTATCCCGGGACAGGGAGCCCCAAGAGCGCGCTCCCCATCCCGGTGGCAGCAAAAGCGCTTTCGCGCCGCTCACGCCTCTTTGTAAACGATCGTCCCCACATGTTCGCCGGCCAAGGCCGCCATGATGTGCTCGGGATGATGCAAGGCGTCGATAATCTGAAATTCCTTGATCGACTTGGCATGCTTGAGAAAACGGAGGACAGGCCGCTCGACGATCAGGTCTTCCAGATCCAGCGCGATCAACTCGTCAACCGAGATGCGGCTGTAGTAGTCCAGCGCATCGACATTCTTGGCCTTCTTGGGATCGTTGCTGTAGAGGCCCTTTTCGTCCTTCAGGTAGATGAGGGAGCGGGCACCGATATTTTCCGCCAGCAAAAAGGCGCCACAATCCGTCCGGTGCGGCGGGATCATACCCTGCTCGGCCGGGTGTTCGAAAAAGCCATACGGCGGGATGCCCGGGGTGATGGGCAGGTAGCCGAGCTGACAGAACATGGTGAGCTGTTCCAGATGATCGCCGTGGCCGATGCGCACGCCCCCGTGCTTGGACAGCAGCACCGAAAGGATCTCGGCATTTTGTGAGGACACCTTGTCGCCGAGTTTGGACAGGACGCCCGTCGGCATGCCCAGCTCCAGGCCGATGTTGTAGATATGCCGGGCACGGGTGCCACCGCCCGTCATCAGGATCATTTTGAATTGTTCCTTGGCCTTCAGGAGCACATCGATAATGGGCAAGAGCGCCTTGGCTCCCCGGTCCATGATGGACTGCCCACCGATTTTGAGCACGTTGACATCGGGGTGCATCCGAAAGACTTCCTGATGCTCCATTCCCGCCAGCAAGGTCTTGCTGACCAGAGATTCCCCCATCAACGGGGATTCTATATGGAGCCGTCCACTTTCTGCCGCCTCTTTTACCAGCTTGCCCATAAGCACCCTCGCGCTGTTAAGTGTGAAATTGCCCTATATCCTCTTTAAACATAGTCCTTCTTTCGAAATTGCGCAACCTGAAGTTCACCCCCTCATGGAGAGCGGGCGGCCCGCCAAAGGAGGGGGGAGCGGAAGGAAGAACGCTGCCCGCCGAGGCTCGTCCCAGGACGATTTTCAGGGACATATCTTCGCTGGCGCGTCTCGGAGTTGCCGGGGAGAGCAGGAACAAGGGTTCTTCCAGGGGAACCGCCTTATGCCCGACCGGTATCACCATACCCCCCCACAGACGTGGCGCTTCGGACCGCAGGCATCCACGTGCCTTGGCGTTTTCCCGCCAACGCCCCGGGGATTTCCCCGATCGGCTGTTGTTTATTGGCAGGACGTTGAGGCGCCACAGCCGACCGTCCACCCCTCCCCGCCCCAAAAAAGCACTGACCGGTCATTCCGGTCTGACCGGTCTTGACAAAATCCGTTTTTTGTCAAAATCTGCCATCTGTTCGCAGCGAAAAACAACAAAATCATCCGAGACGGACAATTTTGATACAACAATTGCCACCCCAGCCCACGGCAACACCCGGTGCCTCCGACAGCCCTTCCGCTGACGACCAGTCGACGAGCAGCGTCATCCTGGCCCTGATCAAAGGCGGAAACTGGGCGGCCGGACAAAAATTGCCCTCCCAGCGGCAATTGGCCCAGCGCCTCGGCGTCAGCCGGCCGACCGTCCGCGAGGCGCTGGTCGCCCTGGAAACCATGGGACACGTGCGCATCCTGCCGGGGAAAGGCATCTATCTGGCCGGCCCCTCCCCGGAAACGCCCGCCGCCGGCGACTGCCAGGCCCAGCAACCGGCCCGGCTGGTCCAAATGTATCAGTTCCGTTACGTCGTGGAGCCCGCCGTGGCCGGGTTGGTCGCCAAAAATGCAACCGCCGCCCAGATCGAGGATCTCAAGCATCTGGTCGACCGCATGCGCGACACCCTCCAAGACTTCGATCCGCCCTTGTTGGCCCGCCTCAACTGCGCCTTTCACCAACAGCTCGTCGAGGCTGCCAACAACCCCTTTTTCACCCAGTCCCTGGCGCCGTCCCTGACCCTCATGATGGAGCACCAGCAACCCGCGTCGGTGGCCCCCGAGGCCGTGGTGGCCGAACACGAAACCTTGCTTGCCGCCCTGATGGCCCGATCGACGGTCAAAGCCCGGCGCGCCATGCGCCGACACATCGAAGCGTCGGCGGCAAGGGTCCATATTACCGTAAATCTGGCGGAATAAGACCGACGGCGGCGGGAACTGCCGCCCGATACGGGAGGATGACATGGGAATTTCGCTTCGGCCCGGCAGGGGCACTCCAGCCAGCCGGTCGGCGGCCGAAGCCTGGTCCAGGGGCAAGTCAGTTTTTACAACTTTAGCAAAAGTTCATGACAAGGAGGCTCTGAGTATGCGTGCGTGGCGTAGAATTTTGGCTTTTGTCTGCTGCATGGCGGCGCTGCCCTGCCTGTTGGGGACCAGCCCGGCCCTGGCCGAGGACACCGTCAAGGTCGGCATTTTGCATTCCCTGTCCGGCACCATGGCCATCAGCGAAACGTCGCTCAAGGACGTGGCGCTCATGGCCATCGAGGAGCTCAATGCCAAGGGCGGTCTGCTCGGTAAAAAAATCGAGCCCGTGGTCGTCGACCCGGCCTCCAACTGGCCGCTGTTCGCCGAAAAGGCCCGGGAGCTTTTGACCAAGGACAAAGTGGCCGTGGTGTTCGGCTGCTGGACCTCGGTGTCGCGCAAGTCCGTGCTGCCGGTCTTCGAGGAACTCAACGGCCTGCTGTTCTATCCCGTGCAGTATGAAGGCGAGGAATGCTCCTACAACGTCTTCTACACCGGCGCGGCCCCCAACCAGCAGGCCATTCCCGCGGTCGAGTATCTCATGAGCAAGGACGGCGGCGATGCCAAGCGTTTCGTCCTGCTCGGCACGGATTACGTCTATCCGCGCACCACCAACAAGATCCTGCGGGCCTTCTTGCACTCCAAGGGCGTGGCCGACGCCGATATCATGGAAGTCTACACGCCCTTTGGCCACAGCGACTACCAGACCATCGTCTCCGACATCAAGAAGTTCGCCTCGGCCGGCAAAAAGACCTGCGTGATCTCGACCATCAACGGCGATTCCAACGTGCCCTTCTACAAGGAACTCGGCAACCAGGGCATCAAGGCCGAGGACATTCCGGTCGTGGCCTTCTCCGTGGGCGAAGAGGAACTGCGCGGCATCGACGTCAAGCCGCTCGTCGGCCACCTCGCCGCCTGGAACTACTTCATGTCCATGAAGAACCCCGAAAACGAGGCCTTCATCAAGAAGTGGCGGGCCTACGTGAAGAAAAACAACCTGCCCGGCGGCGACAAGCGCGTCACCAACGACCCCATGGAAGCCACCTACATCGGCATCAACATGTGGGCGCAGGCGGTCAAGCAGGCCGGCACCACCGATGTCAACGCCGTGCGCCAGGCCATGATGAACCAGGCCTTCAAGGCCCCTGACGGCTATGAGATCGTCATGGACGCCAAGAACCATCACCTGCACAAGCCCGTGGTCATCGGCGAGATCCGCCCCGACGGCCAGTTCGAGGTGGTCTGGAAGACCAAGGGCCCCATCCGCGCCGAGGCTTGGAGCAAGTACATTCCGGAAAGCGCCAAGAAGACGGCGGACTGGACCTACCCCTGGGTCTGCGGCAACTGCGAGAAGCCCAAGTACTAACCGAGACACTCTGTCTGGGGCGGCGGTTTTCCGGCCGCCGCCCCAAGGAAATACCATGTCGCGCATTTTGCTTCATACGGTCGCGGCGGTCCTCGTGCTGGCCGTGACATGGTCCGCTCTGCCGGCCGCAGCCGCCGAGGCCCCTGATCTGACCGGCCTGTGTGCCGAAAACCGTTCCGGCGTGCTGGACGCCGTCGCCGCCGTGGCCAAGGCCGGACGCTTGGCCGAGGTGCCGGCCCTGGAGGCCCTGCTCGACAGGCGCGTGGGCACGGACGGCCAAGGCCGCTGCCTCATGCTGACCACGGACGAAAAGGCCGTGGACCTGGCCACCGGGCAGCCCCTGTCCGAAACGCCCGCTATCGAGCCGACGGGCATCAACAACCGGGTGCGCTCCGTGGCCAAAAAGGCCATTTCCCAGCTCCGCCTGGCTTCACCCGACCGCGAGACCCGCCTGGCCGCGGCCCGGGAACTCGACACCGCCTCGGACGAAGCCCTCATCGCCGCCATCGAGGCCGCCCTGGCCAAGGAGACCGACCCCGAAATCAAGGGGTTGCTCGCCGTGACCCTGTCCCAGATCGACCTGGGCAGCCCCGACGTCAAACGCCAGTTGCGGGCCATCGCCACCATCGCCGGGTCCGGCAACACCTCCCTGGTCCCCAATCTCCGCCAGGTCCTCACCGCCAACCCGCCGGTCGCGCCCGAGGTGGCCAAGGCCGCCCAGGCCGCCATCGACCGTCTGGAACGCAAACTGGCCCTGGTGCGGACCCTGCGCGACCTGTTTTACGGGGTGAGCCTCGGCAGCGTGCTCCTGCTGGCCGCCCTGGGCCTGGCCATCACCTTCGGGCTCATGGGCGTGATCAACATGGCCCACGGCGAGATGCTCATGCTCGGCGCCTACGCCACGTATGTGATCCAGCAACTTTTTCGAACCTATCTGCCGGGAGCCATCGACTACTATCTCCTGGCGGCCATTCCCTTTGCCTTCGGCTTGTCCTTTGCCGTGGGCGTGATCCTCGAACGCACCATCCTGCGTTTCCTCTACGGCCGGCCCCTGGAAACCCTGCTCGCCACCTGGGGCATCAGCCTGGGGCTCATCCAGACCGTACGGCTCATCTTCGGAGCCCAGAACGTGGAAGTGCAAAACCCCTCCTGGCTTTCCGGCGGCATCGAGGTTCTCGAAGGCCTGACCCTGACCTACAACCGCATCGCCATCATCGTGTTCGTCATCCTGGTGGTCTTCCTGTGCTGGGCCATGCTCAACCGCACGAGCCTGGGCCTGCAGGTCCGGGCCGTGACCCAGGACCGCAACACGGCCAAGGCCATGGGCATTTTCACCTGGAAGGTGGACATGTGGACCTTTGCCCTGGGCTCGGGCATCGCCGGCCTCGGCGGCCTGGCCCTCACCCAGGTGGGCAATGTCGGTCCGGAACTCGGCCAGGGCTACATCGTGGACTCGTTTATGGTGGTGGTCCTTGGCGGTGTGGGCAAGCTCATCGGCACCGTGGTCGGCGCCCTGGGCCTGGGCATGATCAACAAGGCCCTGGAGCCCTTCATGGGCGCGGTCCTTGGCAAGATCATCGTCCTGGCCCTCATCATCGTCTTCATCCAAAAACGTCCCCAGGGGCTTTTCGCCTTCAAGGGCCGCGCCGCGGACTAAGGCCAAGGAGACATCATGCTGCGCCACTTGTGGAATCTGCAATCGAGGACGGCCTGGAGCATCACCCTGGTGCTGGCGGGCCTGTTCCTCGTGGTCGCGCCGGTGCTCAACCTGGCCGTGCCCGAGACCGCGGCCCTGCACCTGCCGACCTATCTCGTCCAGCTGCTGGGCAAGTTTCTCTGCTTCGCCATCCTGGCCCTGGCCCTGGATCTGGTCTGGGGCTACACCGGCATCCTGAGCCTCGGCCATGGGCTCTATTTCGCCCTGGGCGGCTACGCCATGGGCATGTACCTCATGCGGGCCATGGCCGGCGAGGGTGTCTACCGCTCACAGCTCCCCGATTTCATGGTCTTTCTCGACTGGAAGGAACTCCCCTGGTTCTGGCACGGCTTTGACCAGTTCTGGTTCGCCGCCCTGGCCATCTGCGTCATACCGGCCCTGTTCGCCCTGATCTTCGGCTTTTTCGCCTTCCGCTCCCGGATCAAGGGCGTGTACTTCTCCATCATCACCCAGGCCTTGACCTATGCGGCCATGTTGCTTTTCTTCCGCAACAACACCGGGTTCGGCGGCAACAACGGCCTGACCGACTTCAAGCATCTGCTCGGCTTCTCCCTGTTGGAGCCGGCCACCAAAACGGGACTTTTCGTCTGTTCCGGACTGGTGCTGCTCCTTTTCTACCTGCTGTGCCGGGCCGTGACCGCCTCCAAGCTCGGCCGGGTGCTCACGGCCGTGCGCGATGCCGAATCCCGGGTCATGTTCCTCGGCTACGATCCTCTGCGCTACAAACTGTTCGTCTGGACCCTGTCGGCCTTCATGTGCGCCGTGGCCGGGGCCCTGTACGTGCCCCAGGTCGGCATCATCAACCCGAGCGAAATGGCGCCGGCGGGCTCCATCGAGATCGCCATCTGGGTGGCCCTGGGCGGCCGGGGCACCCTGGCCGGACCGCTGCTCGGCGCCTTTACGGTCAACGGCGCCAAAAGCATCTTCACGGCCGTGGCTCCGGACCTGTGGCTCTACGTGCTGAGCGCCACCTTCATCCTGGCCACGCTGTTTCTCCCCCGCGGCCTGCTCGGACTGTTCTCCCTGGGCTCGCGCAAGCGCGCCGCCCGAAACGCCACCAGCCAAGGGGAGACCCGGTCATGAAAAACCTCGACACGGCCAGCTACGCCAAGCGGGACGCCATCGTCTCGGACTCGGGCGTCATCTTGTACATCGAGAACATCAGCGTCAGCTTCGACGGCTTCAACGCCCTGACCGACCTGTCGCTGTGCATCGACGAAGGGAGCCTGCACTGCATCATCGGTCCCAACGGCGCCGGCAAGACCACCCTGCTCGACATCATCACCGGCAAGACCAAGCCGACCACCGGCCGGGTGGTACTCGGCCAGAATCTGGTGCTCACGGACCGCACCGAATGGGAGATCGCCCGCCTGGGCGTGGGGCGCAAGTTCCAAAAGCCCACGGTGTTCGAGAACCTGACCCTGGAAGAGAACCTGGAATTGGCCTTTGCCTGCGACAAGAGCCTGCGCCCGACCCTGTTCGCCCGCAAGACTCCGCAGTTGCGCCAGGCCACGGACGAGACCTTGCAGACCATCGGCCTGACCGGCGAGCGCCGTCGTCTGGCCGGGCTGCTGTCCCACGGCCAGAAACAGTGGCTGGAAATCGGCATGCTCCTCATGCAGGCTCCGCGCGTGCTGCTGCTTGACGAACCGGCCGCCGGCATGACGCCCCATGAGCTGGAGGTGTCCGTGGACTTGCTCAAATCCCTGGCCGGGCGGCATACCGTGGTGGTCATCGAACACGACATGGACTTCGTGCGGGCCATTGCCCAGCGCGTCACCGTGCTCCACGAGGGCCGGGTGCTGGCCGAGGGCAACATGGATTTCGTGCAAAACGACCCGCGTGTGGTCGAAGTCTATCTGGGAGCCTGATGGCTATGCTGCGAATCGAAGGATTGTCCCAGGCTTACGGCGGCAGTCAGATCCTGTGGGACGTGGACATGTGTCTCGAAGCCGGCGATTGCGTCTGTCTCATGGGCCGAAACGGCGTGGGCAAGACCACGTTGCTCAAGGCGCTCATGGGTCTGCTCCCCCTCCGTGGCGGCTCCATCCGCTTCGACGGCCGGGACCTGACCCGGCTGTCGGCCCCCCTGCGCGCCCGAAGCGGCATCGGCTACGTGCCCCAGGGGCGCGACATCTTCCCGCGCATGTCCGTGGAGGACAATCTGCGGGTGGGCCTGGTCGGCCGCCGGGACGGCAAACGCACCGTGCCGGACTTCATTTTCGAACTGTTTCCCGTGCTCAAGGACATGCTCGGCCGCCAGGGCGGCGACCTGTCCGGCGGCCAGCAGCAACAGCTCGCCATCGGCCGGGCCCTGGCCAGCGATCCCAAGCTCATGATCCTTGACGAACCCACCGAGGGCATCCAGCCCAACATCGTGAGCCACATCTGCGACGTCATCTCCCGGCTCAACCGCGAACTGGGCCTGACCGTCCTGTGGGTGGAACAAAAACTGCCCATCGCCCGCCGGCTCGGCCAGACCTTCCAGCTCATGGACAAGGGTCGTATCGTGGCCGCGGGCGCCATGGACCAGCTCAGCGACGCGCTGATCAACAAGCATCTCAAGGTGTAGGCGCGAGATGGACGCGGCACCAAACGAGGGGGAACACACCCGCTGGCACGGCCGGCTTTCCCTGGGCTTCGCGGCCCGGGACGGCCGCACCGTGCTGGCCTCCCGGCGCCACCAGGGTCCCCTTTGCGTGCAGCGCCCCTTTTACCCGGAAGGACCGGGCCTGTGCCACGTCTATGTCCTGCATCCGCCCGGCGGCCTGGTCGGCGGAGACAACCTTCACCTCGACCTGGCCGTGGACGCCGGAGCCCGGGCCCTGGTCACCACGCCGAGCGCCACCAAGCTCTACCGCTCGGCCGGGGTCGAGGCCACCATCGACCAGACCTTTGCCGTGGCCGACGGCGGCAGTCTGGAGTGGCTGCCCCAGGAGACCATTGTCCATGACGGGGCCCTGGCCCGGCAGGAAACCGTGGTGGCACTGCGCGGCCAGGCGGCCTTTGCCGGCTGGGAAATCTGCTGCCTGGGCCTGTCGGCCGCCCAGGAAACCTTTGCTTCGGGTTTTTTCGGCCAAGGGATGCGCCTGACCCGGGAGGGACGACCCGTGCTGTTCGACCGCTGCCACTTCCACGGCGGGTCGGCCATGCTGGACGCGCCGTGGGGGCTCGGCGGGAACCGGGTCAGCGGCCTGTTCCTGGCCACCCTGCCCCGGACGGCCGCCCTGGACACGGGCCGCCTCGACGCCCTTTCGGCCGAAGGTCCGGCCGCCTTTGGCCTGTGCGACGATTTGCTTGTGGGCCGCTATGTCGGACAGGATGCCTGGGAGGCCAAACGCCTGTTCGGCGCGGCCTGGGCGCTTTGGCGCGAACACGGGGTGGGCCTGCCGCCGTGTCCGCCGCGAATCTGGAATACGTAACGGCAGGCGGAGGAACATCATGCACCTGACGCCACGTGAAAAAGACAAACTTTTGGTTTTCACGGCCGCCCTGGTGGCCGAGCGCCGCCGGGCCAGGGGACTCAAACTCAATCATCCCGAGGCGGTGGCCCTGATCACCGCGTCCATCATGGAAGGGGCCCGGGACGGCCGCACCGTGGCCGAACTCATGGAGGACGGCCGCACCATCCTCACCCGCGACGACGTCATGGAGGGTGTCCCGGAAATGATCCACGAAATCCAGGTGGAAGCGACCTTTCCGGACGGCACCAAGCTCGTCACCGTGCACAACCCCATCCTCTAGGAGCCTTGCCATGATTCCCGGAGAAATGATCGTGGCCCCGGGCACTGTCGCCCTCAACGTCGGGCGGGAGACCGTGAGCCTGGACGTGGCCAATACCGGCGACCGCCCCATCCAGGTCGGTTCCCATTTCCATTTTTACGAGGTCAACGAGGCCTTGCGCTTCGACCGGCAGGCCGCCCTGGGCCGGCGTCTGGACATCGCCGCCGGCACGGCCGTGCGCTTCGAACCCGGCCAGACCCGTCGCGTGACCCTGATCCCCTTTGCCGGCGACCGCCTGGTCTACGGCTTCGGGGGCAAGATCATGGGTCCCCTCAAGGAGGTGTGTCATGGCTGAGATTTCCCGCCAGGCTTACGCCGACATGTACGGCCCGACCGTCGGTGACAAGGTCCGCCTGGCCGATACCGAACTGGTCATCGAGGTGGAAAAGGACTGCGCCATCCCCGGCGAGGAGGTCAAATTCGGTGGCGGCAAGGTCATCCGCGACGGCATGGGCCAAAGCCAGCGGCCGGACATCGAATGCGCCGACACGGTCATCACCAACGCGCTCATCCTCGACCACTGGGGCGTGGTCAAGGCCGATATCGGCATCAAGGCCGGCCGGATCTCCGGCATCGGCAAGGCCGGCAACCCCGATACCCAGCCCGGGGTCACCATCGTCATCGGCCCGGGCACGGAAATCATCGCCGGCGAAAACCTTATTGCCACCCCCGGCGGCATCGACAGCCACATCCACTTCATCAGCCCCCAGCAGGCCTGGGAAGCGCTCTATTCCGGCGTGACCACCATGATCGGCGGCGGCACCGGCCCGGCCGCCGGCACCAATGCCACCACCTGCACGCCCGGTCCCTGGCATCTGGCCCGCATGCTCCAGGCCTCCGACAGCCTGCCCGTCAACATCGGCCTCCTCGGCAAGGGCAACGCCAGCCTGCCCCAGGCCCTGGACGAGCAGGTCGTGGCCGGCGCCATGGGCCTCAAACTCCACGAGGACTGGGGCACCACCCCGGCCGCCATCGATTGTTGCCTGTCCGTGGCCGAGCGCCAGGACGTGCAGGTGGCCATCCACACCGACACCCTCAACGAATCCGGGTTCGTGGAGACCACCCTGGCCGCCTTCAAGGGCCGCACCATCCACGCCTACCACACCGAAGGCGCGGGCGGCGGGCACGCCCCGGACATCATCAAGGCCTGCGGCGTCAAAAACGTCCTGCCTTCCTCCACCAATCCCACCCGGCCCTACACGGTCAACACCATCGACGAGCATCTCGACATGCTCATGGTCTGCCACCATCTGCACGCCTCCATCCCCGAGGATATCGCCTTTGCCGAGTCGCGCATCCGCCGCGAAACCATCGCCGCCGAGGACATCCTCCACGATCTGGGCGCCATGAGCATGCTGTCGTCGGACTCCCAGGCCATGGGCCGGGTGGGCGAGGTCATCATCCGCACCTGGCAGACCGCCCACAAGATGCGCGTCCAGCGCGGGTCCCTGGCCGGCGAGACCGGGGCAAACGACAATCTGCGGGCCAAACGCTACCTGGCCAAGTACACCATCAATCCGGCCATCGCCCACGGCATCGCCGGCGAGGTCGGCTCCCTGGCCCCGGGCAAACTGGCCGACATCGTGCTGTGGAACCCGGCCTTTTTCGGGGTCAAACCCGAAATGATCATCAAGGGCGGCATGATCATCGCCGCGCCCATGGGCGACCCCAATGCCTCCATTCCCACGCCCCAGCCCGTGCACTACCGGCCCATGTTCGGCGCCCTGGACAATGCCCTTGCCCACACGGCCGTGACCTTCGTGTCCAAGGCGGCGGCCCAGGCCGGCATCGGAGAGCGCTATGCCCTGCGCAAGGCGACCGTTCCGGTGTCCGGCTGTCGGGGACTGTCCAAAAAGGATATGGTGCGCAACGACGCCCTGCCGGTTATCGAGGTCGATCCCCAAACCTACCAGGTCCGGGCCGATGGCGAACTGCTCGTGTGCGAACCGGCCACGGTGTTGCCCATGGCCCAGCGCTACTTCCTGTTCTAGGGAGCTGGGACATGGGGGGTAAGGGATGCAGGCGGTCAAGGGGGTTCCCCCTTTGGAATCCCGGGAAAGGCGGCGTCGCGAGGGAGGCGCTGGAATGTTGGTGACGTATGTGCGCGTGTTGCCGGCGGGGACACTCGGGCGGGAAGAGCCGACCGAGACGATCCGACTGGATCATGAGGCCCGTCGCAAGACGCGCCAACGCGTGGTTACCGCATCCGGTGCGGAGGCGGCGCTGCTCCTGCCCCGGGGCACGGTGCTGCATCACGGCGATCGGGTGGCGGCCAGGGAGGAGAGGGCCGTGGCCGCCATCGTCGCCGCTGACGAGGCCTTGAGCGTGGTGCGGTGCGACGATCCGTTGCTGCTGGCCCGGGCCGCCTATCACCTGGGCAACCGCCATGCCGAGATCATGCTGGCGTCGGACGGGCTGCGCTACCCGGCCGATCCGGTCCTGGACGCCCTGGTGCGCGGCTTGGGCCTGACGCCGGTTGCGGTCCTCGGCCCCTTCGAACCCGAGGCCGGCGCGTATCTGGTCGTTTTCGATACCGCCGTGGGCGAGGTGCGCGGGCCATGGATTCCATAAACCTGGTTCGCCTGCTGCGCCTGGCCAGTCCGGCCCTGCCCGTTGGCGCCTTTGCCTATTCCCAGGGCCTGGAATGGGCCGTGGAAGCCGGCTGGGTGCGCGATGCCGCCACCTTTGCCGACTGGGTGCGCGGCCTGCTCCTGGAATCCCTGGCCAGCCTGGACCTGCCGGCCCTGGCCCGGATGCACCGGGCCTGGTCGGTCGGGGACGGTCCGGCCGCCTGGCGGGAAAGCGCCGCCCTGCTCGCCTTTCGCGACAACGGCGAGGCCCGGCAGGAGGACCGCCAGCTTGGCGCCAGTCTGGCCCGGATTCTGGCCGACGAGGGCGATCCGGCCCTGGCCGGGGAAGCCCGGGAACTGCTTGGCCACCAGAGCGACCTCACCTTCGCCTGCGCCTTTGCCCTGGCCGGGGCGCGCTGGGCGATCGATGCCGCCGATTGCCTGCCGGCTTTCGCCTGGATGGTCGTGGAAAGCCAGACCATGGCGGCCATCAAGCTCGTGCCCTTGGGCCAAAGCGCCGGGCAACGCATCCTGTCGCGTCTGGCCCCGGACGTGGCCGAAGCGGCCGCGTCCGCCTTGGCCATGCCTGGCGAAACGGCCCAGGCCTTTGCCAACACCCCGGGCCGCGCCCTGGCCCAATTGCGCCATGCCGGCCAACGGGTTCGGCTGTTTCGATCCTGACAAGGAGAAATCATGTCCGCAAAAGAAGCCTTGCGCGTGGGCGTGGGCGGTCCGGTCGGTTCCGGCAAGACGGCGCTGCTCGAACGGTTGTGCCTGGCCCTGCGCGACGACTACCAACTGGCCGTGGTCACCAACGACATCTACACCCGGGAGGACGCGGAATTCCTCACCCGGCGCCAGGCCCTGCCGGCCGAGCGCATCCTGGGCGTGGAAACCGGGGGCTGCCCCCATACCGCCATCCGGGAGGACGCGTCCCTCAACCTGGCGGCCGTGGCGAGCCTGTGCGACCGGTTCCCGGATCTGGATATCGTGTTCGTGGAAAGCGGCGGCGACAACTTGAGTGCCACCTTCAGCCCGGATCTGGCCGACCTGACCCTTTATGTGATCGACGTCTCGGCCGGGGACAAGATTCCCCGCAAGGGCGGGCCGGGCATCACCAAAAGCAGCCTGCTCGTCATCAACAAGATCGATCTGGCGCCGTATGTGGGCGCCTCCCTCGAAGTCATGGAGTGCGATGCCCGGAAAATGCGCGGGCAACGGCCGTTCGTGTTCAGTGATTTGAAAAAGGGCCAGGGACTGGACGCGATCATCGACTTTATCAAGCGCGAAGGCCTGCTGGAGCCCTGACACCGTCCCCGGAAACCGGTCGATCCGACCTCAAAAGCGCATGCCGGCCTTGAAGTCCGCGGCTTCCTTGCAGGCCCATTCGTAAAACTTCCGGATGGCCGCCCGCTTGAGGAAGATCTTGGGACACACGAGATAAAATCCGTCCTCGTAGAGCACCGTATCGAACAGCCGGACCAGATTCCCGGCGGCCAGGTGGTCGGCGACCAGGGAGTAGCGGGTCAGGGCCACGCCTTGGCCGGCCACGGCGCTTTCACTGACCAGGGCGGCCGTGCTGAAGGCCGGACCGGTGCCGCCCTGGGGCATGGACATGCCGAGCTTGACGAACCAGGCATCCCAATTCGTGCTGTAAATGCCGTGGGGAACGGAATCGTGGAGCAGGAGCCGGCCTTCGAGATCGGCCGGGGATTCCAGGCGGTGATCGGCCAGAAAGGACGGCGCGCAGACCGGGAAAATGGCATCCTCGAAGAGAAAGGTCTGATCCCATTCCGGATGGTCGGACCGGCCATAGGCAATGGCCACGTCGATGCCGTCGGTGAGAAAATCCGGCAAAGCCAGCTCGGCATCCACGGCAATGGTCAGTTCCGGCGCCCAGGCGCGCAGCTTGGTCAGCCGGGGCATGAACCATTTGACGGCGATGGACGGGAGGGTGCGCACGGTCAGGGCCTCGCGCAACCGGGAATCGCGCAGTTCCTGGATGGTGTGCTCGAGGCGCCCCAGGGCGTCACGCACGGCGTCGCGCAGGCACAACCCCTTGTCGGTCAGCTCCAATCCCTTGCCCTTGCGGGAAAAAAGCACAAAACCCAAGGTCTTTTCCAGCTTGTTGATCTGCTGGCTGACGGCGCTTTGCGAGATCTGCAATTCCTTGGCCGCATTGGTAAAATTCAGGTGCTTCGCCGCCACGGCAAAGACACGCAGGGCATCCAGGGACAGCAGTTTTTCCATATCAACTCAAAGGCGCGTTGCGCTGCGACCAGGTTTTGAGGAACTCCTGCAATTTCGGGCTGCGGGGCGCGCTGAAGACCGTCTTGGGCGGGCCAGACTCCTCAATGCGGCCATCGGCCAGGAACACGACCCGATCCGCGACCTGGGCCGCGAACCCCATCTCGTGGGTGACGATGATCATGGTCATGCCCTCGGCCGCCAAATCGCGCATGACAGTCAAGACTTCGCCGACCAGGGCCGGATCCAGGGCCGAGGTCGGTTCGTCGAACAGCATGATGGAAGGCTCCATGCCCAGGGACCGGGCAATGGCCACCCGTTGCTGCTGTCCTCCGGAAAGGGCTGCGGGATAGTCGTCCTGTTTGTCAAGCAATCCCACCTTGGCCAGCACGGCGCGCGCCCTGTCCATGGCCTCCTGGCGCGGCAGCTTCTTGACCAGTTCAAGGGGCGTCATGATGTTTTTGAGCACCGTCATGTGCGGCCACAGATTGAATTGCTGAAACACCATGCACAGCGTGTTCAGGACACTTTGCCGCGACCGTCTGACAAAGCGCCGTTCCGCCGTACTTTTGCCCAAGGCATCGAACAGGTGACCGCGAATGTAGATCTTGCCCCGATCGAACACGTCCAGACCGTTGATGCAGCGCAGCATGGTGCTTTTACCCGAACCCGACCCACCGATCAGGCAGATGACCTCCTGGCTGCGCACCTGCAAATCAATGCCCTGGAGCACGGTGTTGGACCCGAACGACTTCCAGATGTCCCACAATTCGACTTCATTTCCCGGTTCGTGTGGCATGGTGTCTTCCTTCTTGTTGCAGGGTCGCGGCCCTAGCGCAAAACCAGATAGCGGACCTGATGGCGCTCCCAGAGTTCGCCGCATTTCGTGATGCCGACGATGAGCAGCCAGTAGGCCAGGGCCAGCAGCAGATACGGTTCGACAATGCTGAAGGTGAGGGTCGAGACCTTGACGGCGGCCGCGGTCAATTCCGGCACGGTGATGATGGAAAGCAGGGAGGATTCCTTGACCATGGATATGGTCTGGCCAATGACCGACGGGATGATGAGGGCCAGCATCTGGGGTATCTTCACATGCACCAGGGCCTGAAGCGGGGTCAGGCCCAAGTCCAGGCAGGCCTCTATCTGGCCGATCGGAATGTTCTGGAAGCCGCTGCGATAGATTTCCGTGAAATAGGCCGCACTGTACAGGGCCAGGGACAGGATGCCCGTGGTCATGGCCGAAAAGCGCAGCCCGAAATGTGGACCACCGTAAAAAAGCAAGAACAGCTGGATGAGCAGCGGCGTTCCGCGAAAGATGTTGACATAGGCGCGCACCAACCACCGAATGCTGGACCAGCGCACGGTACTGGCCAGATAGAGCACGAGGCCCCAAAAGAGCCCGATCCCGATTCCGGCGACACAGATGAAGACGGTGTGCCACAGACCGGTGAGAAACAACGGGGCATAATCGACGAGGATGGAGAGATGGGGCATGCGATCCTCCTAGTGGATGTCCAGCTTTCTCTCCAACGCGAGACCGAACTTGCTGATGGAGTAGGTCAGGATGAAATAGATCGCCCCGGCCACGGTGTAGGATTCGATGGGCCGGAAGGTGGTCGAGGCCAGGGTCTGGGACACCCGCATGAGATCCGTGACCGCGATGGTCGAGATCAGGGCCGAGTTTTTGACCGTGTTGACGGTCTCGTTGAAAAGGGATGGCAGCGTGGCCCGGAAAACCTGGGGAACTTGAATGAAGACGCGAATCTGCCAGGGCGTCAGCCCCAGGTCGTAGGCGGCTTCGGTCTGGCCCGCGGGCAAGGCCTGGAACCCGCCGCGCAGGATTTCGGCCTGAAAGGCCGCGGTGTTGACGGACAGGCAGATCACCGCGGCCCACAGGGCCGGAATGTTGATGTTGGCCAACGGCAGGAAGTAGAAAATGATGGCCAGTTGGACGAGCAGGGGCGTCCCGCGGATGGCGCTGATGTAGGCGATGCACAGACGGCGCAGCAGCCTTCGCGGAGACATGCGTCCGAAGCACAGAAGATGGCCGCAGACAAACCCCACCAGGATGGAGAGCAGGGAAACGAACAGGGTTTCGCCGGCTCCCCGGAACAGCTCCGGAAGGTGACGCGCTATGACGGTGAAATCGAACATCGCTATCCTGCCGTTGGCTTCGTGGGGTTAGATCGACGGTTCGGGCATCTTGTCGCTCGGCACATCCATGGTGAAGCCGAACCATTTCTGTTGCAGCTTGGCCATTTCGCCGTCCTTGTTGCGCTTGGCGATGCCGTCGCTGAAGAACTTGACCAGGGAGGCGCTGTCGGCGTCCTTGCGGCCGACCCAGGCAAAATAGGACGGCGGGCCAAAGGGCGGCATGACAATGGCAAAGGTCTCGGGGCGTTTTTTCACCAGCGGGGCCAGGTTCGGGACCGTGTTGACCACGGCGTCCACCCGACCGCCGGCCAGGGCCGCATACGCCTCGTCGTTGTCGATAAATTCCGTGACTTCGGCGACGCCCTTGCCGAACTTGGGCTTGAGCACCGTGGCCTCATATTCCTTGAGCGCGGCAAAATAGGGGGCGGCTCCGGCCTGGATGCCCACGGTCTTGCCCACCAGATCCTCGGCGGTCTTGATGGAGGTGTCGTTGGCCCGCTTGACGATGGTCACGGAAGCCGTGGAAATGGGCAGGGTAAAGGCATACTTGTCCATCCGTTCCTTGGTGATGGTCACCGAGGTGCAGACGAAATCGAAGCGCTTGGCATTCAGGCCCGCCAGCATCCCCTGGTAGGGCAGGTCGAGCTGCTTGAGTTTGACCCCGGGCAACCCTTCCTTGAGGATGCTGTCCATGAGGTCCTTGGCATAGCCCACGATCTTCCCGTCCTCGATCATCTCGAACGGGGCGAAGCGCGCCTCCGTGGCGATGACGATTTCACCGCGTTCCTTGATTTGCGAAAGCAGGTCCTTGGCCTGGACCGTGTTTCCCAAGGCCAGGCAGCAGGCGACCAGGAGGAGGGCCAGGGCAATGTGTTTGCGCGTCATTAAAAACCTCCATGCGATACGGTTACAGGTTGCAGACCATGCCAACAACGCGCCCAGGACCCGAGGCGGGCGCGATTATCCACTGGCCGACCCGGCCTGTTCCCTCGGACAGGAAACCGTGTTGGCCTTTGGGCCCACAGGGAAGGCAAGCAGGCACTCCCCTCCCTTTTCCCCGACGATGACGAGATTGTTTTCGCGATAGCCGCCCGCGCCGTCCGCGCCGTAGGGCACGGTGATCGTGGGCTCCAGGGAAACGAGCATGCCGGGCTCAAGCAGGGTGTCCTCGTCGCGCCGCAGTTCGAGGCTCGTCTCCAGGCCCCGGGCCTGGCTCCAGGCGCCGAAGCAATGGCCGTAGCCGGCGCCGCGAAAATCGAGCAGTCCGGCCTCGGCGTAAAAGGCCTCGATGTCCCGGGCAATGGCGCTGCACCGCACGCCGGGCCGAATGCACTCCAGGGCCTGGCGGTACACACCGCAATTGGCCTCCCACAGCGCCCGGGCACGCGGCGACGGTTCCCCCAAAAAAAGCGTGCGTTCCAGGGCCGTGCAATACCCGGCAATGGCGGGAAAACACTTGAGTCCCAAAATATCGCCCCGCTGGATGCGCCGGGTGGTTGTCGGGGTGAAGGCGCCATCGGTGTTGGTGGCGGATTGAAACCAGGTCCAGGTGCCCCGGATTTCCGCATGGGGCAGGCGCCGGGCGATCTCCCGGACCATGGCGTTGGTCGCGGCCAAGGCGGCTTCGTGTTCCGGCAGGCCTTCCGCAAGCAGGTCCAGGCAGGCCGCTGCGCCCACTTCGGCTACTTGGGCGCCGATGCGGACGAGTTCGATTTCCTCGGCGGATTTGATCAGGCGGGTCCGCCTGACCGCTTCGCCCACATCCACGAGTTCGGCTCCGGGCACGATCTCTTCCAACTTCCGGCGCAGCTCCAAGGTGACCTGGTCGAATTCGATGCCGATTCGCTTCATGCCGCCGGTGAGTCTTTTGGCGGCCCGGAAAAAGCCATCCGGTTCCCAATCGGTATAGACGAGGTTTTCCCCGAAACTGCGCCGGTAGGGCTGGCCATAGGCGATACTCGGGCTGATGGTGGTGGAATGTTGCTGCGTCACGGCCAGGCCGTAGTGCCGGCCCATGGGATACGCGAACAAGTCACTATAATAATTTATATTATGTGGCGATATAAACAAGATCGCGTCGATGTCCGACATGCCCATGAACAGGCGGAGGGACGCCATGCGCCGTTGCATTTCCGCACTGGAAAAGGTCCCTCTGACCTTGAATCCATTTTTGATCTCAACAACATCCACCGTCTTCACCCGAGCCTCCCCATGCAGTGACCAAAGCGGTCCACAGCCGTCGCTTGCCGCCCTAGGCCGTGGCGCCGCGCTTGTTGCAGGCCAGGACCGACAGGAATTCGTGGATGATGCCGCAAGCCGCCAGCGAAGTGATCTCCGCAGTGTCCAGGCCGGGAAGCACCTCCACCAGATCCATGCCGATCATGTGCTGGCCCAGGCAGGATGCCTGCACGAGCTTGAGGGCCTCATAGGACGAAAAGCCCCCGATCTCGGGCGTTCCGGTTCCCGGCACGAAGGCCGCGTCGAGAAAATCGATATCGAATGTCAAAAAGACCTTGGTGTTGGCGATCTTGTCACGGATGCGGGTGATGGCCCGTTCCAGCCCGATGGAATGGAGTTCCCAGCCGGACAGGATCTCCAACCCTTTTTGCCTGGGGTAGTCGTAGCAGTTGCCATCGTAGAGCGGGCCGCGGATGCCGACCTGGATGGAGGTCTTGGGATCGATGAGCCCTTCCTCGATGGCCCAGTAAAACGGCGTCCCGTGGTTGTAACGCTCCCCGAAGTATTCGCTGGCCGTGTCACTGTGGGAATCGAAATGGAGCAGGGACACCGGCCCATGGGTTTTGGCGGCGGCGCGCAAGGTGGCCAGGGTGATGGAATGGTCGCCGCCGAGGATGATCGGTATCGCCGGCGAGGCGAAAATCGGCGCCAGGCCAGCAGTGATGCGTTCGTAGGACTTTTCCTGGTAGCCCGGGACAATGTCGATGTCGCCATAGTCCACTCCGGCGCATTGCTCGAAGATGTCGACCTCGAGCACCGGATTGTAGGCCTTGAGGATCGAGGACGCTTCCCGAATGGCCCGGGGACCGAAACGGCAGCCGGGTCGATACGAGGTCCCGGTGTCGAAGGGCACACCCACCACGGCAAAATCCACATCGGTCAGCGTCCGGACGGCCGGCAGACGCATGAAGGTGCTGATTCCCGAAAACCGGGGGGAAACGAGCGAATTGACTGGTGCGTGCGATCGCATGAAATCCTCCTCGATGCGTAATTAAAACTAATGGGAGCCTGCATCGTTTCGGAGGTTCCCAGTGCAAACCCAAGACCCGGCCCAGGCCAGTCCCCTGGCCCGCGTCCGGGTCAAACCGCACAAGGAGCTTCACAACACATCGAAATATTTTGCTCTATTACACGAATACAAATCATCCCCACGAAAGCGGGACGGCCCAACAGGCAGGCGATGCAGAAGGAAAACTTATGGCTTGATTACGCGGACCACTGGCACGGGGACGACGCCTTGGTTCAGGCCCAGCGTTTTGCGACACAAACGACACTTTTGTTGAAAGGATCGACAAATTTGTCGGAATTGTCAGAAGGAATGGGCAGAGGTGCAACAGGGCTGAACCGTTGCGCGGTAGCTGGGACAGCGCGGCCCCACTAAAGTCGTCAATATCCAGAAAGCTTCGCAAGACTGAAAGGGGATACCGGATTCTAGAAGTCGAAAATGTGGACTTCGTGTGGACCACAAAAAAGCGGGTTATTCTGGGCAGGTAACCCGCTCAACTTCTTTGGCGTCCCCAAGGAGATTTGAACCCCTGTTACCGGCGCGAAAGTGGCCGAGTTGGCTCAAATATTTTATCAAACACCTTCATATACTTTGATTTTTCTCAATCACGAAGTGCAAAAAGCGCACTGCGCTCACGGCGTGATGCGAACAGGCGCTTTCGTAAGCCATGCTCGACACGGCGCCGAGCGCAGAATGCCACCGACAGATGGCCCGTACAGCTCCTTGGGAACAACCCTGCCCGCGACCAGGCTCTTTTTTATGCAGCAAGGGGGAACGGCATTTTGCCGCCTGGCCCGGTCGTCTCGTCAGTATCGGTTTGCCGCCCACAACAGGATTCGGTATCCTGCCGCCTCTGACAGATGGCCAGAGGTTCATCAAGCCTCTTGCCGGGAGCGCCTTAGGGCCGAGGACGTCCGCGCCACGACCGGAACACTCGCCGCCACCCGCCGCAGGGGAGATGCAGCCAAGCGCTATTTGCGCGACCGGTTCGACGCCCTGGGACTCGAATACGTCCGTGAAGCCGGCAACTTCATCATGGTCCGCACGCCGCGCTCCGATACCCTGCTCTACCGCAAGCTCCCGCGGAAAGGTGTGATAGGGCGACCATGACCGGCTTTTGCTCCCCCAACCGGATGCGCGTCTCCCTGACGCAGGAACAGGCCAGGGAAGCTTTTGCCACCCTGCCCAAGGTCGTGGACCACGCATGAACGCTATCGGTCCGGCCGCGACGAAGCGCCTTTTCACCTATGACGTTACGATCCTGACCCTCGTTGCCACCTTCGGATTCAGCAATATCGCCGTCTTCTACGGCTTTACCACGTACCTGGAACGCCTGGGCGTGGATCCGGCCTGGCGGGGCCTCCTGCTCGGGGCCCAACCCTTGGCGGCCTTCTGCCTGCGACCGTTTTTAAGCGTCCTGGTGACGCCGCGAAACGCCCTGGCCCTGGTCCGGGCCTCCCTGGTCGGCATGGGCCTGGCCCTTTGCGCCTATCTCTGGGCCCGGGGCATCGTTCCGCTCCTGGCGGTGCGCTTCTTCCACGGAATCACCTTCGTGTGCCTCGTCAGCGGCCTCACCGTCCTGCTCGTCCAGGTCATCCCCACGGGGCTGGCCGCCCGGGTCTTTAGCTATTTTTCCCTGGCGACGCTGGTTCCCTATGCGGTCATGCCACCCTTTACCGAATGGCTGCTCACGCGCGTGCACCGCGAGGACCGGGCGTACGCCATCTGCGCCGTCCTCGTTCTTCCGGCCCTGGCCCTGCTTGTCCCTTTGGGTCGTCATCCGGGCCGCCGGGCCATGGCCGACGCGGAAGGCACGGACCGGGTGCGCCTGGCCGATGTGCGTCAGACCCTGGCCCTGGGGCCGGTGCGTTTGATCCTTTTGTCAAACCTGGCCATGTTCCTGTGCACGACCCTGGTCTTTTTCTTTTTCAAGCCTTTTGCCCTGAGCCTGCGGATGGCCGATCCCGGCCTGTTTTTCAGCGTGTACACGGCCGCCGCTATCGCCGTGCGCCTGCTGGCCGGGCCGCTGTACGACCGCCTGCCCAAGGAGACCGTGCTGGTGGCGGCTCTGGTCTGTCTGGCCGGCTGCATGGTCGGCTTCACCGCCGCCACCGGTCCCCAATACCTGCTGGTCCTGGCCGGGGCCTACGGCATCTGCCTGGGCCTGGCCATGCCGCTGCTCAATGCGCTCATGTTCAGCGCTTCACCCCCGACCATGCGCGGCACCACCATGAACCTGATGCTTTTTATGATGGATGCAAGCTATGTGATCGGCCCCCTGGCAGGTGGGGCGATGCTGGCGGCCGGGGCCGGTTTCCCCAGTCTTTTTCTTGTCGCCGCCACCTTGGCCCTGGTCTCGGGACTGCTGGTGACGCCGCTGCTCGCGGACGGGTGGCGGGCGTGGCGACGCGCGAAGGGCTGATCCCCGGCAGGGGAACCCGAAGGGACCGGGAAACACCCTCCGCTCCCCCCGGTTTGTCCGACCATCAGCTTCCGAGCAGGCGCAGGGGCAGGTTGCCGGCGACCTGTCGCCGGTAGGCGGCCGTGGCCCGGATGTCGTCGATGGGCGAGATGACCTCTCGGATGCCTTGACCGAGCGCGCGCAAGGTTTCCCGGTCGAGCCGGCGCCCGATCAGAAACGCCTCGCCCTCGCGGCAACGCAGCACGGTCGGGGCCAGACTGCCCACGGCCACACGGGCCTCGTTCACCCGTCCCGCGGCATCCCGGGCGATCACGGCGGCCAGGCTGGCCACGGCGATGGCCAGGGCAGCGCGCCGACCGACCTTCTCGAAATGCTGGAGGCAACCGGGCGGGGGTGGCGGGATGCAAACGGCCCGAACGATTTCGCCTGCGCCAAGGGCCGTGCGCCCGGGGCCGACGAGCAGCTCGGACACGGGAAGCCGACGCGTTCCCTCGCGCGAGGCCAGCTCGACGACGGCATCCAGAGCAACAAGGGGAGGCAGGCTGTCCCCGGCCGGCGAGGCGGTGACGAGGTTGCCGCCCAGGGTCCCCATGTTGCGGACAAGGGGCGAACCCAGGGATGCCAGGGCCTGGGTCAGCACCGGCAGGAACTTGCGGACGAGGGGATGGTCATGCCCGGCGAGCAATAGCCGCACTGCACGGCGCCGTGGGCGGCAAAAGCCGCCTGGAGGGGATGCGGCGCCTCGGGCGTGCCGAGCCCCTCGGCGGTCACCACCTCGCGGCCGTCGAGCTGGGCCGCGAGCATGAGGCACGCAAGTTTCGCCACGCCGTCCACCAGCACGGCGCAGGCCCCGCACTCGCCGGTACCGCAGCCCTCCTTGGCCGCGGTCAGGCCGCAGTCCTCGCGCAGGACATCCAGGGCGCGCCGGCCCGGCTCAAGGATACGTCGCACCGACGTGCCATTGAGGCGAAAGGAAATCTCCTGGAGCTCGCTCATACGTCCCCCTCCTCCAGGGCCGCCAGCACGGTCTCGGGCGAAACGGGCAAACACGTCACCGTAAGCCCGATGGCGTCTTGGAGCGCCTGGGCCACGGCCGGGCCGGGACCGTGGATGCCGACCTCGCCCATGCCCTTAAGCCCCATGGGGCCCGATGGCTCGTTGTCTTCCAGGACCAGGCAGGCAATATCCGGGAGATCCAAGGCGGTGGGTATGAGGTAGGTACTCAAATCCCCGGCCAGGATACGGCCCGCTTCGAGGGACACGTCCTCGGAAAGCGTGAACCCCGCACCTTGGGCGGCCGCGCCCTGGAGCTGTTGTTCCACGCCGGCCGAGGACAGCACCCGACCGCAGGCAACTCCCATAAGACAACGTGCCAGTTTGGCCTTGCCCGTCAAGACGTCCACTTCCACGCCGCACAAACAGGCCCCATAGGAATAGTACCGGTGGGGAAACCCGAGCTTGAATTCCCGGCCGGTGTCGGGCGGGTCCTCCACCACGGGCATTACGAACTGGTCGACGCAGATGCGGTCATCGCGCAGGAGCACGCTCCCAAGGCGGGCCAGGGGGAACACGCGTCCGGTCACCGGATCAGAGACGCCGCCGGGCACGAGTTCGAGCCGGTCGGGCCGGTCGCACAGCAGCGGCAGCGCCGCCCGGTTGCGCAGTTTTTCCGCCATGGCCCGGCAGGCTCCGAGCAACGCGTTGCCGAAGGTGTAGGTGGTGCGGCTGGCGGCGGATGAACCGGCCAGCGGGCAGACATTGGTGTCGGGCTGGACACAGACGAAAGCGGATTCGGGCTGGCGCAGCGCCCTGGCGGCCATGGCCACGAAGGCCGAAACATTGCCCTGGCCCATGTCCGGCACGGAATTGTAGATGCGAAACGTGCCCTCCCGCGTCAGTTCCAGCTTGGCGGCGGCATGGTCGGGCAGGCCCCGTCCATAGCCCATGGCGTTTTGCAGGGCGACGAGGCCCACCCCGCGCCGGACAAACGGCGGGGCCGCCTTTTTCCAGGCCTCCCGCCCGGTCCAGAACGGATGCTCCGCTGCGGCCGTGAGGCAGGCGACGACATCGGTCCCGGGTTCGACCGGCACGCCGACGGCGTTTCGTTCGCCCGTGCGCAACGTGTTTTGAAGCCGCAGACCAACCGGATCACGCGAGAGCCGCGCGGCCAGCAGGTCCATGGCCCGCTCCATGGCAAAGCTCGCCTGGATCACGCCGAAGCCCCGGAAGGCTCCGCCCACGGGATTGTTGGTGTAGGCGCAAAACCCTTCGATGCGCGTGTCGGGGATGCGGTAGGGGCCGCCGGCGTGCTCCATGCCCAGGGCCATGATCTCGCCGCTTAAATGGGCGTAGGGGCCGGCGTCGAAATGCATGACACAGGCCAAGGCGCGAAGCGTGCCATCGGCGTGCGCCCCCAGGCGAATGTCCATGACGGCGGGATGGCGCTTGTAGCCGGCCACAAAGGTCTCCTCGCGGCTCCAGACCATCTTGACCCACCGGCCCGGCACCCGCCAGGCGGCCAGGGCCAGGAGACACTGCACGGTCGCCCCGTCCTTGCCCCCGAAACCGCCGCCCAGATACGGGACGCGAATCCGGATGCGCCGGGGATCAAGGCCCAGGGCGTAGCCGATTTCATGCGGGTCACGGTACGGGGCCTGGGAAGAGACGATCATCTCCAGACGACCGGTCGGGGAAAACCGGGCCAGACCGTTCGGCGGCTCCAGGGACACATGCTCCTGCATGGGGGTCGCGAACCGGCCCCCAACCACCACCGCGCACCGCTGGAACTCGGCCTGGGCGTCGCCCTTTTCCATCAGCCCGTGGACGAGCATATTGCCTCCCTCACGGCCGGGATGGACAAGGGGCGCGTCCGGCAACAGGGCTTGCTCGGCATCGAACACGCCTGGCAGCGGTTCCAGAACTACTTGGATTCGGGCCAACCCTTCGGCCAGGGCCTCCCGGGTTTCGGCCACGACAAGCGCCACAGGATCACCACAGTGCCGCACGTGCTTGCCGCACAGCACAGGTTGGTCCTTGGACACGATTCCCTGGCGATTGGCGCCGGGCACGTCATCGCACGTCAGCACCGCCACGACACCCGGTACGAGGCGGGCGGAAGCGACATCCAGGCCGACGATCAAGCCATGGGGAATTCCCGCCCTCCGAACACCCGCCCAAAGGCAGTTCGGCGGCATTTCATCCACTGCGTACCGTTCACGGCCGCAGACTTTGTGCATAGCTTCGGTCCGGGGTGGGGACTCAAGATGTCGCATCAGTGTGACCTGCCGATGTTCTTCGGACCAGTCCATTCTCGCGGGCGCCTCCTGGGTTTGAGGTCGTCCCGAGCATTCCCGCAAAGGCCCCTGGCGTCATTTTGCCGAGGCTCGAATGCGGCCGCACCTCGTTAGTGTGTGTTAACAAAATCCTTACACCGTCCTGGTCAATTTTAACACCCACCTGACACCATCCCCGGTATCTTCCCCTCGTCCGATTCCAAGCGGACAGGGAGGAACCTGCCATGATCGCGCGCCTTCTTGGAGACTTGTGGGCCGTGTTGGGCATCGTGGGGCCAACCTTGGCCACCCTCGTCCTCATCGAAATTGTCGGTCGCCTCAGGGAGAAATAGCCATGGGGAGCATGCCCGTTGTCGCCGCCCTGATCGCCGGGGGGCTTTTCGTCTACCTTCTGGTCGCCTTGCTCAAACCGGAGCTTTTTGAATGACAACTTCCGAATATCTCCGCGTCATTCTGTATTTTTTGGTTCTGTTCGCCCTGGCCTGGCCCCTGGGCCTGTACATGGCCAGGGTGTACGAGGGCCGGCCCGTGTTCTGGGACCGCGTGGCCCGCCCCGTGGAACGGCTGGTCTACCGCCTTTGCGGGATTTCGCCCGAGACGGAAATGGACTGGAAGGGCTACGCCCTGGCGGTCATGGTCGTAAACGCCCTGGGCATGCTGGCCGTCTACGGTCTGGAGCGTCTGCAAGGCCTGCTGCCGCTCAATCCCCTGGGGCTGGGGGGGGTCCCGACGGGCGTGGCCCTCAATACGGCCATAAGCTTCGCCTCCAACACCAACTGGCAGGCCTACGCCGGCGAATCCACCATGAGCTTCGCCACCCAGATGCTGGGGCTCACCGTCCAGAACTTCCTGTCCGCCGCCACGGGCCTGGCCGTGCTGGCCGCGCTCATCCGGGGCCTGTCGCGACGGGAAGCGCGCCATCTGGGGAACTTCTGGGTGGATTGCACCCGCAGCGTCACCCATGTCCTTTTGCCCCTGTCCCTGGTTCTGGCCGTGGTGCTGGTGGCCCAGGGCGTGCCCCAGACCTTCCGGGGGACGCTTTCGGCCCGGCTCATCCAGCCCGCCAGCCTGGACACGCCGCTGACCGACGCCCCGGGCGCGCCCGTTCCGGACCGCACCGGCCAGGCCGTGCCCAGGACGGAGGTGGTCGGGGAGCAGTCCGTGGCCCTGGGCCCGGTCGCCTCCCAGGAGGCCATCAAACAACTTGGCACCAACGGCGGCGGCTTTTTCAACGTCAATGCCGCCCATCCCCTGGAAAATCCGACACCCTTTGCCAATTTCCTGGAGATGCTGGCCATCCTGCTCATTCCGGCCGCCTTGTGCTTCACCTTCGGCCGCATGGTGGGGGACATGCGCCAAGGCCTGGCCGTGCTTGCCGCCATGACCGTGCTTTTGGCCCTGTTCCTCTTTCCCTGCCTGCTGGCCGAGAAGGCCGGCAATCCCCGCCTGGCCGCCCTGGGCGTGGACGACGTCGCCGTCACCGCGCCGCTGACGGCTGCCAGCCCCGGCGGCAACATGGAAGGCAAGGAGGTCCGCTTCGGCGTGGTGGACTCGGCCCTCTGGGCCACGGCCACCACCGCCGCCTCCAACGGCTCGGTCAATGCCATGCACGACAGCTTCACACCCCTGGGTGGGCTGTTCCCCATGCTGCTCATGCAGCTTGGCGAGGTGGTCTTCGGCGGCGTGGGGTCCGGGCTGTACGGCATGCTGGTCTTTGTGGTGGTGGCCGTGTTCGTGGCCGGGCTCATGGTGGGGCGCACGCCCGAATACCTGGGCAAGAAGATCGAGGCCTACGAGATGCAGATGGCGGCCCTGGTCATCCTCATCCCGCCCTTCCTGGTCCTTGGCGGCACGGCCGTGGCCGTGGCCACCGGGGCCCGGGCGGCCATCGCCAATCCCGGGGCCCACGGTTTCTCGGAGATCCTTTATGCCTTTTCCTCCATGGGCAACAACAACGGCAGCGCCTTTGCCGGGCTTGCCTCCGACGGGCCGTATTACGCCTTTGCCGGGGGGCTGGCCATGTTCCTTGCCCGCTACTGGCTCATCGTGCCCACCCTGGCCCTGGCCGGCTCCCTGGCCGGGAAAAAGCACATTCCGGCCGGCGCCGGCACCCTGGCCACCCACACGCCGCTTTTCGTGGGCCTGCTCGTGGCCGTGGTTCTGACCGTGGGGGCGCTCACCTTCATTCCCGCCCTGGCCCTGGGCCCCGTCGTCGAACACCTCATGCTCGCGCAATAACAGTGAAGGATATCGCCATGCGTGCCAAACCCCGTTCCCGCCCCCTCTTTGATCCGCCGCTCGTCCGCCGGGCCGTGTTCGATGCCGTGCGCAAGCTCGCCCCGGCCCGGCAGGTGCGAAACCCGGTCATGTTTACCGTCTCCGTGGGCAGTCTCCTGACCACGGTCCTTTTCCTCCAGTCCCTTTGGGGACACGGCGAGGCCTCGCCGGGTTTTACCGGGGCCATTGCCTGCTGGCTGTGGTTCACGGTGCTTTTCGCCAACTTCGCCGAGGCCATGGCCGAGGGCCGGGGCAAGGCGCAAGCCGATTCCTTGCGCCGGGCCAAGCGGGACATCCCGGCCAAAAAGCTGGCCGCCGCCTCCCGCGAGGCGGCAGCGACCGTCGTGTCCTCGGCCGCCTTGCACCGGGGGGACCTGTTCCTGGTGGAAGCAGGGGATGCCATCCCCTGCGACGGCGAGATCCTGGACGGCATCGCCTCGGTGGACGAATCGGCCATTACCGGCGAATCCGCCCCGGTCATCCGGGAAGCCGGCGGCGACCGCTCGGCCGTTACCGGCGGCACCCGCGTGCTCTCGGACTGGCTGGTGGTCCGGGTCACGGCCGAACCCGGCCAGACCTTCCTCGACCGCATGATCGCCATGGTGGAGGGCGCCAAGCGCCGCAAGACCCCCAACGAGATCGCGCTCAACATCCTGCTCGCCGCCCTGACGCTTGTTTTCCTCGTGGTGTGCGTGACGCTCTATCCGTACTCCGCCTTTGCCGTGGACCAGGCCGGCCAGGGCGCGGTCATCACGGTCACGGTGCTGGCGGCGCTTTTCGTCTGTCTGGCCCCCACCACCATCGGTGGACTGCTTTCGGCCATCGGCATCGCCGGCATGGACCGGCTGATCGCGGCCAACGTCATCGCCATGTCCGGCCGGGCCGTGGAGGCCGCCGGCGATGTGGACGTGCTGCTTCTGGACAAGACCGGCACCATCACCCTGGGCAACCGCCAGGCCACGGCCTTCCTGCCCGCGCCGGATGTCGATCCGGCCGAGCTGGCCGACGCTGCCCAGCTGGCCTCCCTGGCCGATGAGACGCCCGAGGGCCGTTCCATCGTGGTCCTGGCCAAGGAGCGTTTCGGCCTGCGCGGCCGGGACCTGAACGAACTGGGCGCGCGTTTCGTGCCCTTTACCGCCGCCACCCGCATGAGCGGGGTGGACCTGCTCGGCCGGGAAATCCGCAAAGGCTCCCCGGACGCCATCGAAGCCTACGTGGCCGAAGCCGGCGGGGCGTTCCCCCAGGCGATGCGGGAGGCCGTGCGGACCGTGGCCAAGGACGGTGGCACGCCGCTTCTGGTGGCCGAGGGAGGCCGGATTCTCGGCACGGTCTGGCTCAAGGACATCGTCAAGGGCGGCATCAAGGAGCGCTTCGCCGAGCTGCGGCGCATGGGCATAAAAACCGTCATGGTCACCGGGGACAATGCGCTGACCGCCGCCGCCATCGCCGCCGAGGCCGGAGTGGACGACTTCCTGGCCGAGGCCCGGCCCGAAACCAAGCTCCAGCGCATCCGGGACATCCAGGCCGAGGGCCGGCTCGTGGCCATGACCGGCGACGGCACCAACGACGCCCCGGCCCTGGCCCAGGCCGACGTGGGCGTGGCCATGAACACCGGCACCCAGGCCGCCAAGGAGGCCGGCAACATGGTGGACCTCGATTCGAATCCCACCAAGCTCCTGGAGATCGTGGCCATCGGCAAGCAGCTCCTCATGACCCGGGGGGCGCTGACCACCTTTTCCATCGCCAACGACGTGGCCAAATACTTCGCCATCATCCCGGCCGCCTTTGTCGGCACCTATCCGGCCCTGGCGGCGCTCAACATCATGGGCCTCAAAACGCCCCAGAGCGCCATCCTTTCGGCCGTCATCTTCAACGCCCTCATCATCGTCTGTCTCATCCCCCTGGCACTGCGGGGGGTGCGCTACCGGGCCGTTGGCGCGGCGAGGGCCCTTCGCGACAACCTGCTTTTCTACGGCCTGGGAGGTTTGGTAACGCCGTTTCTCGGCATCAAGGCCATCGACATGCTGCTTGTCGCCCTGCATCTGGCCTAGGAGGAACATCATGTTGGGTACGATACGAAAGGAACTGCGGACCGGTTTCGGCTTTCTGGCCTGCATGACCGTTCTTCTCGGGCTGGCCTATCCCCTGGCCGTGACGGCCCTGGGCCAGGCGCTGTTCCCCTGGCAGGCCTCGGGCAGCCCCCTTACCCGGGAAGGGCGTGTGGTGGGCTGCGCCCTGATCGGCCAGACCTTCACGACGCCGGGATACTTCTGGGGCCGGCCCTCGGCCACCGCGCCCATGGCCTCCAATGCCATGGCCTCGGCCGGCTCCAACCTCGGCCCGTCCAATCCGGCCCTGGCCGAGGCGGTCGCCGCGCGGATTTCGGCCCTGCGTGAGGCCGATCCGGACCAGGGCGCTCCCGTGCCGGTCGATCTGGTCACGGCCTCGGGCTCGGGCCTGGACCCGCATATCAGTCCGGCGGCGGCCTTCTACCAGCTTGCCCGGGTGGCCAAGGCCAGGGGCTTGCCCGAGGAGACCGTGCGCGCCCTGGTGGAAAGGCATATCGAGGGACGCCAGTTCGGTGTCCTGGGCGAGCCCCGGGTCACTGTCCTCGAGCTCAATCTGGCCCTGGACGCGGTGGCGGGGAAGTCGGATACTACCAAGGCTGTCACCCCGTAGGAGCCGTCATGGCCAATGGAACCGATGGCCGTCCCGATCCCGACGCCCTGCTGCCCCTGGCCCACAAGGCGGAAGCGGCAGGCAGGCAAGGCAAATTGCGCGTCTTTTTCGGCGCGGCCCCGGGCGTGGGCAAGACCTATTCCATGCTCGAAGCGGCCAGGACGGCCCAGGGGGAAGACCTGGACGTGGTGGTGGGCGTGGTGGAGACCCATGGCCGGGCCGAAACCGAGGCCCTGCTTTCGGGGCTTCCCCGGCTGCCCCGGCGGCGCATCGCCTACAAGGGCCACGAGCTGGCCGAATTCGACCTGGACGCCGCTTTGGCCCGCCGGCCGGGGCTGCTGCTCGTGGACGAGCTGGCCCACACCAACGCCCCGGGCAGCCGTCACGCCAAGCGCTGGCAGGACGTGCGCGAGCTGCTCGCCGCCGGCATCGACGTCTACACCACGGTCAACGTCCAGCACATCGAAAGCATCAACGACGTGGTGGCCCAGATCACCGGGGTGCGGGTGCGCGAGACCGTGCCGGATTCGGTGCTGGAGGAGGCCGACGCCATCGTGCTGGTGGACCTGCCCGTGGAGGACCTGCTGCGGCGCCTGCGCGAGGGCAAGGTCTACGTGCCCGAACGGGCCGAGTGGGCGGCCGGGCACTTTTTCCGGTCCGGCAACCTGATCGCCCTGCGGGAACTGGCCCTGCGCTTCACGGCCGAGCGCCTCAGTGCCCAGGTCCTCGTCTATCGTCAGGGCCATGCCATCGAGGCCACCTGGCCCACGGCCGAGCGGCTCCTTGTCTGCGTGGGCCCGAGCCCCACTTCGGCCAAGCTCATCCGGGCGGCCAAGCGGGCCTCCACGGCCAGGCACGTGCCCTGGATCGCCGCCTATGTGGAATCGCCGCGCCTCTCCGAATCCCAGCGCCGGTCCGCCGCCGAAAACCTCCGTCTGGCCGAGAAGCTCGGGGCCGAGGTGGCGACCATCGCCGGCCCGCGCATCTCCGAGGAGATCGTGGCCCTGGCCCGGCAAAAAAACGTCTCCACCATCATCATCGGCAAGCCGGTGCGGCCGCGCTGGAAGGATTTCCTTCTCGGCAGTCCGGTGGACGACCTCGTGCGCAAATCCGGCGAGATCGATGTCCACGTCATCCGAGGGGATGCCGGCGGCGAGCGGGAACGTATCATGGGGACCGGGCGGGCCCGCCTGGCCTGGCCTCCCTATGCCGTGGCCGTGGCCATCTGGGCGGTGGCCACGGCCGTGTGCTTCGCCATGTTCCCGGATTTTCAGTTGAGCAATCTCATCATGGTCTATCTGCTCGGGGTGGTGGTGGCGGCCATGACCTGCGGCCGGGGGCCATCGGTCCTCGCCGCCCTGGCCAGCGTCCTTTCCTTCGATTTCTTCTTTGTGCCCCCGCGTTTCACCTTCGCCGTCAGCGACACCCAGTATCTCGTCACCTTCGCCATCATGCTGGCGGTCGCCCTGGCCATCAGCCGGCTGACCACGCGTATGCGCGATAACGCCATGCTGGCCCGGGATCTGGAGCGCCGCGCCGGCCTCATGCTGGCGCTGACCCAGCGCCTGGCCGAGGCCCGGGGCGTGGATGTGGTGGTCGAGTCGGCCGGCCGGGCCGTGGCGGAGCTGCTCGGCTGCGGCGCGGCCGTGCTCGTGCCGGACGGCAGCGGCGGCCTGCGTCCACCCGGGGACCAGGCCCCGGCCTTTCTCGACGCCAAGAGTCTCGGCGCGGCGCACTGGGTTTTCACAAACGGCCATGCCGCCGGTCGCGGGACGGACACCCTCCCGGATGTCCGGGCCCTTTTTTTGCCACTGCCTGGCCGCAACGAAAGCATGGGGGTCCTGGCGGTGGCGCCGAACGGGCCGGAGGCGTTCTCCCCGGAATCCTTGCGGGTGTTGGACTCCTTTGCCCGACAGGTGGGCCTGGCCTTGGAAGTGGAGCGGCTTCAGGAATCGACGCGGCTCGCCCAGCTCGAATCCGAAACCGAGCGGCTCAAGGCATCGCTTTTAAGCGCCGTGACCCACGACCTGCAAACGCCCTTGGCCGCCATCTCGGGTTCGGCCGAAAGCCTGCTTCTGGCCGACGATGCCATGGCGCCGGCCACCCATGCCATGCTGGCCCGGAACATCCGCGACGAGGCCGCTCGCTTGAGCCGGTTGCTTAACAACCTGCTGCGGCTGACCCGCCTGGAATCGGGTACGGTGCACCTGCGCAAGGAGCCCATCCCGTTGGAGGAGGTGGTGGGGACCGCTTTGTCGCGCCTGGAAAAAAGCCTGGGTGAGCGGCCCGTGACCATCTCCCTGCCCGAGGACCTGCCCATGCCGCCCCTGGACGGGCTGCTCATGGAGCAATTGCTCGTCAATCTCCTGGAAAACGTCGCCAAATATACCCCCCCCGGCTCGCCGGTGCACATAGGGGCCAGAAAAGCCACGGATCATGTGGAACTCATCGTGGCCGACCGGGGCCCGGGCATCCCGCCCGCGGCCCTGGAACGGGTCTTCGATATCTTCTACCGGGTTCCCGGCGAAAAATGCCCCCGGGGCTATGGCCTGGGCCTGGCCATCAGCCGGGCCGTGGCCGTGGCCCATGGGGGAAGCATCCGGGCCGAGAACCGCCCCCAGGGAGGAGCCCGGTTCATTGTCAGTCTGCCGCTGGAATCCGCTCCATCCCAAGGAAGCGTCCCCCAATGACACCACTGTCCACAATGATCCTGGCCATTGAGGATGAAACACCCATCCTGCGCTTTTTACGGGCCTATTTCGAAGGGCGTGGCTTTTCCTTGCTCGAGGCGACAACCGGCGCCCAAGGGCTGTCCCTGGCCGCCTCCCACAATCCGGCCGTCATGCTCCTGGATCTGGGCCTGCCGGATATGGACGGACTGACGGTCCTGGCGAGGCTTCGGGAGTGGACGCAAACGCCCATCATCATCCTGTCGGCCAGGGGGCAGGAGACCGACAAGATCGCCGGGCTTAACGCCGGGGCCGACGATTACCTGGTCAAGCCGTTTAGCGTGGGCGAGCTTGAGGCCCGCATCCGGGTGGCCTTGCGCCATGCCGCCCGGCAAGGCGCGGGCGAAGAGGAGGTGGTGTTCACCTCCGGCGACCTGCGTGTGGATTTCGCGGCCCACAAGGTCATGGTGGGGGATCGCGAGGCGCATCTGACGCCCATCGAGTTCAAGCTGCTGGCGGTCATGGCCCGCCATGCCGGCAAGGTGATCACCCAGGCCCAGCTCCTGCGCGAGGTCTGGGGCCGATCGGCCACGGAGCAAGGCCATTACGTGCGGGTCTACGTGCACCAACTGCGCCACAAGATCGAGCGCGAACCGGCTAGGCCGGTTCATCTGAAGACGGAAACTGGTGTGGGATACCGGTTGGAATAGCGAACGCGACTTTTTATTTCACAGGTAGCATATAATTTCTCGCACGATTTATTCAATTTATCCTTGATAAGGAAGACCCTTTCAAACACACTTTTAAAGTGATTACAGGAACAATTTTACTCTTCGACAATTTTCTTCTTTACTGGACAGCATTTGTACAGTCGGAAAGCTCGAACCGCATAGCGGATTCCAGTATAAAGAATTCGCATTCACCGCGTCTTTCCCTCGCTCTTCCCTTTGTTAGTCCTCTCCTAGCGTGAAAGTTAATAACTGGTAATATATGCTAATCTATTTAAACAAGGAGAAAAATCCGCCAACGGTTATCGGGAAGACCTTCTGGGCGCACCCCTGGCCGGGGTAGCAAAGTGCTTTGGAAGGTCTACGAGGTCGCTTCGGGGCAAGACCGGGGCATGCTGCTGGTGTTCCTTTTCCTCGCCGCACGGTGCGGAGAAGTTTTCCGACTCAAATGAGCGGACATCGATTTCGCAGGGAATACCGTTACCCTTTGGACGAGAAAGCGCGCGGGAGGCGACCTGGAACCTGACCCGGTCCCCATGGTGCAGCGGCTCAAGAAGGTCCTCATGGCGTGGTGGGAGCACCGTCCCATTGCCTCCGAGTACGTGTGCGTAAATGTGGAGGAGCATGCTTTCTGCAAGGAGTACTTGAGACAACCGTTCACCAACCGTCAGCATTTCATGGAGCGACTGTGCAAGAACGCAGGGGCCAGGGAGTTCGGGTTTCACGCGATCCGTCACCTCACGGCGAGTCTTCTTTACCGTGAGGGACAGCCTGTGGCGGTGGCCCAAGCTGTCCTTCGTCATAAGAGCCCCCAGACCACGACCAGGTATTTGGCGACCCTTGGTCTCAAGCAGACCCAGGAAGCGATGGAAGCTGTCATGGGACAGCGCGGTCCAGGGAAGGTCGTCAGCCTCCAGAAGCTCGCCCAGGAGCAGGGGTAGGATTCCAGACTTTCGAAGTCGGAAATGTGGACTTCGTGTGGACAAACGGAAAAGCGGCTTACGCTGGACACGTAAGCCGCTGAATTTACTGGCGTCCCCAAGGGGATTTGAACCCCTGTTACCGGCGTGAAAGTGGCCGAGTCGGCTCAAACACTTCATCAAACACCTTCATATACTTTGATTTTTTCTGTTCACCATGGTCAAGAAGGTCGCACATTCCATGGCATGGTGTGGACCCCGTGTGGACTTCTTTCAGGACACCACCGCCCGCTGATTTCCTTGCTGAAATAGCAGTAACATCCCAACTTCGTGCACTTTTCTACCGCTGCACACCCTCCGATAATTCCCCCCTGAAGCTGCGGGTATCCTTGTCGTATAATTCACAATTTTAGTTTCACTTTCCTTCGCAGAGTGAACTGGCTAGGAATCCTTCCCCTGGGTCTTCATCCCAGACAGTTCCGGTCTCCAAACCAACCTGAACCAAATGCGCAGGATGCTGCGCAAAGTGTTAGATTGAGCCCCCGATCAAACAATCATGGAATGCCCGTTTAAATTTTAAACAAATTGATACGCATTCCAAACTTAATTCTTATAGAATAGAACAACACAGGTGACAAGCTTATTTACACTAAAACTCATCTCCCGAGATAATGGCAATTTGTTTTTGTATTTAAAATATCTTCCAAATACTCAATTGTGACTTTGTTGCGTAAACCCAATTTAAAAGTCGATGCTTGCGAATAAAAAATATCCAGGTGGTTCAATGGATGCCGATCTCCGTCTTCTCTTTCTTGGTCATAGTCATATCTAATATACCCATCGTCACACAGCATTAGATCTCTAAATACACACCAGATGCTTTCATGAAACTTATTTACGTCCCAGATAGAATCGGCAAACTTGAAGATGTCATCCTCGGTAAAAATATCTCTAGCCTCAACTAATGATAAAATATCAGAACTGATCATTGAATTTATGTCAACATGAGAATATGAACTAAAAGAAACCCCCTCTTCATTGTCTTGGACAAAAAAAGGGAATTTGACTGACACCGCTTTGCCATCAGAAACTATAAACAGTCTGCTCATCTTATCAACCAAAAGAATAAGCGAGCAAAATTCTTCATTTCTTTCTGGTTTTATATGTGTCAGAAATATTTTAATCGTATTCATCCATAAGCAAACAATGTCTTTTTTAGAGCGAATTACAGAAAATAATTTCTCAGCTTGGAATTTATCAAGCATCAATTGATAACGTTTCAAATTTTCCCCCTAAGCATTATCTCATAATTAAATCGCATCACTTCCTTTACATTTTCTCTGTCAAAGTCCTCGCCGACAGTTTGTTTTAGAACCTCGACCAACTTTGGTCTGTATTCTTTTTTAATTTTCAACTCCTCGAAAATACTCTGGATAAAATCTTGATAAGAGACATATCTGTTTAGCTGACGTATGGTTGTTTTTATCCTCTCTTTTTCTCTGTCACTTGGTGGTTCAACCTCTATATAGCCAAGTTTATTTATAACTGTAAGCCCCTTCGTAATATCACTTAATATTTCCAAGTTTTTGTCTTTGGAAAAAAGGATATAAGACCTAAGAAAAGAACGGGTTAGAGTCATGTATAGGGCATTTCTATAAGAATAAGATCGCCTAATTATCTTTGTTACGCATATCACAAATGGAAACTCAAGACCCTTGACATTATTCCTATTGCTAATAAAAAGTTTGTCAGTCAATCTTTGCTTTGACTCATGGGCTTTATTAACATGCCATCCAATTTTTCGCGGAACAAGTTGCTCCAAAAAATCTGCTAGTGCATACGTAGTTTCGTCATTATCGAGCAGAATTATCCCAATATCATTTGGGCTGACAGTTGGATTTTCCCTTGATATTTGACCTATGATTTCAACAATCGATTTCGCAGCAGATAAAGAAAAGTCTCCGCTCAAAGGCTTAATGTCAACACAGTTAACATTTTCCTTTTCAATTTCTTCAAATCGCCTAAGCGGTTCTCGCTTTAAGTGATACAGCGATCCATTGCTAATTTTATCAACGATATAGCCGCAAGACCTCCACTCTTCATCTTCCAGCCAACGAAGTTTATCTTTTTCAAAAAGACCCATTCCAAGAGCGTGTGCAAACATTAGTGTTTTTGGATCGGTTCTATAGCATTTACTTAAAAGAAAATCTGGAGATATGCTTGCGGTAATACTTTCATCAAAAATACTCTGAAAAATATCTCCAGCGATATAAACAACATTTTGTGTTACCTCTTGGCAAAGATCAAAAAAAGATTCAGGGAAATCCTGACTTTCATCTATTAAAATATAATCAAAAGCAAATTTATGGTCTTCAGTTTTTTTTAAAATGTCCAACGCATCATCACACGCCTTCTGGAAAGATGTCGCGATACTCCAGCGCTGAAAAGGCAAGCCATAATAATTGCAAATGTAGCTATATACACCTGAGTCTTTATTGCTCTGAGAACCCCACGCATGAACGCACCATAGCCGCTCATTCCACTTTATTTGTTGCTCGACTTTCATGAAATTAAAAAAATCAGGAATTCTTGTTTTAAGGCTATCCGCCAATATTTTATTATGGCAGGTCATTACTATTCGACTTGCAGGGTTGGCAATATACAAATCCTTTAGTTTGTGCAGAAGAAGCTCTGTTTTTCCAGTCCCCGACAAGCCTTGTATGCGAATAGGAGACTTGTCAGGGTTTTGATAGACAAATCGAGTCTGGTCGCCATCAAACAAAAGTATTTTTCTTTTAATTTTATCAAGGATGTTTTCAGGGATATCCGCACGAACTTTTTCGATATCGTTGATACTTCCCGTGAGAAGAGAAATTAATAACTCTGCAATTCTTTGATTTGCCGGTGTAGCGACTTCTATACTAGGTAATAGCGCAGAAAAGTCTAGAGAGCTCCCATCATCAACACGGGCAATTAGTTCTTGTCTCCATGTTCTCGGTCTCCCAATGGCATCTTTATAACGATACTTGTCAGATATTGAACCCAAATCTTCAATAAAATCCTCAACATATGAGTCAAAAGAGGTTTTGTCAGAAGAAAAATTAATAAAAGTAATTTTACATTTTGGGACTAAAATAACAGCTGCATCTTTGTACTCATATGCATACTTATTGTCACCAAGAGGCCTATGGATTATATAAGCCTGAGTTTTACTTTCTACAGCCCATTTTTCAACACTTTCGAGAGCCTGCCTATTTTTATCAGTTTTTTCGATCTGAAGAAAAAAGAAACTATCCGACATATCGATCTCCATTGCCTTAAAAATTGAAAGACATTTTTAGACTTCCCGGCATTCGGCGCAGCTTCCAACTAAGTGATTTCTTTACATAAGTAGCCCTGGCAAACATGCTTCCAATCAATTTCCCATCATGCATGAAATGAGTACAAATTTAGGAAAGCTCAATGATCCATTTTTCCCAGTCTACCCTATAGCCCCAGTGACATTTCCCCTGGGTCTTCATCCCAGACAGTTCCGGCCTCCAAACCAACCGGAACCAAATGCGCAGGATGCTGCGCAAATGGTTTCTTTTGGATTTTGGAGCCTTCCAACGCACTCCCCCGTGACAATCTCCACCATTTCTCGAGCAAAAGCATTTTTGCTTGTAGTCCAGCGCGTAAAGTCAGCGTTATTTAGAAGATTTAAAGTCGCGCAGAACTCTTCTACAAGCGTTAAGGTAATTGCGTTTCATTTCAGAGGTAACGGTGTCTGGACCTTCATGGACAAGCTTATTTCTAATTGATGCAATAAATCGTATGGCATCGACAGATTTTTCTGAAACGATACATTTCACGCTTGATGCTTTTTCGTGAAGACCTCGACCAGAACCGCCTTTGTCTTCAAGGATGCTTTCTATTTTTGAAGAAGCTCTAATAAGATTATCAAGAGATGTGTCTTTAGAATTTATCGCACGGTGGCATTCGACTTTTTCTTTGGGATGACTATATTCATGAGATTGAGACGAAAATCCTTTCTTTGAATCTTTTGACCAGCTATTCCCGACTGCACCAGAAGCTGTAGAGTCTCCACCACCCCTAGTCGCAATCGCCGCAGCAATCGAAACACAGGCAGTCCCTGTAACCACTACCCATTGCTTCAACTTTCTCTTCTTTTTCTGCTCACTGCCCGATCCAGGTTCAGTGTCTACAATCTCTTCAGATACAAAATCAACAACAGTGTCTTTGGCTGACTTGACTGCATCCTTTGCCTTATTAAGGCTGTCTCGAAAGCTCATTTTACATCCTCACGGCAAGGGTGTTGAACAATTCTGAATGTAAACCTATGTAGTCTGTAGAGACTCAAAAAATTAACAAAATACTGAGACTTCCTAGTATAATGACGACGGTCTCATCGTCTGGTGACAACTATCTATGCAAAGCCTTTCTCAACGAGATGGTGAAGTCGTTTAATCTCATCATAAATCTGCGCACAGTAATAATCTCCTATTTCGGGAATATGAAATATCTTTGTCAACTTTTTGTCTATAATTTTCGCTGCCCTGCATTCGATTGAACCATTCCCAGGGCTGATTAATTCTACCACAACCACTGTCCCGTCAGTCTTCTTTAACATTGCTCTGTATTTTCTTATTTCGTCATCCTTGACCTGCCAGGAAACGGACTTCTTTTCAGTAAAATTCGCTACCTGCTCTAAAAATATCAATATCTTTTTATGTGAAGCAGACAAGCTGTCGAGCGAGGTCTCCTCCTGGCTTGCTTCTGCATATTTATTGTTTAAGACAGCATCTTCGACAAGAAAAAATAAATCACTTAATTTTTTATTCAGCACAGGATGAATAGGATATAAGTCACGACCTATGGAAAATGAATATTCGAGTTCATCGTCATTGTAAACATCGACCTCAAGGATTGCTCGGCTGTTGCCTCCCAAAAATATTTGGCAATCATATTCTGTATCGTCTTCTGTGAAAGAAGAAATATAGCAAGACTCTTTATTACCCTTTTCCCAGACAAGCTCTAGAGAGGCACTTATTTCGTAAACAACTTCTGTCATTGGCATAAACGCTTCAAGCTGGTTCCCGTAATCTTCTTCACGATAGTTTTCCGGTCCAGAGAAACCTTTGTCTTGAATCTGCCGATATTTATTCTCCCCATGCAATTTATTGGATTCTTGAGACTGAGAAAAAAATTCCCCGAATTTCGACCCTATAAATTCACAGGACCGACCGACTTTTTCCTTTATAACTTGTTTTGTTTCATCAGAAAGCACTGACGAGATGGCTTCAACGCAGTTATATGCAAGTTCACAAGCAGTTTCTGGGTTTTCGACAACTGCCTGTTTCAGGTTATATTTTGATCTAGACATGTATTCGCCTTTGTAACAATAATCTTAAACATTATGTCTGAACGGCAAGATTCAATTCTTATAAATATTTGGAGTGTTAAATAGTATAAAACAAGATTTATAACTTCTTGTGTTGAGTATTCTCAAGATAAATATCTTGCAAAATCCATTTAATACTTATTCGCCCACTTTCTTTTCTCTTAGTTTCCTTCCTTAGGAGGACAGCTTTGCATCGTTTGTCTTGGTATTCCGTATTCATGAGATACACAGTCTGATCTTTTATATCGTTACCCAATTTACCAGATATCGGCATCCCGTCGTCTGGCTGAAAGTTAAAATCCCTTGAATGCTTTCTTGCGCCAAGAAATATCCCACTCTTAAGTTCTTCTTTCTCTGTTATTTCTATATTCTCTGTACGGGACGCAGCTATTGCTATACTTTTCTTTGGGATGTCTACCTTTGTCCGCGCGCTGACCAAGTGTACTGACGCGCCGTGTCTATTTAAGGTCTCTAGAAAATTATTTAACTCTTTCAAAACTCTTGGCTGAACGTCTTCTATAGCTGAGTCAAAATCGTCCTCAAAGTCAGTTGCGCTGGAAGCTATTAGTGCATTTGCTGCCTCAACTGATTCATAAAGACTTGATTCTACCATACGTAATTGATTATTTCTCTCTTTTAAAACAAATCCAAAAGAGCCTCTCGGAGTAGCAATCAGTTGCATTATCGATGAATCAGCTCCAGGAATAGGACCAGCTTCTGATATCTCCCCCTTTTGCGTTCTAGCTGCATGGACAACAGACACATATGATTGATATCTCTTGAGTGCGTCAGAGGCCAGGTCAATATTTATACCATAACTACCGTTTACAGAATCGCCTCCAAAATAAAGGACTGTTTCTGCAAGCATCTCAGGGGTGTCGGCAATTTGTTTTATCTGGTATTCTACATCCTTCAAGCGAGACTCAAGACTCATCTTCCCGAGTATGTCATCTTCTGGCAAATCCTTAAGCAATGCGATCAAAGAATTTTTTTCGGCATACAAAGCATCGATAGCAATGCTATTGGCCATGATATGCCTCCTGTGCTTTAACTATGTACTCTAACTCTGCGTCACATTCCTTGTCAGAATTTGGCAATGGGATTTCGATAATGCCCTTCCATATAAATCCTTCTCTTGTATGCGAAAACAAACCAAACCAATATGTGATCATTCGTGAAAAATTATAGTAATCATAAATTGCAGCATCAACGAAGTATGCGTCTGTCTCGTAATTTCGCTTTGTGAGCACTGAATGAAAAAGAGAACTATTGTATGCGACCATCGATTTAAAGTTATGTCTGGAAAGGCTTGAATGAAATATTGTTACAACATCGATATCATTTGGCTCTCTGTCTAAAATCTGAACGAAGCTCCCATTAATCCACTGAAACCCTCTTTTAAGACCAACCTGAAATAATCTTCGACGAAACATGATAAAGCCATACAAAATTTCCAATCGCCGCTTCGAAATGCCAAATCTTGTCACCAAATCAACGACGTTTGATTTATACGGAGACAGCCCCACTGCCTGAGATGGATCGCCTAAAAACGGAGGTAGTAACCCCTCGTGATTAAGTGGAGGCATGGACTGTACATGCATATTTAATCAACCCCGATTGTGCTTCAAAGCGTTAACTCAAGAAGCAGCAAAATGTATTTTTTTTGGCGACCTTCAAAAACTCCTCAACAGTCTGAACCTCAGGGCAAGAATCATAGCGGGGCAATTTTAGATCCCCCCGCGTTCAAAAAACTTTCAAGGTCATTGACTTCTTCACATATATAGCATTGGCGTCCAGACCCTCAATCAATTTTCAACTTTGCATAAAATGAAGACTGACTTCGAAAATATCAATATTTTGCTTCTCTTGGTCCACTATCAAGTCCCTGCGAAGTTGTTCACGAAATGGACTGAGTGTCTTATTCCTTTCAGTATTTCTGAAGGACTTCTCCACGCTGACATGCTCAAATTCTTGGTCGGCATACCTTGTTATTAGTTGATATTTTTATTTTACATATTTTGCGGCGCATACAGATATCTCTGGAACCCAACAAAAACTTCGCGAATATCAGCGACATTGCCCAATTCTGCAACGGCATCGCTTACAGAGTTATACCTCAAGCTCAGTAGAGCTGGCAATTTTTCCTGTTCCAGCTCGCTCACCCCTACAGCAACGTAGTGATCCAGGACGAAAGCAAGGAATTGCTGTTCCTTGGATGAATACTTGGAGAAAATGTTGTTCTTCCTGGTTTCTACGCGTTCAGCCCGACTCATTGGGGCCAGGGTGAAGGCGATGTAGGCGAGCACGTCGAACAGGTCGCTGTCCTCGGCATCAATCATCTTGCTCACCTCTGCAAGCTGTTCTCCCCCGAACCCCTTTTCCTCAAGTCCTTGGAGCAATCGTTTCCGGGTGTCTGGCTTACCCCAAATAGCTCTCAGCTCATCCTCATCTTTAAACAGCTCTGGCAGTTGACCATACAGACTCTCGATAAACTGCGCAGCAGACATGGGCTTCCCATCAGGGCTCCAGAAGGTTGTGGCTGTCATGTGCTGGATCATGCGTTCCTTGCCATCCGCCAGCTTGATTTTTGTTTTCACCTTCTTGCCGCACACGCATGGAATCTGACCGCATTTGGGGCACGGCTCTGGTTCCCGGATACATTCACAGGGGCTCTTTCCGCATACGGGACATACCTTGGGAGGTTTCACCGGCTTGCCAGGTTCCGGTTCGATAGGTTCACCGTCCCATTCAGGGTCATTGAAATGTTCGTATGCCTTCACGAAGTCGTAGATGGTGAAGTAGTCCTTGCCCTCAAAGAGGCGAGTGCCGCGACCCACGATCTGCTTGAACTCGACGATGGAGTTTATGGGTCGCATCAAGATGATATTCCTGACATTCCTCGCATCCACTCCGGTGGAAAGCTTCTGGGAAGTGGTCAGGATGGTGGGGATGATCTTCTCGTTATCCTGAAAGACTCTCAGCCAGCGTTCCCCTTCGGCCCCATCATTGGCGGTCACTCGGATACAGTAGTTGGGGTCACTGTTCTGTTTGATTTGGTTGATGCAGTCCCTGACCGCCAGGGCGTGGTCCTGAGTCGCACAAAAAACAAGCGTCTTCTGGGTCTGATCGATCATATCCATGAAGAGCTTGACCCGGTACCGTTCCCGCTCGGCAATCTCGATGACCCGGTTGAAATCATTTTCTGTGTAGCGCTTGCCTTCCTCGACCTCGCCTTCGATGAGCATGTCGTCAGGGGTGTAAACGTACTCATCCAGTGTGGTGGCAATTTGCCTGACCTTGAAGGGGGTCAGGAAGCCATCGTTGATCCCCTCTTTGAGCGAGTACACGTACACTGGCTCACCGAAGTAGGCGTAAGTATCTGCGTTCGTGGTGCGCTTGGGCGTCGCCGTCAGACCGAGTTGCACCGCTGGCGAGAAGTAGGTCATGATTTCCCGCCAGCTACTTTCGTCATTGGCCCCACCGCGATGGCATTCGTCGATGATGATGAAATCAAAGAAGTCGGAAGGGTAATCACCAAAGCTCGGAGCGGGATTCCCCGCAGCGTCCCGACCCGTCATGAAGGTCTGAAAAATGGTGAAGAAGATGCTGCCGTTCTTGGGAACCATCCCCTTCTTTCGAATCGCGTCAGGGGAGATGCGAACCAAGGCGTCTTCTGGAAATGCTGAGAAGGCATTGTACGCTTGGTCGGCGAGAATATTCCGATCCGCCAGGAACAGGATGCGCGGTCTGCGGCTGGGCTCTCCTTCTCCTTTCCAATCCTTGAGGTTCCAACGACTTTGAAAGAGCTTCCAGGCAAGTTGGAAGGCGATGAAGGTTTTCCCTGTTCCGGTGGCGAGGGTGAGGAGGATGCGATCCCTCCCTCCCGTGATGGCTTCCAGGGCTTGGTTGATGGCATTGTGCTGGTAGTAGCGTGCCTCCCAAGACCCGCCTTTGTCTTCAAAGGGAATGGCTGCGAAGCGGTCTCGCCATGTATTCTTTTGAGCGAAGGTGGATTGCCAGAGCTGTTCCGGGGTGGGGTAGGAGCTGACATAGCCCTCTGCCCCGGTGTGCATGTCTATCTGGTAGATGCCTTTCCCGTTGGTGGAGAAAGCGAACCGGGCTTGGAGCATGGTCGCATAGCGTTTGGCTTGCCCAACCCCTTCCGTGTCAGGCAGCCCGATCCGCTTGGCTTCGATAACGGCGAGCTTCTGCCCACGGAACACCAGCACGTAATCGGCAATGTCCTGCTTGCTGCGCTTGCCGCCCCCGATAAGCCGACCGTTGGTGATCTTTTCCCGTCTGATCCTGCTCCCCTCGACTTTGCCCCAGCCTGCTGCAGCAAGGGCCGGGTCGATGAGTTCAGCGCGGGTTTCGGCTTCGTTGAGGTCGTTTGCCATGGCTACTTTTTCTTGGGCGGAGGAGGTGGAGGACTTTGCTCTCCTTTTTCAGGCTGATATCCGCCTCTTACACCCTCACGACCACTATCGGACTTGTCCGAAGGCTTAGAAGGTCTCGAAGGCTGCTTCTGTGGATCTTTAGCCATTGTCCTCTCCTTTGGTTTTATAAAACTCCAGGTAGGAATACTCGTCCTTGTTTATCAAAACTCCCTTTGTCTGCTTTATTACATTACCCATGCTCCCGTCATCGTCAATGTGATAGGCCCATTGTATGTATATCTGGTCATTATTAGGAAATGCGGAGGCATGTGATTCTTCGCCATAGTATCCACCGATCTTTTTCCCACTTTTCAAAGTGGCAACGACAAAACAGTCTTCTTGTTGTGCAAAGAAGTAATCCCAAGAAGATGAGGAACACTCGTGAATATATTTTTTGACAGTCTTCTTACCTCTTAGCCACAAGAAAAGGCACGAAACCATAGTTGGTGCGATGAAGAAGTAAAATATCGGGACAAGATAGCAATCAATTTTGTTCATCCAATTCCAAATAGTATAATTAAGAAATCCATAAAATATTGCTTCAAGTGGTAGAGCCGTCCACTCCACCTTTCTAGGATTCAATAAGTTGTATGCAAGAATTGACGTAATCCCTGGGATTAGGATCAGGATTGCCAATTCAAAGGATTGAATATCTTTAAACATTGCAACCATATGATCTCCGCGTATATTCTTTCATGTCAGTTCGCCAGCGTTTCCTGGTGCATGCCGACAGTGAGTTCGCCGGAGAAGGCTTTTTGGAGGAGGGCTTGCTTAAGTTCGACCATGCTTGACTTTTTCGTATTGAGGTTATTGATCAATTCTGAAGAATATTCTTCGAATTCATTTATCCTGCTAACTAATCGAGCTTGTTCGTCTTTGCCAGGATGAACAACTGGCAGCGACGACAATGTTCCCTGGTTCAGATTGTTGATGTTTGCTCCGCTTCCAGAATTTATGAGCATGGAATGGATACGCTCTGACTTGAGATACCGCACGAGATATTCTGGGTCGATCTGGTCGCTTGCCACCCTTATCCGAATAGTGAATCCAGAGTAAGATGTTTTTTTCTTAATATTGCTTGCAAGCATGCATCTACCAATAAGCTGTTTGTTGCCATTTGACCTGACAGTTAGGATGTCTTTGGCCTTCAGTTCGTATGCCTCATCAAGCAATCCCTCGACCTGAACGCTGTCTAGTTGCTCAACTGGAATAAATATGTTGCTTTGAAAGTCTTTGACGCCAACAATATCGACCAGCTCTCCGCGACTACTCTTGGTAAAGTTTAACCCATTTTTAAAATCAGCAATCTCTCCAAGTTTTTTTTCTGCCCATCCTTTATTGTTGTGCGTAAAGACCTTGTCCCAAAAGCGTTCTCGCAACTCCCTGGCATTCGCAAGATTTTTCTCGGTGTTGGCGATGGCGGTGTCGATGCGCTCAAAGGCATCGTCCAGGATGGCGACGATATGCTGTTGTTCTGTGACGTCTGGCAATGGAATCTCAAATTCATTGAGCTTCGCCTTAGTTATGTGAACCAATCCAACAGCACCGTTAACCTGCTTCTCTACTTGGCCAGTAATCCATTGCAGTGCATAATAGGCGTATCTTTTACTGATGTTGTTTTTATGCTCTACTTTAAAAATATGCTGGTTCAAAAGTCCTTTCTCTCCATCCCACAAATGAGCCCCAAACGAGGAACCCACTGTCCCTGACCATGAAAACAATAAGTCTCCTGCATTGACCTCTATAGCTTTGTCGTAAGGACCGCTGTAGTAGTTAAATGCAGCATTTTGATTGTTTAAGTTTGTAATTCTTATAATAGGAAGGCCAGTGTTCTCCCATTCACTTTTCTTAAACCCTCTACCGTTCTGAAATTTAAAAATTTCCCCTAGGCGGGTTCGCGTACTCTTCACAGCATCCCCCGAATCCCTTCCAGCAGATCAGCGCTCTCCGCATCCAGCGCGCCAATCTCGTCCAAAATTTCCAACGGATCGCGCAAGGGTGCTTCCTCGGGGGCATTGGGGTTCTTCACGGAGAGGTCAAAGGTCGTCTTGCCCACGTCCTTCATGTCCACGGTCCAGGATTTCTCGGAATCAGCAAAGCTCGCTTGCAGGGTCACGAACTCGGCAAGATCATCGTCGTTCAGGGCTGTTGTCTTGCCCAGACTCCGACCCGGATCGAGCTTGTAGTACCAAATCTTCCGCGTCGGCGCTCCCTTCTGAAAGAAGAGCACCACCGTCTTTACACCCGCCCCAAGAAAGGTTTTTCCAGGACAGTCCAGTATGGTGAACAGGTTGCAGCTCTGGAGCAGTTCCTGCCTCAAAGCTCGGGAGGCGTTGTCCGAATTGGACAGGAAGGTGTTCTTGATGACCACCGCCGCGCTACCACCCGCCTTCAGGTACTTGATGAAGTGCTGGAGGAAGAGAAAGGCTGTCTCCCCCGTTTTGATGGGGAAGTTTTGCTGAATCTCTCCACGCTCCTTCCCGCCGAAGGGGGGATTGGCGAGGATGATGTCGAAGCGGTCCTTCTCCTGCACGTCGGCGAGGTTTTCCGCCAGGGAGTTGGTGTGGATAATGTTGGGCGCTTCGATCCCGTGCAGGATCATGTTCATAATGGCGATGACGTAGGCGAGGCTCTTCTTCTCCTTCCCATAGAAGGTGGAGGTCTGGAGCGTCCGAAGCTGGTCCACCGTTAGGGTCGAGCCGTTGCCGTTCTCACTCGTCTTTCCGTCAGGGCCATAGCGCAAGTAGTCGAAGGCTTCGCATAAGAACCCCGCCGACCCGCAAGCGCCATCGTAGATGGTCTCGCCGACCTTGGGTTTGATGACCCGGACCATGGCCCGAATGAGAGGACGAGGCGTGTAGTACTCGCCGCCGTTCCTCCCGGCATTGCCCATATTTTTGATCTTGGCTTCGTAAAGGTGGGACAGCTCGTGCTTATCCTTCTGGGAGCGAAACTGAAGCTGATCAACCAACTCCAAAGCATCCCGAAGTGAGTAACCACTTTGAAATTTGCTCTTTATTTCCCCAAATATTTCACCAATCTTGTACTCAATAGTATGGGGGGAGGAGGCGCGATCCTTAAACCCCCGCAGGTATGGAAACAAGTCGTCATTGACGTAAGCGATAAGGTCATCGCCAGTCAGCGCAGTGTCGTGGTCGAAGCTGCCATCTGCTTTTTTGGGAGCTGCCCACCTTGACCAACGATGTGACTCGTCAACAATATAACTATACTCTTTGCCAAGAAGCTCTGCTTCCATGGCACGCTCTGCTTCCAAGTCATCAAGGTATTTCAGAAAGAGCATCCACGAGGACTGCTCAGTATAATCGAGTTCAGATGAACATCCCGCTTCTTTCCAAAGAACATCATCGATGTTCTTGAACGTCTGCTCAAACATATGGTCCTTTTGGGTGTGCCTCGGTCAACCTGAGACTGCTTTTAAACTTATTGGGGATTACCATTATTGACTCCCCAAGTATCCATCTGTCCGACAAAAAACGTTTTTTCAATACTCCGACAGCAGCGGATTTACAAGCTCCGACAGCCCGGACTTCCCGCAGCACCTGCCTTTCCCTGGGCCTGACCTTTCAACGCACCCACAGCGTTACCCCAAACCAAATGCGCAGCATCCTGCGCGTTCAGTTTTCGTACTTCTCCCGTGACCACCTCCCTGGTCCAGGGTATCCTTCTCCCCAAAGCTCACCTGTTGAACCAGGGGAATGAACGCATATGTCGCAACAATACCCGGACACTCTCACGCTCAAGGACGAGATAATCACCGTATTTCGTCCTATCGAGCAACTCTTCAAGATTATGGACAAGACTTCTCCAGAGTCTTCTGGAGAATTGCCCCGTGCCTATGGTGAGATCGGACTTGAACTGTGTCGTAATTTTCGTCGTAGACTTGATACCATCTTGAACATTCAAGAGCAGGAGAACGATGATGACTGCCAATAAAGACTGGAACGTCATCTACTCCTACTCAAGGGCTCAAGCAATTGAAGATGGCGTGCTCGTCGACGTCACCGAGCAAGCAAAAGCTATCGGGTTCAGGCTCCCCACCGTCGTCACTGCCACGCTCTATCAAGGGTATGTCGAGCCACCGGCAGGATTGGAAGGTGAGGGTCAATCCGTAACGGGTCGGGTCCATGATCTCATGGTTCTGGCGCTGTTCGCTGCCCGCAGGACCATCAACACGGACCGTGTCACCTTCAAGGTCGACTTCCTGATGGCTCCAGGACGCAAAGAGACCGTGGAGGTCATCGTCCACATCGGTCCCGGCGACGAAGGGGAGCCCGTCCTCACCATCATGCTCCCCGAAGACGACTGAATGTTGACGCCGACGATCCCTCGTCATTTGAGAATCAACACCCTGACCATCGTCAGGATGGCCCGGACCTGCTCTTCGGTGGCCCGGTTCAGGAGCTCCAAAAGCTCTTGCTGCGCCTGTTCCTTGGACAGCTTCACGTCACCCAGGTCGAAGAGGGTCGTCAAATCTTCCCCGAGCGCGGCGGACAGCCTTTCGATGTTCACCAAGGTCGGATTCCCCCTGCCCCGTTCGATTTCGCCAACGCTTTGGAGCGAAAGCCCCGCACGTTCAGCCACCTGCTCCTGGGTCAGGTCCTTGGCCCGTCGCAGAGAGCGGAGGCGTTTCCCAAAAACCTTAAGAATTTCGCCCATGGGACCATCCTTTTCGGGAGAGTCTAGGGCTAGTTCTCGTTTCGTATAAGCAAGTTAGGTATGTATATTGCTAGTAGATAGCAAGTTAACTTTAAATTTTACCAAATCTTCCGCCTAAACTGTGGATGCGGGTGGTGCGGCTGCGGGTCGCCGGAAAACAATTCCCGGTGGATCACGGAAAGTCGCGGACGTGACCGGGAAGGAGATGCCGCCTATGGCATTGACCATAAACCACAATCTGATGGCACAGAACGTCGCCAGAAATCTGTCGGACCATTACGGGTCGTTGAGCACGTCGACGCAGCGGCTGTCGTCCGGGCTCAGGATCAACTCGTCCGCCGATGACGCCGCCGGGCTGGCTGTCCGTGAGTTGATGCGGTCCGACATCTCGACCCTGAACCAGGGGATCAGGAATGCCAACGATGCCATCTCCATGATCCAGACCGCTGACGGTGCCCTGCAAATCATCGATGAAAAACTGGTTCGGATGAAGGAACTTGCCGAGCAAGCTGCGACAGGAACCTACAGCTCAGACCAGAGAATCATCATCAACAGTGAATTTCAAGCGATGGCCCTTGAGATTGAAAGGATATCCAAGGCGACGGACTTCAATGGAATCAAGCTGCTGGATGGGAGCCTCCAAGGAACCCATGACGGCTCTGGCCTGAACTCCACCGGAGCAGCAAAAATCCACTTCGGAACAGGCAACGATTCCGCTGAAGATTATTACTACGTAAATATTGCAAATGCTGGCCTGGAAGGACTGACCCTTGGGACAACCATGCCCAGCAGTATAGAACGAATCAACGAGCGTGTTGAAAATGGTGTTTGGGCCACGGGGATGACCTCAGGAGTCATTCCCTATGCGTATATTCCCAAGGGTGCCAAGAACGTGACCATTCAACTGGATTCGCATGGAGGCCATATTCCCGCATTGAGCTGGGATGACGATATTGCGATATTCACAAGAAATGGCGATCACTTGGCTGGATATCCTGTCGGAAATGATCCTGCCACGACCGATCCGAACAGCAACGACTATGTCTGGAGCGCAAACGGAATCAACCTGAGCAACGTCAATTCAGCGTTCATCACCGAGAGCAACGGCTTTCTCCCTGGTGCGACATATGACAGTTCCCACATAAACACAGGTGGAACGTATTCTCCAGACTCGGGGACAGCGACAACCTCCTTCAACGGGATGAGCATTTCATCCGGCGGTGATGGGAACTGGAATGACAGCGTCCACAATAATAACGAAGTCGATCCAGGGTACGGCATCGACTATGTCCACATCGACGAGGTGACGGAAGACTTGCTGCTTTTCAGTGTTGGCAGCGCGACGTTCGCCATGAACGTTTCCTGGGACAGCATGACGGACGTCAACTATTCGACCGTCAACGGGATGCAGATCGTCGATATACAAACGCAGGATGGTGCGCAAAAGGCTTTGACCCAAGTCGATCAGGCGATGCTTTACAAGGATAATATCCGCGCAGACCTCGGAGCAACGCAGAACCGCCTTGAGAACACCATTTCGAACTTACAAATCCAATCCGAGAATCTTCAGGCTGCCGAATCGCAAATATCCGACACCGATGTCGCGCAGGAAATGACCTCTTTTGTCCGTGAGCAAATATTGACCCAGGCTGCGACGGCGATGCTGACCCAAGCCAATTCGATGCCGAAGATGGCATTGCAGTTGATCACTGGATAACCGATTCCTCCGGAGGAAATCATGAACACGGATCGTAGCGATAACAACATGTTCGAAATCAACGACATCAGGGGCCTGCTTTCCGAGGACTTCTCGAAGAACAAAATCGACCGACTCATCATGGCCCTGCGGTCGACCGATCCCTCGAAACTGACTTTCGCGCTGCACGAGATAAGACCTTTGCTGGCTGACGACTTCTCTCTTGCCACCGTCAACCGGGTACTGATGACGCTGAAGCTGGCCCAGGTCCCCGCCTGCTGACCAAGGGAAGCAAGCTCTCAAAGACCCGTCCCTGGGCTCTCTTTTCGGGTGACATCCTGCCTGATCCCAGGCCCAGGAGAGACGCGGCTTCTGCCTGAGTGAGATACGGAGGGTCGGGAAATTACCCTGCCCCTCTTGTCACCTTGTCTTTCTATGATTCTCACGCGCCAACCTGTCTTAGCCTGCCAAGCTCCTTGAGTGTTTACCATCACACTGATTTAACAAGCAATGCGGAGCAAAGAGATCGACCCAGGTTTCTCTTGCCACGCAGCAATTTCATACCATTTTCAGATGAAATAGCCGCGATTCCATTCGAAACAAAGTGGTGACAGATCATGATCTTCAGACCGAATCCCCTGAGGAAGTGGCAAACTCAAATCTCTAACCCCGGTTTTTCGAGCACCAGCCTTCAGAGTTCATGGGCAAAGTGGTAACGCATGGAAATTTGAGTGGTGCCGCAAACGGTGCTTGCACGCTGATCCGTGATGCTCTCGATATGCGGGTCGAATACGAACGGCAGGAGCCTTCATACCGTGCTTATCATGCTGGTATTCTGAAAAAAACTTGTATGCCACCAGCCCGGCATCCTCTCCGCCCCCCTGGATTCGCGCGGGGCACCCCCTTCCTGGGGTTTGGGGCTGGTCCTGGGGTTTGGGTGCCCCCCCTTGGACAAAATCGCAGGAAATCGCAGATATGGCCCAATGTCCGTTTCTCGCATCCCCCAGCTGGGCCACTGCCCGAGATCGTCGTGAACTCTTTGCGCAGGATGCTGCGCAACTGGTTTCAGTGGCGGGATTATCCTGGAATCCTCCTGGATTGTCGCTCGAAGGGAGATTTGCTACCTCGGGACCATGGCCAAGAAGTCCGACGAGAAAAAAGTCATTCGGTTCGACTCCCACAGGCTCAAAAGCGTTGCCTTCTGGTTCTGGGAGTACCAGAGGAGGAACCCCGCCTACCGCAAATTCTCATATGCCATTGAATACTATAGGTCTTATTTCCAAGAGCTTGGCGAACTTGAAGTCATCGAGTCTGAAGAGGGCTGCAAGAAATTCGAATCCGACGCCTTTGACATGGAAGACCCCAACCCGAAGAACCATCCCTATGCCTTGTATCTTGAGGAGAAATACGGAAGGGAAGCTCGCCTTGCTTTCTACAAGCTATCATTCTTGGTTGAAGCAGTGAGGAGGCGTTTCCATAGATTGTACCGCAACTGCTATATCGGGCTAGATACTGACGAAGCACTCACTGCCGTTCTTAAGGGTAAGCCTATCACATTTGAGAGCAAAGACCATTCTGATATCAATGCCTTGCTTCGTTCTTACTATAAATGGGCGATGAGCATCGATGAGGAGGCTCCAAATCATTACATAGCTGACCTGGACAAGACATCAGGTATTCTCTTGAACTACAAGCAGGCGCTTAAAGACCCTGAACAAGTTATGCGTGAGCTTCATGCCGTCAAGATATACAATGCGACCATGGAAAGTATTTTTACGAACAAACGGATAAGCGATGAAACACTGGAGGCGGTTTACAAACTCTGTCTTTCTGGAAAAAATATCGTAAGCGCCGATATAACACGACTCATTCTATTATGGATGTGGGACAAGGCCCATGAGGAAGATGAAAATAGCCCGCTTGATTTCGATACTGTTCAAAAGCTCCTCAAGCAAGCTATCCCGTTAAAGTACAGATATAATGACAAGATAGCCACATTACTTCAAAAAAAGCAGAGGCTTCTCGAATATTACGAAAAGATCTGCAACAAGATCAATACGATGAATCCGCTTTGCACCAAGCAAAATGGAAGGCAACTCCCCTCGATAAAAGACGTCCTCAGCCTTTAAGGTTCTTCCCACCTCGTCCTTCGCCTTTCTTCCGCCCCGTCTCAAAGCTTCCTTCGAAAACGGAACGATAACCATCTGATCTTTTTGATCTTATGAGAGACAAAAGGTGTCTAGACCTCTTGTCCACATCGTCCCGCGTGCCTTGATTAGACCGTAGCCAACATGAACGGCGCGATGGAGGGCGGTCACAGGGACCGCACTTCAAAGCTCCGCCAGCCCCAACTCGGGGTGTTTCTTGGAGGCTACTATGAGTAACAGCGCGAATAATCGTGGTCCGCTTCATGGCGGACCGATGTACCCGGAGCAGAAGTCTACTCCTACTCCTCCTTCCACTGCCGGTTTCACTGGAGGAACCGGAGCTTCCGGATTTGGTGGCGAAGTCGGCAAAGCCATCAACTCCATCATGGACATGAATGAAAGCGTTGAGGATTTTGCCCGTAATGTTGCTTACGCTGGACTTTACGGCGCCACCGGCGGAATGGGCGGGTACGACACTCTTGAAGAAACCCAAAAAAACGTGCCGCTTGTGGAAATGAGCAAAATGTTTTCGGGGCGGATCGATAAGTTGAAGGACACCGAGGAGATCTTGAAAGACTTCAACGAGTGCCAGGGTGTGTTCAACCTTGTCATGTCCAAAACCAACGCGGTCAATGCCTACTTCGCGTTCATGCAGGGCAAGCGCCTTCTCAAGCTCCAGGCCATCCGCATCAACCAGAACAGCCGCGACTGGATCACGTGGATCACCGCCAAGCTCCCCAACCTCAAAAAGCGTACCCGGGAGAAGTATATGAGCCTGGCGGCTGTTCCCGGAGTGGAAAACCACTTTGAGTACGGGGTCGAACGCCTGGCTGAGTTCGGCGTCATCTACTCCCCGAAGAGCGACACGGATAAGAATGCGCTGGGCAGCGACCCCTTCAGCAACTATCTGAGGTCGTTCAATCTTGAGATGGGCACCAGCCACGACGAACGCAAGAACTATGTTGATGCCGTCATCGAGGTGAGCAAGCTGAACCGTATCGAGGTCGACTTCCCTTTGGATGTGATGATCAGCTTCCTTCGTGTGCAGGACCCGCTGACGAGTGAAGAGCGCAAGCACCTGAAGAAGCTGTATGAGGAAGACCCGCAGAAGCCGGTGGACCTTCTCACCCAGATCATCGCCAAGGAGTTGAACCGCAAGAACTTCATCGCGGGGACTGACACTCCTTCACCCGAGACGGGGGCGTCCGGTGATACCCAGAAGGCTTCCACCGATACCAGCCCCGACGATTCTCTGACGGGACCGAATATCGACCGGATGGTGAGCACCCTTTGCAAGTCGCTGAAGCCCGTTGCCTCTAACACTGCCAAGCTCGAGGGCAAGTTCGACCGGGACGCGTTGGTCCAGCTCAAGGTCTACATCGAGCAGTTGCTGGAACTTCCCCAGGATGCGCAGACCGAGGCTGCTTAACCCTGAATGACCACCAAGGCCCCTCTGGGATCACCCGGAGGGGCCACCACAAGGACAATCCATCATGAAAATATTCCTTTCCTCTCTGAGCATCCCCGTGCTCAAGCGGCTGCACGAAATCAACCCTGCGTTGAAGCCCAACGTGCTTATCACCTTCTATGGGCTCAATTACCCCAAGGACTACACCAAGACCTACAGGAACATGATCAACGGGTTGATCCTGGACTGCGGTGCATTCAGTCTGAACAATAAAAAGCTTGGCCATGAGGCCCACGCGCTTGAATGTGACAAGCTCTTCATGCAGTACAGGGACTACACGAAGCTGACCCAGAACGATTACGACTTCCTGTTCAGTTTCGACGACGACTTCACTCCCGATGGATTCGACCATAACTTCCAGCGGTTGCTCGACCTTGAAGCTGCCGGTGTCAGGGCGGTGCCGGTCATCCATAATCTGCACAACCATGAGATCGACTTCTTCATTAACGAGAAGCCCAAATATCCGCTCGTTGCCATTGGTCAGTGCCGGGGAGATGATCGGACCGATCTCAGCGTCCTCTTCGAGGCGGTAGACAAGCTCTACAGGGAAAGGATCAGGGTCCATCTCTTCGGTATGTCGACCCCCAGCCTCATCAGCCACGTTCCTGCCTACTCGTGCGACTCTGTGACGTGGAATGATTACGCGAGCAGGGGGCGCGCCCTGTACTATAACCCCGAAGTGAACTTCTTGAACAAGGAAAACTTGATCTACTTCCCCAATAAGGAAAAATTCAGCGACCTTGGGAATGCTGTCTACTACAAGGACTACAAGTACATGGATGCATTTCTGGCTCACATCAAGTCCAAGCTTGGCCTTGTTCAGGATGACCTCATCGCTGCACAGACCCAATCAATGTCGCTGAGTCTGGTGAATGCCCTTTACTTCATGGAGTTGGAGGAGCGGATCAACGAAGACAACCGGCTGAGGGGGATCACGTTCGAGTAAAATGGTCAGATTTCAATGCCAAGGACCGGTGTCGAGCCGGTCCTTTTTTTATGCGCAATGCCAACCAAATGCGCAGCATCCTGCGCAAACGGTTCCGTCACTGCCTGACATCCCGACTTTTTGGAGCCAGTGATAGAGATATTACCCCATAAACACAGGAGGTTATCTCTATGTCCAAGAAAACTGCCGATACTCCCAAGGATGGTTCCAAGCGGAAGCACTTCGAATCGAAGTTTGATGAGAAGGTCCTCAGGGACATGATCAACGCCGGGAAAACCGCTGACGAAATTCAGCAGGCCCTCGGTGTGGTCAGCAAGCAGAGTCTCAGGCAGCACGTCTTGAAGCTCATCACCCGTGACCGCAAGGTCTACGAGGTGCCGGGCCTGTACGTCCGAAACCTGAAAAGGCCCATGGTCAATTTCAAGGGCGAAGTCCGCCTTACCAGGAACATGCTGGACTTCCCCGGATCGACCTACGAGCCCAATGACCAATTCGAAATCGAGATCGATAACGAAAAGATCGTTCTCCTCAGGATCATTGATGCGGTACCCACTGTAACGCATGAACCTGAAAGCTCGGAGGGGCTATAACTGGAATCGGTCACACCTGCCTGCAATGGTGGGTGTGACCATTCGCAGGGCATAGGTGTCCTTCGGCATGTTTTCATTTTTTGGGATATGAAAATATCCCCTCAACTCTCAGCGAAAATTCATCAAACGAGACAAACTGCTTTGCCGTCATCAAAGCAATAGCTATCAAGCTTTTCATATCGTCTTGTACGGCATCAATACACCATAAACCTGTTCTTAATTTTCTTTATCAAAATATTATCTTTAAAATCGTGATCCAATGTCGATGGACAAGCCACGCCAACATATGCTCGCAATTGAACAAATAGAACCGAGATACAAAGATAATAAAAAACAAGCTACATAAAAGATTTGCCAGTCATCAGCTTTTCCAAGTAATCTTTAAATGGATATGTGTCGAAATAGGTATGACAATTTTTCAGCATCTGCTGGAGCATTTTTGCCACAGAAAGAATGCCACCGCTTTGCCGTTCATTAAAATTTTCAAAGAAGTATTCCTCAAAGGTACGTGCTTTTGAAGTGTCGTCACCATCTGTAACGGACATCATGCGAAGAAATTTCTTAAGAAATCGACGTAAATTGAACAACTTAAAATCAATACTTTGAATTATTACCTGGGGGCTAATAGAACATGCATCTTTCATCTTCGTTATTTTATTCTTCTTAAAGAATGGATTTTTATAACGGCACTCGATTCTAACAAAGTCATCGGCGTCAACAGTTTTGTGATACACATACGACCCAAGTGTTGCGGCTGTTCTTGGGTTACTGCAATAATAAGTAGTGTTATATACTTTTGCCAACGACTTCCTGGAATACTTCTGGACCATAGTACAGGCAATGATGCTCAAAAGTCTTTCATTGTCATTGCTCCGAAGGTCCATTGAATACTCTACAGATGTAATCACATAGACCAATCCAAATACTTTCTCAATGTATTCAATTAAATCTGGAGAAGGGTGGATCAGTCGAATGGACAGCCCCTTGTAGAAGCCCTGAAACGAAACAAAAGTAAAAACAACTTTATATTGAACCCCTTTAACCTCAACGTATCCATAAGAGATCGACTTTGAATCTTTGACATAATGAACATTCGCACAGTGGTTCTTAATAATTTCTTTTGCAGTTGATCTGCTGAAACATTTTACCGGATAAAAAATTTTCACAAAATCTATTGATAGAGCAATTGATATATCAAAATAGTCGAAGTCAAGATGCTGTTGAAGGTAGGAGAGCTTTGACGCGTCTTTAGTCTTCAAATACTCGATGGAGTCAAATTCTGAGTTTTTTGAAAAATTACATAAATAATTATAATACTCCTTAAACTTAGTACGATTTTGGAATATATTTCCGACATCTTGTTTGTCATTGACGGATTTCATCTACATATTCCTGAAGCAATTTCCATGTTTTGCCTTCTATAACAAGACAACGTCTGGTTTTTGGATTTCATTAACGGCACTGCCGTCCACTCGCAGCCTCTTCTTCCTCATTCCCTAACACCTCTGCGACGGATTGTCAGCCTCTGCACTACGTTGACACGCATTGCGACAGTCGCATCAGGACAATGCCCTGTAAAACGACGAGGATATAATCCTCTACATACAGATATTAATAGTCAATGAATACACCTTTAACCAGGAGGTTACCTGATGCTACTAGCACTATCTGGCCCATTAGGGCTTGTCGTTGGCGCTATGCAGTCAGACATATTCAGGGAGGTACTAAAAGCAGCTATTATCGTCGTAATACGAAAATCGCTGTAGCAGTACGTTTCACGAGGAAGGTACTCTTATGGGTGCCTTCTTCTTTTTAAAACTTAGGAATAACGGTAACCTCACTGATCTCTTTCCGAATTATTCTCTGTCTTGAAAGAGATATTAAATCATAGAATGCCAATGTCCGTTTTATCATAGAAACGGACATTCAATCCAACACCCTGCATAAATCAAAGTATATTGGCGAGTTACCTAGGGTTCTCCGATGGGTATGCCCCGTCGTGCCGTTTTGTATGAATGATTTTACCATCATGGAAAGGAAAACGGACATTCAAGGAGGAGATATGCGCGTTGAACCAATTCGAGAGGAACAGCACGTCAAGGCGATCAAAAAGTTACTTCGCGACAAGCCAAGAGACAGATTACTCTTCATCCTCGGGATCAACAGTGGCCTGCGTGTGCAAACAATCCTCACAGAGCTGCGTGTAAAGCATCTGCTTTATGCAAAGCTCGGGGACAGCATCACGGTCAAGGAAAGAAAAACAGGGAAGACCAACGTCTTTGTGGTCAACAAGGAAATCAAGAAAGCCTTCGACGAATACTACGCGGAGGTTAAGCCCGACGAAAACCATTTTCTATTCCGCAGTCGCAAGGGGGCGAACTACCCCCTGACAACATTCCGAGTCACCCGGCTCGTGAAGGAATGGGGAGCGATGATTGGACTAAAGCAGAATCTGGGGGCCCATTCGCTCCGAAAAACCTTCTGTTGGTTCCAACGGACCAAGTACGGAACCAGTTGGGAGGTACTGAGCCGAAGACTCAATCATAGCTCGCCCAGTATCACTCGATGTTATCTGGGTCTGACAGATGAGTGCGTCACTGAGATTCTTCACCACACAATATAAACAGGATGGGCCTCATAGCGAGGCCCATCAAAACCATTTGGTTTGAGTAGATTAAAGACGAATTACTGGATCATATAAAATTTATATTTTATCTTGTACTAATTTTATACAGTGATATACTTCCTTGTTGCAGTGCAACTGCATAAAAAATCCACTGGCACAGAGTCACGCGGCTTGTCTGTTTAAAAACAAATATTTTCGATGGGTTAAGGAGGAGTAGATGCCGCTGGAAACGCTTATGGCGCTGGAAGAAGAGCTGGGGCGGACCATGACACCACAGCAACTCGCTAAAATGCTTGGCGTATGCACGAACACGGTACGGAAGTACCGCGACCGGTGGGGTGGTGTTGAGGTGGTCCCTGGGAAACTCAGGTTCTTTGAAAACAAAGTTCGGGAGGCAATCCATGCCAGCACTGATTACGAAATTCAGTCCGCCTCGGTGGCGAGCGGTCGTCACCGTCAACGGAAAACGGAAGGAAAAACTCTTTCCCGACGGGACCGAGAAGAGCAAACGAGCTGCGGAAAAATGGGAGGAAAGACAACGGCGCAAGCTGAAGAAACCGACCCCGATCGACACGGACTCGCCGCCGACGGTGATTGACCTGGCAAACTCCTACCTCGACTTCGTCAAGGAACGACAGTCCAAAAAAACCTACGCTGAGAAGCATGGGGTCTTGAAGCGCTTTGTCAGCCGATTTGGCAAGTCCACGTTCCTTGAGGACATCACCGTCCCCGAAGGACTAAAGTTCCTTACAGAGCAGTATAGGAAGCGTTCGGGGTACGCGGCGAACAAAGAGCGAAAGGTCCTCGTCACCGCCTGGAATTGGGGCAAGAGGTATCTGGCGAACTTTCCTGACCGCCAGTGTCCATTTCAGGTCATCGACCGGTTCCCGGAGACGCGACAGCCCCGGTATGTCCCACCTGAGGAAGACTTTTGGAAGGTCTACGAGGTCGCTTCAGGACAAGACCGGGTTATGCTGCTGGTATTCCTTTTCCTCGCCGCACGGCGTGGAGAAGTTTTCCGACTCAAGTGGGCGGATATCGATTTCGCAGGGAATACCGTCACCCTTTGGACGAGAAAACGCGCGGGAGGTGATCTGGAGCCTGACCCGGTCCCCATGGTGCAACGGCTCAAGAAGGTCCTCATGGCGTGGTGGGAGCACCGCCCCATTGTCTCCGAGTACGTGTTCGTAAATGTGGAGGAGCATGCCTTCTGCAAGGAATACCTGGGGCAGCCGTTCACCAACCGGCAGCACTTCATGGAGCGACTGTGCAAGAAAGCAGGGGTCAGGGAGTTCGGGTTTCACGCGATCCGTCACCTCACGGCGAGTCTTCTTTACCGTGAGGGACAACCCGTGGCGGTGGCCCAAGCTGTCCTTCGTCATAAAAGCCCCCAGACCACGACCCGCTACCTCCAGACCCTTGGTCTCAAGCAGACCCAGGAAGCCATGGAAGCCGTAATGGGACAGCGCGGTCCCAATAAAGTCGTCAGCATCCAGAAAGCTTCCCAAGAGTGAGAGGAAATACCAGACTATTGAAGTCGTAAATGTGGACTTCGTGTGGACCAACGAAAAAGCGGGTTACCCTGGACAGGTAACCCGCTGAATTTCTTGGCGTCCCCAAGGGGATTTGAACCCCTGTTACCGGCGTGAAAGGGGCACCCCTACCCCTGGCCATCGTTATATTTCAGCTAGTTACCGCTGCATGGGGGAGCGGGAAAAGCATGTCGAGGCATCGGAGGGTGTACACGGGCAGGCACACAAAATGCGAAAGCCGCCCAAGGTACACTCCCGGACGGCTTTCGACTGTGAAATCATTTGGCGTGGCTATTCCATGCCAATTCTGCCGGCCTCCGTCAAGCTGCAAGGGGGTGACAGATGAACGCCATTCTCGAAGCGGCCCTCGAACACGAACGGCTTGGGCATAGCGTCATCCCCCTGCGCCCCCGAGACAAGCGCCCCCTTCTGGATTCCTGGAAAGAGTATCAGGAGCGCCGGGCCACGCCCGAGGAAATCTTGTCTTGGTCGGAGCACTGGCCGGATATGAATCTTGGACTTGTCACGGGTCATGTCTCCGGTGTCGTCGCCGTGGATATTGACGGTCCAACCGGGGCGGCCTGGGCTGAAAAGCACCTCAAGGACGACCTTCTGGTGGTCCAGACAACCGGCAAGGATTCAGGTTTTCACGTCTTCTTCCGCCAGAACGGCGTCCAGGTTAAAAACGCTGTCCGCATTACCCCGGAAGTGGATGTGCGCGGGGACGGCGGGTATGTCGTCATCGCTCCCAGCATTCACCCCAACGGCAGGCAGTATGAACTTCACTTTGGCCAGGGCAAGACCTGGGCCGACCTGCCGGATTGGGAGGGGATCGAGGCAGAGAAAAAGCAGCAAGAGGCCGAAGCCCCGAAGGCGACCGGCACCCGCTACGGCTTGGCGGCCCTCAAGGATGAAGTCAAAAAGTTGAAGGCTGCGGAGCCTGGAACGCAAAATGACACCCTGACGAAGACCGCCTTTGCTCTTGGCCGTCTCATCGGGCGGGGGCATCTGGATCACGAGAACGTGAAGGCGGCCTTACTGGACGCGATCCAGGGATGGCCCGGCCTGGACCTTCCGAAGTCCACCAGCACCATCGAACGCGGTTTGCGCGACGGGGCCAAGAGTCCCAAAGGCCCGGACCCGATCTTGGACCAGTTCAACGCCACGGAGGACGGCATAGCCCTGGCCTTCGCGGCCCGGCACAGGGATTCCCTGCGGTACTGCCACACGACGGGTTCATGGTTCCAGTGGAACGGGGCACGGTGGGAAAAAGAGAAGACGCACCTTGCCTTCGACTGGTGCCGGGGGATGTGTCGGGAAATCCCGTCGAGCAACAAGGAATCGAAGACCCTGGAGAAAGCCGCCACGGCCAGGGGGGTTGAAGCCTTCTGCCGTGCTGACCGCGCTTTCGCCGTCACCTCGGAAATCTGGGACGCGGACACCTTCGCCCTGGGCACCCCGGCTGGCACGGTGGACCTGCATAGCGGCACACTTCTGCCCGCCATGCAAGAGGACTATATCACCAAGTCCACTACCGTTGCCCCGGCTGAAACATCCGACTGTCCGCTTTGGCGTAGGTTCCTGGATGAGGCGACCGAGGGCGACCAGGGGTTGCAACGCTTCATGCAGCAGATTGCCGGCTATGCACTGACCGGCGACATTCGAGAGCACGCCCTGTTTTTCGTGTATGGTCCCGGCGGAAACGGCAAGTCCGTCTTCCTCAACACGCTTACCAACATCCTTGGCGACTATGCTACCACGTCGGCCATGGACACATTCACGGCCAGTAAGAACGACCGACACCCCACGGACTTGGCCATGCTCCAAGGTGCGCGCATGGTCTGTGCCTCCGAGACAGAAGAGGGCCGGGCGTGGGCTGAATCCCGCATCAAGCAGTTGACCGGCGGTGATAAGATCACGGCCCGCTTCATGCGTCAGGACTTCTTTACCTTCAAGCCTCAATTCAAGCTGATAATCATCGGCAACCACCAACCCATCTTGAACAATGTTGACGATGCTGCAAGGCGTCGATTCAACATCATTCCATTCATTCATACCCCATCCAATCCAGACCATGATCTTGAATCGAAGTTGCGTGATGAATATCCGGCCATCCTTCGGTGGATGATCGAAGGTTGCTTGGATTGGTTGGTGAATGGACTAGTTCGCCCTGAATCTGTACAGGCCGCTACGAAGGCGTACTTCGAGGATCAAGACATTTTCGGCCAGTGGCTTTCCGAGTGCTGCATTATTGGAAAGCGCGAGTATGACACTAGAGTGGCGTTATTTGAATCCTGGGAAGCCTTTGCAGAAACCAACGGCGAGAAGGCCGGCGGATCGAAAACATTCACCGCGACGATGACCAAGCGGGGTTTTGCGCCTGACCGGCAGTACGTGGACGGGAAGACCCAACGTGTCATCCTTGGCGTAAGTGTTCGTCATGACAATCCAAAGCACTGGCAGGATCAGGAGGATTAGCGCCATGGGAACGAATTTACGGACACTTCGGACGGATCGGACGGATTTTTCGGTTAATCCTCACACATGCGCGCGCGCATACACGTATGAGCTTCATACGAAAAAAGTGTCCGAAGTGTCCGAAGTGTCCGAAACCGAGGTGGAGGCCGCCGCTATTCGGGAGCTTGAGCGGCTTGGACGGGCCAGGGACCGCAAGCGCCGGGAGCGCGACTAGCCATGCCAGGGTGGCCATACACCACGGCGAGGTGGAAACGGCTTCGGGTGGCCAAGCTGCGGGAGACGCCCTTGTGCGAATATTGCCCGCCTTCCCATCCGAAGCCGGCGACCGAGGTTGACCACAAGGTGGCGATCCGAAACGGGGGCGATCCGTGGGAGTGGGAGAACCTCGCGTCGACCTGCCACGAGTGCCATTCAAGCAAGACGGCAGCGGACAAGACGGGGCGGCCGTGGCACCCCAAGGGATGCGACGAGCGCGGGCTTCCGCTTGCCCCTGGGCACTGGTGGCGCACATGACGTGCCACTTCGGAGCACGTTCGTGCCACGTCGGAAAATCTCTGGTGTCAATTTTTTGACGAACCGATGGGGCATAGCTTCGTAGAGTTAGTTTGTCTCTCCGGTAGCACGGAGAAAAGATAGGGTAACACGATGGGACTTCGAGGACCGGGAGCACGATCCCGGAAAAAAGCGGCCGAGGAAGAGGCGGCCCCAAAGCGTACAAAGCGGCCACCGTGGGAGAAGCGCGGCCTGTCCAGGGCTGAACGGGTTATAGCGTTTATTGAGGCCCTACCCGTCACGTCCGGGTCGCTTGCGGGCCAGAAAATGACCCTGCGCCCCTGGCAACGGGACATTGTGGAAGCCATATACCGGACAGACGAGACCGGCAAGAGGCCCGTGCGAACGGCGCTTATCACCGTGCCCAGAAAGAACGGCAAGACGGCTTTGGTGGCCGGCCTAGCCCTGGCCCATCTGGTGGGACCGGAAGCGGAGCCTCGCGGCCAAGTCTACAGCGCCGCCGCCGACAAGAACCAAGCCGCGATCGTCTTCCGGGAGCTGGAAGCGATCATTGCAGCCGTCCCGGAGTTTGCCGAGAGGGTCAACATCCAGCGGTTTGCCAAGGTCATCGAGGACATGGAAACCGGGTCGGTCTATCAGGCTCTTTCCTCGGACGCCAAGACGAAGCACGGCTTTTCCGCGTCCTTCATCGTCTATGACGAGCTTGCCCAGGCCCCGAACAGGGAACTTTACGACGTGCTGACCACCTCGACGGCGGCCCGGGCTGAACCCCTGGCCGTGGTCATTTCCACGCAAAACAGCGATCCGCACCACATCATGTCCGAGCTGGTGGACTATGGCCAGCAAGTACTGGACGGCGTGGTGGACGATCCGACCTTTCACGCCACGATCTACGCCGCCCCCATGGACGCGGACCCCTGGGACGAAGCCACATGGTACGCCTGCAACCCGGCTTTGGGTGACTTTCGGTCCTTGGAGGAGATGCGAACCACGGCGGCACAGGCGAGACGCATCCCCGCCCGGGAGGCAACTTTCCGCAACCTGTACTTGAATCAGAAGGTGGATTGCGAACAACGGTTTATCCCGAAAGCCGAGTGGGACGGCTGCGCCGGAGCCGTGGACATTGAGGAGCTTCGCGGGCGGCCCTGTTGGGGCGGCTTGGACCTGTCCAGCACCACAGACTTGACGGCGTTTGTGCTCTTCTTTCCCGAGGACAAGGGGGCCGTGCTGCCGGTCTTTTGGGTCCCCAAGGACCGCCTTCACGAGCGGGAGGACAACGACCGCGTTCCCTATCCGCTGTGGGAAAAGCAAGGCTTTTTGCGGACCACGCCAGGGCGGGCCATCGACAAGTGGGCTGTGGCCCGGGACATAGCCGAGCTTGCCGGCTCTTTTGACTTGCAGGGGCTTGCTTACGACCGTTGGCGCTTCGAGGACTTCCAGAAAATCCTGGGGGATGAGGGCATAGAACTTCCCCTGAAGCCATGGGGTCAAGGCTATCGAGACATGGGACCAGCCGTTGACGCCCTCGAAAGCGCGATCCTGGACCGCCGCCTTCGCCAGGACCAGCACCCCGTGCTGACGTGGTGTTGCTCCAACGTGAAAATCAGCCTTGACCCGGCGGGGGCTCGAAAGCTCGACAAGGACAAAAGCCGGGAAAGAATCGACGGCATGGTGGCCCTGACTATGGCCGTGGGCCTGTGGGCCAGGGAGCCCAAGCCCGAGCCCGTCGAATTTAAGTTCGCTGGGTGGCTCTAACTCATCAAAATAGAAGGCTAAAATATTTTATGAAAACCGCTTGACCACGTACCACACGAGGTATATTCAATACGCATACCCCCGGGGACAGGCCCGGTTTTTTTTGAACACGCAACGTACCACATATCACACAAGAGGCATGAAATGGGAACCAAGAAAAACACCTCCATCTGGATAGAACCGGATGTTTTGAAGAAGCTTAAGCACCTTTCGGTGGAACACGGCGTTCCGCTGGGGGATGTAATTAAGGCCCTGGTGAGGGTTGCTGAACTTGAACACAACCCGGCGTACTTGAAGCAATGTATCATTTCTGAGCGCGACAGCTTCGCAATGTACGTGCCAAATGACCCTGTTGAGGCTGATAAAGTGCTTAAACAAGCTTTATTGCAACGCCGCTCTGACAAGAAGTTCGAGATGCTTGACGAAGACCGCGAAAAGGGCGGTTCTAAATAGCTCTTTGAGAGCCAGCAACATTCCGGCCCTATCCTGCGGGTGGGCGGCGGCATCCAAGACGAGCAAATGCACCTCGGGTCGCGCCGGAATCACTTATCCATCGGAAAGGTGCATGACCGTCGCATTGTAAACAACCGCCTGCGGGCGAAAAATAGGAGCCACTACAGTGAACATTCGTGAAATGATGGAGAGCCGCGCCGGCATCATCGCCACCATGCGCGGGATCACCGAGAAGCCCGAGGGGCAGACCGGCGACCTGTCCGAAGCCCAGGAACGCCGCTTCGGGGATCTGAAAACCGAGTTGGCCGGGATCGAAACCAAGATCGAGCGCCAGACTTTCCTGGATGAGGCCGAACGCCGCGCCGCCGGCCGGCCTGTCACCGGAACCGGAGACGCTAACCTTGACGGAGAGCTTCGCAACTTCTCCCTGGTCAAGGCCATCGCCGCCGCCTCGGGCATGAACGTGGACGCCGGCCGAGAGCGGGAGCTTTCCGCCGAGCTGGAACGCCGCAGCGGCCGGAAGGCCCAGGGCGTCATGGTCCCCATGCAGGTCTTTGAAAAGCGCGTCCTGACAACCGCTCTTCCGGCGGACGGCGCGGGCTCCAATCTGGTCAGCATGGACCATCGGGGCGACCTGTACATTGACCGGCTTCGTAACAAGCTGGTCATCCGCCGCATGGGGGCGCGGGTCATTTCCGGGTTGGTCGGCAACCTGGAAATCCCGAACCTCAAGGACAGCGCCGCCACGGGGTGGGTTGCCGAAAACGCGGCCCTGACCGCCAGCGATCCGAAGTTCGACAAGATCAGCATGAGCCCGAAGCACGCCGGGGGCATCGTCGAAATGTCCCGCAACATGCTCATGCAGACCAGCCCGGACGTGGAAGCCCTGGTGCGCGACGACCTGTCCCAAGTCCTGGCCGAAGCCGTGGACAAGGTGGCCATCGTAGGCGGCGGGACCAATGAGCCTTCCGGCATCCTGGACACCTCGGGCATCGGCTCCGTGGCCATGGGCGACAACGGCGCGGCCATCACCTGGGACAAGATCAACGACCTCATGGCGGCTGTGGAAGTCGAGAACGCCGACGAAGGGGCGCTTGCCTTCCTGACCAACGCCCTGGTCCGCAATTCCGGCCGCAAGACCCTCAAGGTATCTGGGGACGCCTCGGGCGGCTTTATTTGGTCGGAGCCCGCAGCCCTGGCCGGCTACCCTGCCGCCGTGACCAACCTTGTCCCGTCGAACCTGACCAAGGGCACCGGCACCGGCCTGTCCGCCCTCATCTTCGGCAACTTCTCGGACCTCATCCTTGGCTTTTGGTCCGAGCTGGATATTCTCGTGAACCCCTACGAGTCCACGGCTTATGCCAAGGGCAACGTCTCCGTCCGGGCCATGATGACCCTGGACCTCGCCGTGCGGCACCCCGAGAGCTTCGCCGCGATCAAGGACATTGCCACCAGCTAGACCCATGCGAAACGCCCCCCGAACGGGGACAGGGGGCGTCGTCCAGCCGTCGCGGGTTGGGCCTGATGAGCAGCGAGGGAACCATGGACATCGAAAAAAGATTTTCCGTCGAACTTCGGGCCAAGGGGCGCAAGCTGGAAGGCTACGCAGCCACCTTCGGACTTGAAGCGCGCATTGCCGACTTCACCGAGATCATCCGTCCGGGGGCTTTCCGGGAGAGCCTTGGGGGCGACGTTTTGGCCCTGGTGGACCATGACCCGGCCAAAGTCCTGGGGCGCACCCAAAGCGGCACCCTGCGACTTGCCGAAGATACCCGGGGGCTCCATTTCGAGCTGGATATTCCCGAGACGACCGCCGGCCGGGATGTGCTGGCCCTGGCCGAACGCGGCGACCTTGGGGGCATGTCCTTCGGCTTCACTGTCCCCGATGAGGGGCAGCGGTGGCAAGGCAACCGGCGGGAGCTGGTGGCCGTCAACCTGCACGAAATTTCCGTGGTCAGCTCTTGGCCGGCCTACGAGGGCACCACGATTACGGCCAGGGCAAGAGCGATGGCAAATGCTTCCTTGCCCCGCCTTTCCCTGGCCAGGAAATTTATGGAGACCTGCTTATGAGCCTCTTAAAGCCCTTCCGCTCGATTTTCGGCCGTAAGGTCGAGACGAGGGCCGAAGAGCCGTCTTGGGCCGCCCTGCGCGGCGTCAACGGCCTTTCTGCCCCTACCGGCACCCTGGTCAACCCCCGCATGGCCGAAACCCTGGCCGTGGCCACGGCGTGCGTGGACAGGATCGGGGACGGCTTGGCCTCCCTTCCGGTCTATGTCTACCGCCGGCAAAATCAGGGCCGGGCCATCGACGACGGGCACCCCCTCATGCGGCTTATTCGCCGGGGGCCGAACCAGTGGCAGGCCTGGCCGGACTTCATGGGCTGGACCATGCGCCAGGCGCTTCTGTGGGGCAACGCCCTGGTGGAGATCGTGACGGATGCGGGCGGGCGGCTTGTGGAGCTTCGCCCCATCCCCTGGTGGTGCGTGTCCGTCCAGCTCTTGCCCTCGGGCCGGCTGGCCTATGACGTGACCGAGATCAACACGATCTACGGCGGAACGGGACGCCAGCGCCGGCTTTTGGACTATGAAGTGGTACACCTCAAGGACGCCAGCGATGACGGCTTGATCGGCCGCCCGAGGCTGGCCCGGGCCTTCGGAGCCGTCCAGAATGCGCTGGTGGTTCAGGAGTTCGCCAACGCGGTTTGCGAAAACCAGGCCACGCCTTCCATGTCCGTGCGGACAGACGCCAAGCTGTCCGATGACGTATTCGCGCGCCTTCGTGAACAGTTCGAGGGGCGCTACGCCGGGCCTTCCAAGGCCGGTAAGGTCATGATCCTTGACAACGGCCTGGAGGCCAAGCCCCTTTCGGTCTCGCCCGAGGACGCGGAGCTTTTGGACAGCCGGCGCTTTGCGGCCGAGGAGATCGCCCGCATTTTCCAGGTTCCCCCGCCCCTGGTCGGCATCTGGGACAATTCGAGCTTCACGAACAGCGAGACCGCCGGCAGGTGGTTTGCCCAGCACACCCTTGGGCCGTGGATTCGGAAGCTCGAATGCGAGTTCGCCAGGAAAGTCTTTTCCGAGGCCGCCCAGCGGACCCATGAAATCGAGTTCGACCTTTCCGGGCTCCTGCGCGGCGATCCTGAAACGCGGTGGAAGAGCCACGAGATTGCCGTTTCCTGCGGCATCCTGACGCCCAACGAAGTCCGGGACGAAGAGGGATGGAATCCCCACCAGGACGGCGACGGGCTGAAAAAGCAGTCGGTTGACCAGGGCCAAGGCCAAAGCGATCAACCCCAGGCGTAGGCCAAATTGTGGCTATCTTTTTCTGAATTCAACACGCTCCTTATATTGACAAGCATAGATTGAGAATCTATGTTCCTGGTGTCGGTTTTAACCTTATCCAGAGGAGCTTAAAAAATGTCCAGTGATTGCCAGTACCTTGGTGGGGCCGATAGCGCCACATCTGAACGCCTGGGTTCCCGTGCCATGAGCGCCTATTGGCGCGGAGCGAAAGACGGCGAAACCCTTGACCAGCCCACGGAACCGGAACTTTATCAGTACAGCGGGAACTACTACGTAGTTTTGAGGAACATTCACGGAATCCTGGCTATGTACAGATTGAAGAATGACGGCGTGTTGCGAAGGCTAAAGCGTTACCCCCGCTGCATTGTTGAAGCCATCGAAGGTTAAAAAATTCGGCCCCGGTCGGTGCCTCTAACACCAGACCAGGGCCTAACCACAACCGCATCGGAGGTGCGATCATGGCTGAGAATTTCGTAATCAAGGACACCGAGGAAAGCAACGTGCGCTTTATCCCGGAACCCCGCTTCCTGGCCCGTCTGCGCCGCATCAAGGCCGTCTGGCAGGCCGCCGTGTTCCTGGCCAGGGGGGGGCGGTACAAGGTCTACCTGGACTTCTCCGAGATTGATCCGTGCATCCTCAAGCCCGTGAGGCTCTTTGTCACCCACGACGGCATGGTGGTGGACGTTGAATTCTACCGTCGTAGCGCCGTGGCCCGGTCGCTCAATAAAATGGCCCGCCTCGCCGGCTTGGCGCTGGCCCGAGACGATGAGCCGGGTTTTCGCGTGAAGTGGGGCGAGATGACCAGAAAGAGGTCATGGGAAGAGGCCGGCTTCGACGTGACCCATACCCCGAAAGAGTTCATTGTTACGCCCAAGGCGTAGGTGCAGAGCATAGACACCCAGCGGCCTGCCTACGGGTGGGCCGCAAACACTACACTGACGTATGAGTTTTGAAGAACTGCAATCCGAGCTTGGCGAACCGCTGACCGCCCAACAGGTGGGGAAGCTCTTCGGCGTTGACCCCCGGACGGTCAAAAAGTACGCCGACTTCTACGGTGGTCAGGAAGTAGCGCCGGGATGCCTGAGGTTCTTTGAAAACATCATACGGAGCAAGGTATATGCCGAGTCTGTGCAAAGAACGCGGGAACCGTTGGCGCGGCATCGTAAAGATAGCCGGCAAGGTAGTGGAAACCAAGTTGTTCGGCCAAGGACCAGCCAAGGGCGAAGAGTGGATGGCAGCAAGACAATGGGAGATGGACAGACGGAAGGAACTTCTGGACCCATCCCTGGTGGATTGCGCTCCCGTGCTGACGCCGTTGGATTGGGGAGTCTCTTATCTTGAAGACGCCAAAAGCCGTTGGAGCGCCAAGACCTTCGAGGAAAAGAAGGCTTCTATGCGTCGGTTTCTCGAATATGCCAAGGATGTGCCGCTTTCGGACTACACTGCAAACTTCACCAGGACCTACTTACAGCGCCAGAACGATACCCGGAGCGGCTACGCCTCGAACCGGGACAGGAAGGTGCTTATGAACGCCTGGACCTGGGGACAAGCCTTCCTGTCGGAGCGCGGTTTCCCGGAAAGGGCAAACCCCTTCGAGGCGGTGAAACGCTACCCCGAGCAGCGCGCCCCCCGGCGTGTTCCGAGTGAAACGGACTTCTGGAAAGCCTTCGACATGGCCAAGGGGCAGGATCGGACGATGCTTCTGGCGGTCCTGCATTTGGCCGCACGCAAGGGCGAGGTCTTCCGGCTTCGCTGGTCCGACGTGGACATGGACGGCGGCAAGGTCCGCCTTGTGACCGAGAAGACCGGCGGCAAGGGCCAGTCGGTGACGTGGCTTCCCATGACCAGGGAGTTGCAAAGCGCCCTGGAAACATGGAGTCGGGAGCGGCCCTACAAGACCGAGTGGGTCTTTACGCAGCTTGACGACACGCCTTCCCCGAATCATCGGCCGGGAGAGGCGTTCATATCCCGCCAGCACTTTCTGGGGCGGCTGTGCGCCAGGGCCGGCGTGGAGAAGTTCGACTTCCACGCGATCCGGCACCTTTCGGCCGTGATCCTCTACCGGGCCGGCTACAAGGTGAGCTTCATTCAGCGGGTGTTGCGCCACAAGCACCCCGTCCAGACGGAAACCTATCTCCGGTCCCACGGTATCGACCTTGAAGAGCTTCGCAAGGGACTGGAAATTTTCGACGGCAGAGGCCCGGCTGGTGACGTTTTGCCCGCCCAAAAGAAGAACCCCCAAAGCGCCAACTTCGGGGGTTCGGAATACACAGCCGGGGTACACTCCCGACTTAACTAACGGCTACGGAGACCGTAACCATGTGGAATCTTTGGCGTCCCCAAGGGGATTTGAACCCCTGTTACCGGCGTGAAAGTGGCCGAGCCGACTCAAACACCTTATCAAACACCTTCATATACTTTGATTTTTTCCGCTCACGATGTGCAAGACGTTCACTGCGTTCATGGCGTGATGTGGACCTCGTGTGGACCAGAAACCGACCGGCGAAACGGACAGGCAGGTCGGCAACGCAGGGGCGACCACTTTTTTAAGCCCTCGAAGGACATCAATGCGTAATAATATAGACTTCTTATCGGGTCACCCTCAAAAAGTCGGCGAGGGAAACCGAGCCGTCGTCGCAAAAAATGTCACCATCAGCAAAAATGGGATTGCCCGGTGACCAAAGTTCCACGCTATCCGAATGCTGGTCGTAATAGCCGGGATCGACAGTGACTCGCACCTTGTCGCTCATGCCGGGATGACCATAGGCGAAGTCTTTAGAGCCATAGGCCTTGACTACAGTCCCAGGAGGCAAGACGGACGGTTTTTCAAGGATTCTGCCAAGATCGACCAGACCATAAAGCGCTTCGGGGCGATCCGGCATTTCCAGTTCTTCCTGGGTTACCATATCCAGGTCGAACCCCCCTTCATCCGCTTGGCTTAGTTCAAAGGCCATGTCTTGTAGGCGCTGACCGGTGGCACGTTGACGCTCCTCTCCACTCGTAAGGACAAGATTTTGGATTGTTTTGGGGAGCGTTGCCAGAATCGGTTGCAGGCGGCCAACAAATTTCTGGAAAAGGCCAATACGTTCGCGAAGGGCCATATAGACGTCCGTTTCCACAGTCCCTTCATAGTGTAGATTCACGATGCGGATAAGCTCGTTCTCCTGCCCCAGGCGGTCAATGCGGCCGATGCGCTGCTCCACCCGCATGGGATTCCAGGGCATGTCATAATTGATGAGCGCCCCGCAAAATTGGAAGTTTAAGCCTTCTGCCGCCGCGTCGGTACACAGCAGGATTTCGGCCTTGCCCTCTCTGAATAACTTCTTGGTCTGGTCGCGGGAAATAGTATTCCAGCCCCCAGTGGAGGTCATCTGCTCACCGCCTCGTCCCGAAAAGCACAGAACGGACTGCCCGAATTTTTTGGCCAGGACTCCGCGCAGGAAGTCCATGGTGTCCGTATACTGGGTAAACACCATGACCTGCCGGTATCCTTTTCCGCGCAACTCCTCGATGGTCCGGCACAGCACGCTCGCCTTGGTGTCCTGGTCGAGATGGCTTACCCGCTCGAGGAGCAGCCGAATTTCGTCCTTTTCTTCCAGTTCCAAGCTTTCCCGTTCAAGGTCGGAGGTCTCTTCGACATCTAAGGCCTCGTCGCCCGCCTCATCTTCGGGGACATCTTCTTCCAAAGCGATCAGGCGGGTTTGAGAAGACGGGGATTGGCGTTTTTCTAGAAGATCCAGGCGCGATTGAAGGGTATGAGTCAAGGCGTGGAAGCTGCTGGCCAACCTGCGCCGGTAGATGGTCATCACGAAGCCAACGGCGGTTTTTCGATCCGCCTCGGCGTTGTTGTAAGTGCTCGATATGTAATTTTCCACGGCCTCATATGCCTGACGTTCCGGCGGCGTCAGTTCGACAAACCGGTCCTCCACCCGACGCGTGGCGATGGGTACACCTAACAAGCCTTTCGCCTGGTACTTACGGAGGAGTTCGCGGGTATGTCGGGAAATGAGTCGGGAGACGGGCGTGTTTGCCCGAAGTAACTGGAGAGCTGCCTCACGATCCCTGGTTTCGAGCATCCGTAGCGGGATTGTCGCGGTGTCGCGAAGGGCCTTCAGGATTTTTCTGGCCCTGATGCCACTGCCCTTGGTGAATTTCTTGGCTGCATCGTCAGAAACCGGACCGTAAAAAGCCTCGACGGCCTTGAAAAGGTCCGCCATGCGCACCATTTCTTCATGCGTGGGCATGGGCTTGCCCACCATGTCGAAAAATTCCAAAAATGCCTGTGAGGTCCATGCCGGAGGAAGGCCAAAGAGCTGTAGCAGGTCCCATACCTCCACCGGAGAAACCTGCATGGGGGTTGCCGTCAGCAGGATAAGCCCCTGGGTGCGCTCCTTAAGCCGCTGCATGAGTCCGAGGAGTTGATTCGGGCGGTAGTCGTTATGGTTGAGACCTCCGCCTTTGCGTCTGGCGTGGTGGGCTTCGTCCAGAACGATAAGGTCCCAGGGCTCGGCTTCATCGAGCAGCTCTTTTTTCCGGTCTTGCCGGCGCATGAGGTGGCTGGAGACAATGACGAACGGCGCTTTGTGCCAGTCTTTCCGGCTGACCTTCTCTTCACGCGGCTCCTGCTGCCCGGGCCAATGGTACCAGCTGTATTTGTGGCCGTCGTATATTGGCCAAGACAGGTTGAATTTTTCTCGAAGTTCGATCTGCCATTGGCGCAGCACCGCCTTGGGAGCCATGACCAGGATGCGCTTGGCCTTGCCCGCCATCCAGGCTTGGCGCAGGAGCATACCTGCTTGGATGGTTTTTCCAAGCCCCACCTCATCGGCGATGAGAAGTTTCGGTGGCCAGTTGTGATACATCCGCTCGAAAGCCCGCACCTGATGGGGCCAAGGGGTGACGGCACTTGTCGCTTCTCCGACGCGTTCACCCCCACCGGGAAGTGTCGGCGCGAGGCGGATAAAGCTCCAGACTGTTCGGCGTGGGTCCATGGGGGAAATCGTGGGAGGTTCTGGATGCGTTGGCTCGATGGGCACCGGTTCTTCTGGGTGCCCCGTCTCGCTGTAGTCCTCCGAAGGTTCCTGGACCTTAAGCAGTTCAGGCAACTGGCCGTCCTTGGGAGCAAAAGTCAAAATCTGTTGTCTGACCGCCTGGGGAATCTCCATGACCACGGCGCGCCTGGATGTGTTCGACCAAAGCTGGGCGAAACTCTTTTCTTCCTCGTCCACGTGTTCACCCGTCCCTCCCCAGGAACTGAACACATGGAAGCTCTCCCAATTATTCCGCCAACCGTTGCCGGTTTCGTTCACGCTGCCCGAGAAAGCCACCCTGTTGCCCTCGGCGTCTTCAATGATGCCGGTTTTTTCGTGGAATATGGCGTGACCGGCCACAATCCTGCGGTTGAAGTCGCACGGGGCAGCGACCTTCACGTCCAGGTGGTTGTTGGCCACCATCCAGGCCAAGAGTTCCAGGGATTGGTAGATTGGCGGGCTCTTGGCATCGAGGGGGCAATCCAAGAGCTTGGCCTCAATGGTGTCGCGTAGGGACCGGCCTTTTTCGATGGCCTCCACTTCCTCTTGATCCAGGGTGCAGCCGACCACCAGGCGCATGCGCCCCTGGTTGCGCACGAATCCTTCCATGCCGCGTACGGCCCAGGCCAGAGCTTCGGCTCCGAAGAACCCCGTGGTGCGGTCATAACGCTTGGCCCGGCACAAGGCAGGAACGTAAAAAAGCTCCAGGAGGTCGCCGTCTTCGGGGGAATATTTGGCCTTCCAGGCGATGTCCTTGAGCGTTTCCATGGTGCTACTCGGTGGGTAAATCGCCGCGCTTGAGCACGGGGATGAGGGTGGTGAAGGCGAGCCGCCGCAACTTCTCCAAGGCCTCGAAATCGCTGGCCGGGGCCTCGGCTGTCTGGATGATCTTGGCTCCCTCGAACTCACGCGGCAAGGGGAGGACTTCCAAAGTGGCTTCCAGGGCGGCTACGAACGCCGGTTCCTTGAGAAGCGCATTTTCTTCCAACATCTCTTTGGCCGCTTGGAGTGTTCTGGTACGCGCGGCATAGGCTGCGTGGTGCAGGGCATCGATCATCGCCCTTGACCCATCAGAGGGGCCGAGGCGTCCTTTCTGGGCACGGTCGGCGCTGTCCCAAAGTATCACGTCGCTGGCTTTCTTCTCGGCCAGTGTACCGATGATATCCTTTTCCATATCCAGCCCCACAACCCGGGCCAGTCCCAAGGCTTCGTCGAAAGGAAACTGGCTGGCTCCGAAAGCATCCCAGGCCAGAACAAACCATTCGGTGAGGGGATCGAACTCGTTGTTGCGCTGGGTGCTGATAATCTGCCCCAACCGCCATTTTTTCACTTCGTGTCTGGCTGCGTCCAGGGCGTCTTCCGGCGTAGTCAGGTAGGGATCGAACGGTTCTTCCAGGAGCGCAAGCTGTGTGTTGCGCTTTGGTTGCGGTTGTGGCCGAGGCTGCCCGCGTTTGACCGGCCAGTGCCGGGAAAAGACTTCCAGGGCCGGACCGAAGCTCGACAGATAGAGGTCCACACCCCGTATGCCTGCTTCCTGAAAGGAGGCGATGCGTTCCCGCACTGCCAAGGCCAGCTTCGGTGCCAGGTCTTCCCAATAGACCGGCTCAGCTGCGTCGTTTTGGGGCCGTGGCCGGCAGACGAGGAAGATGGTGGAGTTGGCGGCGGACTTGTCCTTGATGTGCAGCGACCCTTCGGCCTCGGTGTTGATGGGCCAGGAAGCGGTGATAACGAAGCCGGCTTCCATGAGCCCCTTGGTCAGGGCGTCCCATGCCCCCGTGGCCTTGTGGGTGAACATCAGGGTCATGAGGCCCTCGTCTTTGAGCACGCGACGGCATTCGGCGAAGATGGCGGCCATCCGGTCACGGTAATCGCGGGCGGCCAGGACCTTGGCCCCTTTTTGGCCCTTGTATTTGGCCGGGTTGGCCACAGCCTCGTTTTCCTTGTCGGTGAGGCTGCGACGGAAAAGCTCCGGATAGACGTAGCCGGCCGTTCGTTTGAGCCAGACGTAAAAAAAATCGGACAGCTCGGCGTACATCACATTATCGTAGTACGGCGGGTCCATGACCACCACGTCGATGGAGCCGTCTTCCACGTGGAGGAGCGAATCGGCTGAAGAACAGGTGACGGTAACAAGTGGAGGCGTAAAGGTCTCGCCGCCGAGCAGTGAGAGCTGATCTGTCTTTTTTTTAGACGCCTTCCCCTGGGGGCCCGGCCGAGCTAATCCCACCAATTCCTTGATGCATTTTCCTGTTTGCTTAATGACCCAATTATAACCTAACCCCGCGAGAATGGGAGCCATCTCAGCAAAATTCCATTTAAACGAAAAATCATGCCTTTCGAAAATTTGAGCCATCACCTCGCGTCCGGGGTGCCATCTTGAACTCCGACAATCGTAAGTCATTAATTTATCAAATGATAGCGCTAGGTATCCGAACGCCGCCTTGGTTACCTCGGAGAACCCAGGCTTATCCTGTTCATCCTTAAGAATCTCACGAAATACCTCTACGCTGATACCATGGCAAAGGAGTTGGCGAGGAGAGAAGAAGTCGCGCCACAAGGACATGCCGTATTGGAGGGGGCGGTCGTCATTGCAAATCTCGGGAAACTTCTCAGTGGGCACAATGTCGAGGGCTTCCCACTCCGGCAGCTTCTCCGCCAGTTTAGCCTGGATCATCGCGGCAACGTCGTCCTCCGGCCTGGGAGCGCGATAACCACGTTCCCATTTTTCTCTAGCCTTACCGGATTTGGTCGTGCCCTTGAATTTTTTCTTGTAGACTACGGCAAAAAGTTGCTCGCCCATCCTGCCTGCCTGGGCCTGGGCTTTGATCTCATCGCCGGGAATAAACCTCCCGCAATCCGGGAACGGGCACTTGGCATCACCGCCTGTGACGGTCCCCTCAGATTGCTCTTTGGTTTTGCGGACAACCTCAAATTGGCAAAACCTACCAGCGGTGAAAGGCCCATCACCAACCTGGGGTAATACTCGGACGCCGGTACCGTCTGGAGCCAAACGCCAGTTAGGTGAGAGAGGAACAACGCCGCCGCAATCAGGGCAGGTGATGGTGCGTGCCCAGAGGTAGCTCAGAATGATCGTGTCTGCTGATTCAGCAGGAAAAAGATTTTCAAATCGAGATTCGGCCTTCTTAATAAATAACAATGCGATGCGGTTAAACTCCTCCAAAACTGAGGCCCCAAAGTTCAGTGGACCTTCGAGGGTCTGTTTGAGAATCAGAACCGCGACGGGGTTGATGTCGTTCGCCATGGTGGCAAGCCCAAGTCTAAGCGATTCAAAGGGGATGCTTCCCCCGCCAGCGGTGGGATCAAGGACGGTTGGAAGTCCCTCGATGGCTTTGCCCGTTTCCTCCCGAACCCATGCTAGCTCTGGCTTGCTGGGCAGGTAGGAGAAGGCTCGCGGATAGCCATAGGGGTTGAGGCCGAGGTCTTCACCTGTCTTCTTGGCTTTCTCGATGGCAATACGGGTCGCCACTGGATCGCCATGAATGCCCAACACCCGCATAAACATCTCATGGTCTGCGTCCGCTGGCAAAAGCGAAGCCAACACCGCCGCCCGCGAGGCGACCAGGGGACGGCGTGCCCACCAGACATGCAGATAATAGGTCGGGGGCAAAGCGGTCATGGAACGGCGCTCGCGGACGCTTTCTTCACCAAGGGCGGCAATGGGCAGCCAGGACTCGATCAGACGCTTGGACATGAAATCTTTCCCTTTATTGTGAGCGGCCTTTCGTCGGCTGCCAGCTTCCTGGATTTACCCCGGAATTAACCAATCGGCAATTCTTCTTTACCAATAAAGCCAAATGATACATGCTGGTTACAGGTCTTCCCGGTAAATATTTACCCGGAATTAACCGAACTTAACCATCATCCCCAACCAAATGGTACCACCGGGCTCCCTTGGTTTTACCTATCACCCGGGCCTGACCGCGCCGTTTCAATTCTTCCAGATAACTGGAGAGCATCCGGGGTTTGACATGCGGGAGCACGAGCTGCAACTCGGCCAAAACACAGCCTTTCACCCCGCAGGAACGGAGATGGTTGCGCACGAGGAAGAGGTTGGTCTCCCGGTCCAAGCCGCGCTTGCGGGTATGCACCCCGGCCTCGCCCCGCATCTCATAGTAGCGACGGGCGAAAATAAACTTGCGGCCAACCCGTTCCAATATTCCCTGCTCGACAAGCCCGTTGGCGCGCCCTTTGAAATCTTTGGGAATCTCCTGCTCCTGACTCACGAAATGGAGCACGGCGAAATCCATGGCGCTAAACGTCCGGTAACGCTCCGCCCCGACCTCCTCCAGGAACCGAAGAAGCGCCGGGTCATGGATGGTCCCATGCAGCCGAACGTACACATGATGGTCGTCGGTTCGGGAGTAGTCGGGCGGCAGCTTGCCGTCCAGGATGGCCAACCGCCACATGCGGTCAACGCCTTGGCCGGAGCGTTCGATCAGGTCCGCTTTTTCAAGCGCTTCGGCAATACGGCGATTCCGCCACGCCCTCTTGAAGAGCATGTTCTCGATGGTGACGCCAGGCAACAATCCTCCGGGACTTTCGACCTCGATGAGTCCAGGAAATTGGCGGACGAAGATGGATTCCCGATAGCGGTAATCCCTGTGGCAAACGCCATTGAGCAGGGCCTCGCGGATGACTTCTTCGCGAAACGACGGAATGTCGCGGCGGACCATGCCCATCTGGTAGGGATAGACTTCGTTACGCAGGTTCACCAACGCCCATAGGCGGTCAATATAGAGGAAAAGCCCTTCCCGGAAGGATTCCCGGACAGCGGGGTCGATATCCTCCTCCGCGTGCCGGTATTCGAAAATGATCTCGGCATCCGCCACATAGCGGCTGAGGCTTTTGGCAGTCCCCAAAAGGATGAGGGCCGCCCTGGTCACGCCGCCATCGACCAGCAGTTCAGCATCCTCCAGGAGTTGCCGGTCGGGCAGGTCCAGAAGGTGCGAGCGGTCCGGTTGTTGTCCCCAGAGATGACGGAACTTGTCGATAGCTTCAGGAGAAAGGTCGGACAGGGTTGCGCCCGGACAAACCTCGGCTGAAAAGTCAGGAACCGTTTCCTCAATAATGGCTTGCAGCCGGTCGATGGTCATGGAAACGAGGCTGCTGCCCCGGCGCATCAGGAAACGACCTTCGTATTCCAGTGCTATCCCCATTGGCCTTGAGGGAATCGCGAAAATGAGCACCCGACCGCCGGCACTGGTATCCTCGAGGATCTCGACGTTCAGGCGTGTGGACTGGTAAACGGCATTTCGGGTGTCGTCGAGGTCGCCGAAGGCCCTGGTCCCAACGGCCTGCCGGGGCATGGCGTCCGTTACGCCAAGCACGAGTTCCCCGCCGCCCTCGTTGGCCAGCGCGACGCAATATCTAAACAATTCCTTCCTATCGAAGGAGTTCTTAGCCTCCTTGAATTCGACATTGGCCCCTTCGGGTGCCTTCAGGAGGCGTGAAAGTTTCTCCGAGACCATCCTACCGCCTCGCCGTCATTGGGCTTTGGGGTCGGTCAACAAAACCCGCAGAGCCATGAGCACTCGACGGGGATTTTTGCGATGCATGGCCATGCCCAACCAATAGGCAGCCTCTTCCCTGGCCATGATCTCAATGCCCTGGGCCACGGCTCGCATGTTGTCGCGGTTGCGCATGGGAGCCAGCATGCGAAAAAGCAGACCAAGATTCAGGGCCAAATCCTCGTCCAAAGGTGAGTGCTTTGTGCCGGCCAAAGCAATCCCGCCCAGGTCAACCCCTGCCCTGCCGAGGCGCCGAACAATGCGATGCTCGACGAGTGAAAGATTGCGACCGCCAAGACCGGCAATGCGGACCGGTGCGGTGACGTTCGGCGTGCTTGAGGACGGGACCTGCCAGACCTCAAGCTCAAGGCCGAAGGAAGGAAGCTGGCGGGCACGCAGCTCATACTGTGGGACCGTCTTCCCGGAGCCATTGCCAGCAACCGCTTTATGAAGCATTTTCCAGTCTTGCCTTAGCTCGGGCCGAGACATAAGCCGCCCCGGCTCCAAATTTACACAGTTTCTCAGTGAGGATTTCGGGCTCGCCGGCATCAAGCCCGAGACCATCCTCGAAGGTCAAGGAAAATTCGACTTCCAGGTTTTTTTCGTCGGTCGCGCGCAGCTGAGGGTCAAGGAAGTCCTTGACTGGCAAGGCATCCGCGATGATGCCGGTGAAGTCCACCCGCAGCGTGCTGCCGTCACGCGTCTCGTACTCTCCTTGCATGGAAACCTGCTTTTTAGCCTTCTGGACAGTGTTCACCGGGTTGAGGAGCTTGAACCCTTCACTGGCATCGTAGACGCGAATCCGCAGGGACTCTAAGGCTTGGACGTTGGCACTGCGGGCTTTTTCCCAAAGCAAGGTTAGGGCCTCCTTGAGGACCCCCTCAGCCTCGAAATTTCGCGGCAAAGCAGGAGAAGTAGGCTGAGGCGGAATTTCGCCAGAGCTATCACCTCCCGCCTCAGGGCTCGGTTGGGCAGGATTTATGTCCCCCGATTCTGATGGCGGGGATGGTGCGGGTACGGGCTTAGGTTCCGGTTTGGGCCAAATTTGATGCTCCCGGGCATATCCGGCAGTGAAAACGAAAGACTGTTCGTCAATCCTCAGGCTCGGCGGCGGTCCTCCCTTACCCCACACGAGCTCGCCGCTTTGGTACACGTATTCGCCGAGTTCGACGCCTTGGCGAATCCCCCGGAGAAATACATCGTCGCCGACAAGCATGGGCAAGGTTGGGCTGCAACGAAATTCGTCGCGGAATTTGGCCATGCTGATCCGGCCGGATCGCAGGCTGGTCCGGTCCCGCATGTAACTGGCCGAATCTGGCTGATCCTCGCCAAGGCGCAGCTTTTTCATCTCGGACAAAACCCGCACCACCTGGCGCTGGCCATCGCCTGGGTTCGCGCCGGCGTTTTGCACGTCGATAACCGTATAGGCCAAATCAACGTCAGCGCCCTCGACCCGATTTTTATCCGGGTAAAAGACATGGCGATACGCCTGCTGGATGGCTATGGCCACTTCCTGCTCACTGCGCCGAAAAAATTCCTGGAGCTGATCCTGTTGATGATTGGCCAGAGATTGCAAGCGGTCGGGGGTGCGTAGAACGCCAAGTGCCAAACGCCGCACCATCTTTTGACGCATCTCATCCCGCTTGGAAGCGTCCACCACCAGGAAGGCCACGTTGTTTTGATACCTGCGGAATTCGCCGCTGCTGCCGCGCTCCTTGAAGAGCTTGCGGACCAGTTCGGGCAAGCTGATGCGGTCCGAACTGATTTCCGTGGCATCGTAGCTCAAGATTACCAGATAGGGATGACCATCTCCGGCGTCATCGGGAACTTCTCCCGGCATGCTTGGGAAGAATACGGGATGAAACGTCTTGCCACCAAAGATCGTCCGAATGCGGTCGTTGATCTCTGATCGAGTTTCCCCTTTATCCACATGCTTTTCTTGCCGCCGGACCATCTGGTTCAGATTGGCTTCGGTCAGAAAACGCAGGGGAGAAAGGGGCTTGTCATCAAGGAATTCCGAGTCTTGCTGGAAACGTCGGATGGCATCTTCCACGAAACCTATATCCAGGCCAGGAGCCAAGATTGCGGCCTTCACCTCATCGGGCTTGGCCCCCTTGAGGTTTTCATTAAATGCCAAAGTATGGAGGAGAATCGTTCTGGCCACGTAGGAAGCATAGGCTGGCAACCCCGCATAATGCTTCTTGTCCAGTTCCTGGGCGAGGGCGGGTTGATCTCCTTCCTTGGCAGCCACATCGGCATTGATTGCCGGGACAAAAGCTTGGAGAGAAAGCCGGGTTATTAGCTCCTGGCGAATGGGCTCAAAAGCTGGATCAACGTGATGGAGGTGCACGGCCAAGGCTTCGGTTGGTTTTGTCCGCCATAGCGAACAGACCGCCCGGGCCAAAAGCCGGAGCATGCCGCGCACACGCTGGAAGTTCTCCAGGGTAGATGTCTTTTCCTTGAGCGTTTCGATCAAGTCCGGATGGAACGGATACCCGTAAAGAAAGGCCTCCGCCTTCTTGTCCAAGAACCCTGCCCCAGGAAGCTTTTCGCGATTTTGCTCCCAAACCCGTTGATAGCTTTCGACCACGTTCCGGCCTTGTCCGTCGTCGATGGAGGCGAAGAGGCGGCGTCTGAGTACCTTAACCGTTTCATCGTCTTCCGTGGGGTTGAGCAGGGTCGCTTTCCTGGCCGAGACACTCTCCAGCTCGCTCATCTTCCGGGCGATGAAATCATTTTCCGGGCCGTAGGCGTCCGTGGCCCCCTCCTTGCCGATAGCCAAGGTGTAGACCACTGCGGCGTTAGGAGACGCCTCCACTGCCTTGAAAAGCGATGTCAGGAAGGGAGTGAGCTGTTCTCCAACCTCTTGCTTCCTACCGCCCCAAACTTTTCGAAGATAGACGGACAGTTCATCCAGGAGGATAAGGGTGGGCTCGCCGCCAAAAAGTTCCCGAATAGTCTCGGCTCCAGGGGCTTGTCCTGCCACGTCGCTTTGCCGCACCTTCTCGAACCCTTCATAGCCAGCCAGGGCGTAGGCGATTTCCCCCCAAGGGGTATGTGCGCGTACGCCGGCCCCCATGGTTCGTCCATTAGCAGGGTCGGCATTCTCCCCATCGAAGGCGGCAATGCGTACTGCCCTCGTAGGCAAACACTGTGGGTCGATGAATTCCGCGATATTGGGTACTTCCCTCCCACCTATGGCCAGGTGGGCAAGGGCAATGAGGGCGTGGGTTTTACCTCCGCCGTAGTTGGTATCCAGCCGGAAAATCGAGGCGACACCCTCCGCCCGTCCGCACAGACGCATACTGACGTTCCAGAGGAGGCTCTTGAGGCCTCTGGTCGGATGGGTATTCGCAAAAAAGAGCTTGGGGTCTTGGTAATCGGGTGGCGCTTGACCCCGGAGAACCATGGCCAAATCGGCAGCAAAATCCGACTCGGTAACGGAGCCCTTGAGGACGTCATCACGTGGCTGGCAGATGGTAAACAAGGAGGTCATGCTTCTCCCCTTCACTGGATTATAGAAAAAAGGGTCGATTTCTCAACTCGAAAAAGGTTATTCGGCCTTAATATACTGCTATAACATATCAAAAAAAGCTGTGGCTTCTCTTCTCGCATCTTTCATTGTCGCAGCAGGTTAAGCTGCTCGGCCAGTTTGATGGCCTCAAGGTCATCAAGGGGCGTACACCATGACGGCCTCACAGATAGCCCTGATATGCCTCGACATGGCCCCACGGCCAAACTTGGTGAGCATGCGCTCCAGGAGCCTGCCACCAGGCGTATTATAGTAGACGTTAACAGCCCGTGGCAAAACTCATTTTGAACCACATTTGACCGTATAATTTCAGCTAGTTACGAAATAAAATCGGCCGAAAAATGGACTTTTTCAACGGGCTGTTAAGGGCGCTGTCGCCGACCGGCTCTATGTTGACAATCAGGACGATATGGCCTGTATTACTGTCTTGCCCCGAACCAGGAATCCAAGCATAGAGTTTCTAATTCGCTACACCGAAGTCAGGTAGCAAGCAAGGAAACATGGCAACAAATGGAACGCGAGCCATGAAGATTTTCTAGGCCGGGAGGCCCTGGACATTATCCACCTTCAACGGCGTAGCTCTACCCAGTTCAGACGAACGGACAGTATGACATCATTGATAATTTCAGGAGATTCGCCGCCGCCAAGGGCTAAGCTCTTGACGCCTATACTCGGTTACCGCATCATGGGGTCCGTTTTTATCCATAGCGATCGCCGGAAGAGACACACAGGGCAGGGCACCCATCAATAACTTAAAAAATGACAATCGGAGACGGAAGGCATGAGCTTACAATGTAAATGCAAGTTGTGCGGCACTGAATTTGAGGCCGACTGTGATGAATGGGAACTGATTTCCTCGGAAGATCGAGAAGACGGAATGGGGCCGAAAATTTCATACCAAATGACTATCGTCGGCATTTGTCCAAACGAACAATGCACTAACCGCACCTATGCTATCGATCTTTTTGACCACATCGACAACGAACTGGATCCTCCAACCCATGATTTTCAGTCTCAAAACATTGAAAGAATTGACGGTTGGTGTGAGAATAATCTCCTAAAAGAACGGGCTATTGACTTTCTGAAGCAGGAAGAGTAAGTTTTGTTTAAGTTGTGCACCTAGTCAGCATCGCATACGCGATCAAATTCCCCCCCGCCAGACCTTCAGGACGCAGCCATTCAGGTGGTCCTTAGGCAGGCGGAGGAATTGTCGGCGCAGTGGGCAGCCTGAGCCAAACACGGTCTACAGGTTTTTTCTTTGCGACGCACGTATTTCATACGAGATTGCGATGAAAATCGTGCGTGCCGCCGAGACTCCCTACTTGGCGATCCCCCAAAAGAAGCCATGCTGTTTTTTTGCTAGAGTACTCGCTCGCTGCCTCTTTGACCTTTGCATCAAACCAATCTTCGGACCAACACCACGTTGGACTACAAAGATAATCTTTGCTGGGCAAGCCAATTACACTATATTAAAACCCACTCAACACCGTCTCCAACTCTGCCCGCAACGCCTCAAGCTGCTCACGCAGTTCCTGCCGTTCCTTCGTCGGAATGCTTTCAATCGCTGCCCCTTTCAATTTCAGAAGCTGGGTAGAGGCAGTTTTAACAGCCCTCATGCTGCTGCCAAAGTTGAACTTTTGCCCCTCACCACTCACAGCTGCTTTCTTCTTTTTCTTCCTGTACGCAGCCTGGGTCAATCCGCTATCTTTGAGCTTCTCCCACCTTTTGGCCTGGGCTTCTGCCCCCTTGGCTTTGGCTACTGCAACCAACACCCACTGCGAAATGTCGTTACGCTTTCTGGCTTCATTGCGAATTTCTTTCGGTAGCTTATTGATGGATAATATCTCGCTGACAGAAGAGACGGACTTGCCAATCAGCGTACCGAGAAGCGCAAGACCGGTGTGCCCTGGCTTCTGGAGCATTTCCAATCCCTCAGCCAGTTCTACCGGGTTCAGATTCTCCCGTTGAACATTCTCGATGAGAGAGATTTCCTTATGGTTGCCAGAGACAAACACGCCCTTGATCTTCTCAAATCGGTTTAGGATTTCCTGTGACTTTGGATCATCAGGGTTATTCTTCGCATCGCTAAGGATACTCTTGATGGCCCGGAATCTGCGTTCACCTGCTACAATCATGAGTTTTCCATCTTTCTCCCCATGACGGAAAACTATAGGTTGCATGAGCCCATAACCTTTAATGGACTCCTTAAGCGCATCCAGGGCTTCCTTATCGAAATACTTCCTCGGCTGCTCCTTATCCTCAAGAAGCTCGTCAACGGGGATATCGTAAATCTTCCTGTCCTCGAACTCGGCTGGATTTTCAGTCTTCTCGCTTGATTCATTAGCCATTGCCCACCTCCGCTAGGATCATTTAGGCCTAGATGATTATTTATTCCTCCAAGTTAGGGCATTATTTCGGTCAACCGAAATCCCTGCCGAAAACTAACCTGTGAATTAACCCAACTCGTGACTAGTGTGCAAGCCCAAGGATACCCTTCATGAACTCAACACCCTTTACCCTGGTAGAGTCCTTAGAACTCTCGAGGTTGCTGAACTTATCTTTTGCCACTCTTGAAGGCATACACTTGAAGGTAGAACTCTTGCCGATACCAATCAAGAAAGTAAAAAGTAAGTGGAGCCAAGTCCCAACTGTGGGTTCTGCCTGAGGGTGAAATTCGCGCCCCCCTACCGCCAGATTTATAGGACGCAGCCCTCCAAATGGTCCCAGCAGGCAGAAGCATTGTCGGCGCAGTGGGCCGCCTGATTCCAGCAGCAGCAACAGACTTCGTCGATACTACCCCCGTGACCAGACCTTGGTCCCAGGGTATCCTCTTGGAAATTTTTCCAATGACACCAGGAGGATCACGAAATGAACCAAGAAGATATCCAGCTGATCGATCTAAAGGACGCGGTACTAAACGCCTTCCGCCCCATCGAGCACCTGTTCAGGATCATGAGCAAAGCCTCACTGGAAGATGGTGAAGAAATGGCGAGGCATTGCGCGGAAGTCGGCCTAGAGCTGACCCGAGGATTCCGCGTCAAGCTCGATGCCGCCCTGGACACGCTGACGGTGGATGCTCACCACGGCTGACGATCGTCGAGACTGGCACATGGACTCTGCCGCCATCAGCTTCTCGGGGCGGTGGCACGGCGCTGTCGGTGACGGCAGCAAGCGGAACTGTGTTTTTCACTTGACGGCGTTCAGCGTGTCTCCTCCTGTCACGCAGCTATTTCATACGAAATTCCGATGAAATCAGCGCGTGCAGCTCTGAACCGCCCCCAGCAATAATATCTCCCGGAAAATCAGACCGTAATCTACAGATAAAACACCTGCTGTCACACCGGCAGGAGAAGAAACATGTACGGTTTCGTAGAACCGCCCGGACCCCGGGGAGGTGACGCCACCGACGTCACCGAAAAGATCGAGGTTGATGACGAAGCCAAAAGCCGAAGTCCTGGCAAGGTATCCCCGTTAACACTGTCATAGACAATAATCGAGAATGACTGTCTTTTTTGATGTAGGATGCTGAACTGGGTTGGGAATCAACCTGCCGCCCCTGCATCTACTGCATCATGCGAAGTTAACATTGACCTCCGCCCCCTCGCCAATTTCTTCCCTCCGGTCGGGTGTCTTTCCATCGCGCCCCTGCGCACCGTACGTCATTGGCTATAACATTTTAACATTCGGTATGTTAGCAAAAATTTGTATAGATATAGAATGACGCAGAAGTGAAATTTGAGGAGGTGAAATTTTGGCCGTGGTAACAACAATATGATCGGACGTGAGAAACGAATTCCGAAAACAAGAATTATAATTGATAAAAAAGCGAGAAAAATATGAACACTGATTTCAATCTCGGAATGAATTATTTGATCGGGCGTTTAATTCATGAATTTGTTGCACAGCATAAAATTCCTGAATGCGCCCGTGTAAATGTGGTGATGGAGCCTGTTGGGGTTGATGAGGAAGACTACGATCTTGAAAACTTTGATTCGACGTATAAATACGCAGGCAAAATCAGGTTTACGATCGAGTTGTAGTATGATGTCTGGGGAAGAAGACGCTAGCCACGTCTCCTTCCCCATTTTTTTAGGTTAAATCTGGAAGGAGCTTCATCTCGCAGGCCAGGGTGTGGACACGCCCCAAGCCTGCCCCGCAGGTTGTCCACTGTGCACTTTTTAGAGCGGTACAAACCATTTTGCGCGGCGGCCCAGCTAATCTGGGCCTCATAACCTGGGCTTCCGGGGACCCCGTCTTTCCTGGCCCCAGCAAGAGCCTTGGCCCCCTATTCTCAGAGCGTTGACGAATTCCATATTGACAATTCCCGTACATTTTGGCTGGAAATGGCACTCGGATTGGCCCTGGCTGCCAGCCTCAAAAAAACATCTATAATGTAATCGATTCACAATTGGATACACCATCCCAGAAAGCTGGCGCAAGCGCATTTCTTTCAACATGCTTATATTATTGAGAAATATTAATATCGTAGAGAAGGAACTTTTTGTCGCCAGCCAGATCCCAGATCTTGCTTTTCACCCCGGGAGTGGGCTATAATTGGACCCAAGGAAGACGCCGGTCGGACGAAGGTTCTTCCTGTCACTGCAAGTCTAACGATTCTCACCCATCCAGCCGTTTTTCTTCGTCTAAATCCCAAGTAGTCCAAAACCAACTCCGGTCCCCAATCGGTTGTGGCCCGTTTTTGTGTTCAACGTGGCCCGCCCCTTTTTCTGGGTTGGGCTGCCTCTTGGGATTTGGTGCGATAGGATCGCGCTACATGGTGGAATCGTTATGGAAAAAAATTACAACCAAAATTCGTTCACCCTCTTTCGGGCGGTATTTCGGGGGCGTGAAGACGTCGTCCCCAAGCTTTTTACGATTCATGATACGAACGGCAACGTTACTCGATCGGGATATTCGCCAATCTGTGCAAATTTCTGGAAAGATACGTGCCCGAAAAAGGCCGGGCAGAAAATAGCTTGCGCCAAGTGTCCGAGCAAGGCCTACGTGCCGCTCTCCGACGAACTGCTCCAGGAGCATTTCGCAGGCAAGCACATCCTGGGCGTGTACCCGTTACTGCCGGATGGAACCTGCTGGTTCCTGGCCGCCGACTTCGATGACCATACAGGAACCGGCAATCCGCTGCCTGATGTCCAGGGCTACGCGGCTGCGCTGCTCATGGCGGGACTGACGCCCTACGTCCTGCGCTCGAAGTCCGGCAAGGGCTATCATGTCTACCTGTTCTTCTCGTCGGCCGTACCCGCGTGGAAGGCTCGGCGGGTCGCGTTCTCAATGCTTCAGGAGGCGAGGCTTGTTGGCGAGGACGTGTCAGTCAACAGCTTCGACCGACTTTTTCCAAACCAGGACGAGTTGACCCCTTCCAAGCCCTTGGGAAATCTCATCGGCCTCCCCTTCCAAGGAGAAGCGGTCAAAAACCATAATACCGTTCTGCTGGACCCCGAGACCAGTTACAGCACTCCATTGCCGGAGGATGCGCAAATCCCCACCCTCCAGCAACTGAAGCGCATCTCCGAGGCCGATCTCGACACCATCATCTCAGTCCGTGGGCTCAACCGGGAAGATCCTCAGTCGGCCGCTGCTCCAACGCAGCCGAAGAGTCTCACCCAGTTTACGGCTCCGGAAATTATCCCGCAGTCCGCTCGAAACGACACGCTGTTCCGCTTGGCCTGCTCTCTCCAGGCAAAGGGCCTCAGCGACGACGCGATCCTTCAAGCGGTCAAGGCGGAGAATAATGCGAAATGCGCGCCCCCTCTTGATGACGACGAGGTCGAAACCCTCGTCCAAGGCGCGCTCTCTCATTACGCGAAAGGCACGAGAGGTGCTACGATGCCGGCTTCTACGGCTGCCAGTGCGGTCCAGTGGACCAACCCAAACAGCCCGGGACCGGCCCTTGCTGCAACGATCCACTCGATGCTCCCGGATGCGCCGGTTTCACTGCACGCTATCATTCCCGGAAAGCTCGTCCTCAGCACCCAGCGCGGTATCGAGGGTATCAAGGACGATGGAAAGGGGAACCAAGTTACGGTGCGCCTCTTCCCTTCCCCCATCGTACTTGTTGCCCGCCTGAAGGACGCCAGCACGGGTCGGGAAAACATTCAAATTGCCTGGAACAAGGACGGATGTTGGCAGAATCACATTGTTGATCGCAAAACCATTGCAGATACACGAGAGATCCTTTCGCTTGCTAACTTTGGGTTGCCCGTCACGAGCGAAGATAAAGACTTCGTCGTCCGATACTGCAAGGAGTACGAGCTCGCAAACAATTCGTTTATCCCGTTGATACAGGTCAGCAACCGGCTTGGTTGGCAACAAGGCCTGGAAGCCTTCTTGTGGGGTCGCCATCTGATCACCAGTGGAGGCGTGACCTTTTTCTCGGGCTCCTCGGCTAGCAACACGCCTGCTTCGAGCGTCAACAGTACCGTGGTCTTTCATGGTGGGGACGACGGAGACGAGCAGGTAGCCGAGGGTTTCCAATATGCAGGAGACCTGGACGTCTGGCTGACCATTGCGAACCGGGCCATAGCCCATCCCACCCCCATGGTCATCCTGCTTGCCGCCTGCGCACCTCCAATCCTCGGTATTGTTGGAGCGAGCAACTTTGTGGTGGAAACGGCCGGGACCACATCCACAGGCAAGACCACCGTGCAGAGATTGGGTGCTTCGGTCTGGGGCTGTCCTGACGAACGCGCCGAGGCGTCCTGCCTTCACACGTGGGATACCACCCGGGTCTGGGTTGAAAGGGTTGGCGGTCTGCTCGATGGACTTCCGTTGATCCTTGATGATACCAAGCGCGTCTTCGCGAGCCTCCCGAAGGATCAGGCCCGGTCCATGGTCAACTCGGTGATTTACGCGTACGCGAGCGGAAAAGGCCGAGGCCGGGGCAGTACGCAAGGCACCCAGCGCACCGGCGCTTTCCGGTCCGTGTTGATCTCCTCCGGCGAGCAGCCATGCTCCGAATCCAGCACCGACCATGGCGGCGCACGCGCCCGAGTCCTCTCACTTTGGGGCCCTCCGTTCGGACCAGGTGCCCAAAGCCAGTTGGTCAAGGACATCAACATCACCGTGGTGGAGAACTACGGCTTCGCCGGGCCGATGTTGGTGCTCTATCTTCTCCAGAACCGTGACAATTGGCCAATCTGGAAGGAAGAGTATCGCCAGGCTGTACGCTACTACGCCGGCCTCGCTGTGGGAGATAATGTCGCTGATCGGTTAGGCGAAATCTTCGCTGTACTCGAAGTCACCGCCCATCGTCTCCTCGAAGCCGTCCCTGGGCTTGTCCTGCAAACGCCTGTCCGCGAGGTGCTGGAGGGCATTTGGCAAAAGACTGTCGCCGGTGCCGCCCAGGATGCTGATCGTGCCCTGGCTGCGTTGCGGGACATCTGGGATTGGACGGCCGCCAATGCTACCAAGTTCTTCGGTCGCCACCGAGAAGATCTGGCTAAAAAAGCATTTGAGCCATTTGGCGGATGGCTCGGTCGGTGGGACAACGACCCGCAGTTTGCGGATGTTGCGTACCTCGGCAAGCCCCTGCGTGACCGGCTAGAGAACTTCGGTTACGATGCCGCCGCCACCATCCGTACATGGGCCGACCGAAAATGGTTGGCCCTGGACAGCAAAGGGCGGAATCAAAAATCCGTCCGAATCGACGGCAATGGCGTGAAAGCCTACTGCGTCCCCCGCCGTGTGTTCGAGGTGGAATTGGGCCTGGACCTGACCTCCCCGCCACCCCCTGCCTTACTCTCGTTCTAAGCGTCATCGGCTAGTTTGGTAGTGAGGTCAGGGGAGGCCTCACTACCAAACTCACTACCAAAAAAATGAATAAATTTAATATATTATTTAATTTGGTAGAGAAAAAGTGAGGTAGTGAAGAGTGGGCATATCCTTATAGCCCCCCAGGATATTTTAGATTTTTACCCCCCTCAAAAATTAAAGGGAGATATCCCCCCGGGGGTCACCCTCACTACGTTTTACGGTAACTATATAAAATAATTATAAAATTTAGTAGTGAGGAGGTAGACACCCTCTCTACCGCCCTTGTGAAGACTGAATCACCCCTTTAACTTTCATTATAATTTCTAATTTCTATATTATTTTTGCTCACTACAGAAGAACGGTGAAGAGCTATTACTCTACATCTCAGACAGATATAGTATTAAAAGGAACAAGTTGCACTAATTTTCAACGAAATGATAATTTATGACCTTCATAATGATTTCCAAGACCAGTTCACAAGTTGGTCGTGTGTGCCTTGAAGTTTCAACAGTCCAGTTCCGATGACAGTTCGGATGGCACTGCTTCACAAGAGCAGGCCAAGGCTAAAAATAAGACCCTGCTCCAGGATTTCAACCACGTCGACCTCATCGAACGTGGCGTCTGGAGAGGCGCTTACCTGCCACGGAGTGATCCGGGCGGGGGAAGTTGCTGAAGCCGAAGCGCTGGCCCTGACCGCTGGCCCGCACGCCGGACGAGAACCCGACCGTTCGAAGTCCACAGTCCTCAAGGGCTAAGGGATCGCCGAGAAGGCGCTCCTGCCGTGTGTGGTGATTAGGCCCGGGACGGCGCTGACGTGACTGTTGAAATGACCAAGGGAAGCCTCCTTACCCGCCGCCATGTGCGCGGCCTGGCCTGAGGTCCAGCAAGGTATGGAGGTGTCTGCGTATCCGTAAGGGATACACCGGAGTGACGCTCCAAATTCATGGAAATTTATCGAAATACATCAAAATAATCAATTAATTGAGCAAAAATGAGTCCAAATTGTCCTTTCCTGCCGCCCAAATGGACCGACTACGCGTCGGATAGGGCAAAAACAACCATATAATCTGGTGGTTCACTGAAGAACCACCCAAATAGCGTCACTCCGGTGTCGCTGGATGCGGGAAATCCGCATGTCCAGTGACAATACGGGGGTCGAAACTGGCGACAGTTTCCTCCTATCGGAAGGTCGCACCGTCGACGCCCTGTTCTGGGGCCCCGGCGGGCGGCCGGAACTGGTTTTCACAGGGATTCTCTGGCTTCGGCTGGGGCATCCCTTTTTTTATGGGCAAATTGCTGGCGGCTTTCTCTCGTGACCGGGGCCTCGGCTGCGGTTATTCTTCCAATATTTTTATTTTATATCAGGAGGATGACTGCAAATGGACGACAACTGGAATGTAATCTTCTGCTACACGCGCGCCCAGGCCATTTCGGACGGCGTTTTGATCGACGTGACCGCCCAGGCCAGGGAAATGGGCTTCAAAGTCCCGGCGGCGATCACCGACAACTTGTTCCACACATACATCGAACCGCCGGCAGGACTGGAGGGCGAAGGGCAAAGCGTGGAAGGCCGACTCCATGACGTTTTTTCCGTGCTCCTGGCCACAATTCGAAGCTCTGGGGCGGCGGCGGACTATGCCGAAATCGACGTCCTTTTCCTGATAGAGCCCGGTAAGCATAAAAAAATTCGGATTATTGCTGTCATTGGGCCCGGGGATGCCGGAGAGCCCGTACTGACCATCATGCTGCCAGGGGATGACTGATCCCCATTTTTCCCAATGGGTGCTGGTCCAGGGTATGTCTTGTTGGTGTCCTCGTGTCTCGAACGGCGCTGTTCTGCGCATCAGCTCCCGAAAGTGCGCTGGCCGCCGTCACCACTCGGGACCGGGCTTGATTTCCCGGAAAGGCACCCCCTGGGCCACCCCCACCGATCCCCCGGGGAGGGCCCTACAATCCCTCCTCCTGCGAGTTTTGGGGAAGCCCTGGGGTTTCCTATCCCCTGAACCCAAAATCCCAGGAAATCGCAGCTCCGGGCCAAAGCCGCAATTTTTATCCCAAGATACTGCGTGAAGGCAATTCAGGATGAATGACGGAAAGTTTCAACTGCAATTCCATGAGATTGCTTAAGTGCAATTGGGGCATTGGCTACAGATATTTACTCATAATGATACGTTTTGCAAAGGAGAACGTTATGGCAAAGAAGCGCGATACGCCTGAGATGGAATCGTCAAAGATTGAATCACGCTACCAACCAGGATTACTCCGTCAGTGCATCACCGAAGGAATTTCGGCTGATGCCATGATGGAGCGCCTGGGCATCCTGCACAAGCAAACTCTCCGTAAACACCTGCTCCGCCTCATGGCCGAGGACAAGACCTTTTACGAGGTCGAAGCTCTGTTCATGCGGGGCAGCAACCTGCCCAAGGTCAATCCGAAGGGCAGGCTGACTCTCAACCTGCGTGGCATGGTCATCGCCGGCCAGGAGGTACGCGAAGGCGACCTCTTTCAGGTCCGCGTCGAGGAAGACCAAATCATCCTCACCCGAGGATAACCCGCAACCGGAGAGGCTGGACCGTCAGGTCTGGCCTTCTCTCTTTCGGTGGCTGCCCTCGGCTGACGATACCGTGACACTTAGCCTGAACACCGTCACCGACGGCGTCGGGTTCCAAAGCCGCTTATGTCTCAAGAAGCGGCATTGGTCACTGATTTCCTAAAAAGTCTATTAAATACAGATTGATAACCAGAAATTGGTCGACGGCTGAAGCCCCCGTGCCATTTCCAAAGATCGGTTTGATCCTCTCCCCAAGAAAAACATGCTTCTCCGGAGGTTACACCATGAAGGTACAGCCCTTCACCGATTTACGCCACGTGCGCAGCATAAAGCGCCTACTGTCCGACAGCCCGAGAGACAAACTCCTGTTTGTCATGGGTGTGAACAGCGGCCTGCGGGTCCAAGACCTCTTGGCTCTCCGTGTTGCCGCCGTTCGCGGACTCAAGATTGGCGACCGTATCTCCATCCAGGAGAAAAAGACCGGTAAGCCCAACGTGCTTATCGCCAACAAGGAGATCATGGCTGCCCTGGAAGAATACCTCGCCGCCGCTCAACCCGAGGACAAGCACTACCTGTTTAAGAGCCGGAAGACGGCGAACTCCCCTCTGACCACCCTGACCATCACCAAGAAGGTCAAGGCCTGGGCCGCCGCCATCAATCTTAAGGGAAACTTCGGCGCGCATACCCTGCGTAAAACCTGGACCTACCACCAGCGCCGCGAGTTCGGGGTCTCCTGGGAGATCCTCGCTAAACGGCTGAACCATTCCAGCCCGTCTGTCACCCGACGCTATCTCGGCGTCCAGGATGAGGAGGTGGAGCAGGTGCTCATGAACTCCCTGTAACCGTCAGACAAAGGGGCTCCTGCCCCTTTTTTTCAACCGCTCAAAAATTTTTTTGGGCACGCGCCGCTGGCCTCATGTTGCAGCAAATGTCCCAATGTGTCGCAGGATGATGAAACCAATGTCGAAGTATTAGTCGCACATCAATGAAACATTCTAAGCAAATTCGATGTGTTGCAAAATCTTATCAAAGCCTTACTACGTCCTCAAGGCCCATGGATACAGCCGGCTGGAGGATCGCGATGGATCTCGAAACAGAACTTGGACGGCCCATAACGCCACAGGACCTCGCCCGAGCCTTAGGGGTGTGCGTCAACACGATACGCCGGCACCGCGAACGATGGGGCGGGGTCGAAATTGCGCCAGGGAAAATTCGTTTTTTTGAAAATCGAGTGAAGGAGGTGCTCAATGCCAGCACTGATCAAGAAGTTCAACCCTCCTCGGTGGCGAGCAGTCGTGTCCGTAAACGGGAAGCGCAAGGAGAAGCAGTTTCCCGACGGCAGCGAAAAAAGCCGTCGCGCGGCAGAACGGTGGGAAGAGACCATGCGGAAGAAACTCAAGAACCCCAAGCCGATCGTCACGGACTCACCGACAACGATTGATCTGGCCAACGCTTTCCTCGATTTCGTGAAGGAGCGCCAGAGCCGCCAGACCTACGTCGAGAAGCTCTCGGTTATGAAGCGGGTACTTGCACGATTCGGCCGGGATACCGAAGTCGCCGACATCCAGGTGGCCGAAGCCCTGAAGTTCTTGACTGATCAGAACCGGAACCGTTCCGGCTACGCGGCCAATAAGGAGCGTAAAATCCTGGTCACCGCCTGGGGCTGGGGCAAGAAGTACATGCCCGGTTTCCCGGACGGACCCTGTCCCTTCCAGGTCGTGGACCGGTTCCCGGAGAAACGCCAGCCGCGCTATGTGCCGCCGGAGGAGGATTACTGGATGGTTTACGAGGCGGCCACGGGGCAGGATCGAGTGATGCTGCTGACGTTTCTCTTCCTGGCCGCCCGACGCGGTGAAATCTTCCGGCTGAAGTGGTCGGACATCGATTTCGCGGGCAACACGGTGACCCTTTGGACCAGAAAGCGCGCAGGCGGAGACCTGGAAGCCGACCCCGTTCCCATGGTTGGCCGGCTCAAGCAGGTTCTCCTGGCGTGGTGGGAGCACAGGCCAATCAAGGCGGACCATGTCTTCGTCAACCTCGACGAGACGCCGTTTTGCAAGCAGTACCTGGGCCTGCCCTTCACCAATCGGCAACACCTTATGGAGCGGCTGTGCAAGAAGGCCGGCGTCCGGGAGTTTGGCTTTCACGCCATCCGGCATCTCACCGCCAGCATCATGTATCGGGAAGGGCAGCCCGTGGCCGTCATCCAAGCCGTGCTCCGGCACAAGTCGCCGCAGACCACCACCCGGTACCTCCAGACTCTGGGCCTCAAGCAGACCCAGGATGCCATGGAGGCGGTGCTGGGCAACCGTGGCCCAGGAAAGGTTACGCCGATCAAGCCCGCCGTCGAAGCCCAAGGGTAGTACCCTCAACACCCCTAACCAGAAACGCAGAATAAGGAGAAAGAGATGCAAAAAGTCATCAACTTTCCGTCCGAGGCCGATGAACGCAATCGAGAAGCTGATCGCATCTGGAACTGGCCCAAGAGATACCAGCGCAGCCCTATCAATGACGAAGCGGATTTGTTGCAGCGAATGGATGACATTGCAACGTTTCTACGGGCTACAATAGTCAGCTGCCTGATAGCTAAGGTTGCTGCACCACTCGAAAACAAGGCTTTACTGGACGCCATCCTTGACATCCAGGAATATTTACCGGATCGGCTTTCCCATGCAATCGTCCTGGACACAACCTTCCCTGAAGTGGCCGCTCAGATACCCAAATATCCGAAGTAAAGTAGCCATGCTCACCGGACAAGCTCACGCGCCAAGTCTGTCACCGGCCGAGCATTACTGGATGACGCGTGTTATCGAAAACAGAGGGGCTCCCGTGCGGGCGGGCAGCCCCTCATAAGCCAGGGAGAACGACGGCCGAACCCCGTTAATCCTGGTTGATAAATTCCTTTAGTTCCTTGCCCGCCTTGAAGAAAGGAAGCTTCTTCTGCTTCACGTCGACGACAATGCCGGTCTTGGGATTGCGCCCGGTATAGCCCTCGTATTCCCGGAGTTGAAAGGAACCGAAACCACGAATCTCGACGCGGTCACCGTCCACCAAGGTCTGCTTGATGGATCCAAAAAAGAGGCTCACGAATTCGGCTCCGGCCGGTTCTCCAATGTCGAATTTCTCTGAAAACGCCTTGGTAAGCTCGCTCTTGTTCATGGTCCGTCCCCCATTGGATGGAAGATACGAGAGCCGGCGGCCTTCTGACAAGCCAGAATCGCTCAACAGGCTAATTTAGCGTGATAAAATCGTAGCCGTGGCCAATCTGCACACGAAGGGGACAAGACAGGCTTTGTAAGCAGTAAAAAAACCATGCTCTAAAACAGATGATATAGCTAAGTATGAACGAAGTTCAAGCAAAAATAACTATGGTGTAGAAGGGTCTTTGGAATTTACTCGCCAGCATTTAACACCATGCGACTCACTTTACATTGTGATGGTCACTCTGGCTATTTTTAAATGTTTTTCATAACTTCATCATTCGATTGATGCTACTGCTGGGAAGCTTTTAGAAAAGGCAAATTATTGTTCAGGACATCGGTCGATTTGACGCAGTAACAGCGGACGGGATGTGGACTTCGTGTGGACCAAAGAAAAAGCGGCTTACGCTAGACACGTAAACCGCTGAATTTCTTGGCGTCCCCAAGGGGATTTGAACCCCTGTTACCGGCGTGAAAGGCCGATGTCCTGGACCAGGCTAGACGATGGGGACGTATCTCTTGTGGCTGGGGGACTAGGATTCGAACCTAGGTTGATGGAGTCAGAGTCCATAGTCCTGCCGCTAGACGATCCCCCAGCAGGTGCAACGCTCAAGAGCTGATATTCTTATCGCGTCAACCAAAACTTGTCAATCAAATTCTGACAACTTTTTTCAGGCTAGACAGCCTTGGCCAGACGGCGCGTCCGCTTCTTCAGCTTGTTGATCTGGCGGCGCAGAAGTTCCTTCTGCTTGCGCGCACCATCACCCGTCGTCTCGGTGCGCTTGGCACGCAGGTCACGCATCTTGCCCTTCATCGACAAGATCTTGGTTTTGTACGGCGAAACCGTCGGGCCTTCCGCACCGCCGATGCCCAGCACTTCCTTGATCTGCACCAGCAGTTCGTCCTTGCCAAGCCCGGACGCGCCCGTAATCTGCGGAATCTGCTTCAGGCACAGTTCACGCAGCTCCTTGGCCGTCATCTTGTCCAGCGGCTTCTTCAGA
>Ga0183098_10382_pt1 | contig 99715 bp, 87 predicted proteins | sample BioMet9_FD_128884 | JGI IMG/M metagenome (GOLD analysis project Ga0183098, IMG submission 128884) | Microbial communities from bioreactor (seeded with sewage sludge) at Lawrence Berkeley National Lab, California, USA - Biofuel... | ecosystem: Engineered > Bioreactor > Anaerobic > Unclassified ...
TGCAGTAGTAGTACATTCGATCTATCGTCGCGCAGCAAGACCATAAACAGAGGAGCCGGATGCCTTAAAAGGGCATGTCCGGATCTGTGGGGGGCGGGGGAAGGAAACTTCCCTCGTCTACCCGACCATCGGCAATATGCTAAAATCACTTGATTTTACATTTTACCCTGATCAGTGCCCACCTCAAGGCATTTCCTGGTCATCGCCGGTTCACACTCCCTGCCTCATGACCGCCGCAATGGTAAGGTGCTCCCGGATGATCTTTTCAGAGGATGCACCCTAAAAGTCCAAACGTCCTTAGCTGGAGATAATCGTCTGCAATTTCAAGCAATTGCGATCAAACTACTTAAAATACACACAATTTCAACTTTGGCCTTTTGGACATTACTGACGCATGATCTGGAAAAATCTGACGCCACGCTGACAAGCTGCTCATCACCGGGGACATTCTGTGCTCGCTGATGGAGCCACTGTCACCCCGGCCCGTCCTTCTCCCCTCCAGCCGGCATCCCCGGACACCCCTCGGGTTCGCTCGGACAGAGCCCCTCCTGGGCGTTTCCCCCATGCCTCCCCCATTGGGCTCCCCCAGCCCCGATCTTCCAGGAAAATCCCGCTCCGGCCCAAAGTACGAAAAGCTCAGCCCCAGTTCCAGCTTTTTCCCCGCACCCGTGACCGACTCCCCGGCCCAGGGTATCCTTCTTCCCAAAGCTCACTCTTTCAACCAGGGAAAGAAGGACATCCTATGCCACCACAACACCTCGATAATCTCACTTTGAAAGATGAGATCATCAATGCATTTCGGCCGATTGAGCAGCTTTTCAAGATCATGGACACCTCTGGTGCCGAAGTCGATGAAACGATTATCCGCTGTTACGCCGAAATCGGACTCGAACTTACAGGAAACTTCCGTGACAAGCTGGAAAAGTTGCTTGGTCGAAAGCAGGAAGGTGCTGACAATGGCGACTGATGACAGCTGGAACATTGTTTATGCCTATTCCCGCGAGCAAGCGATTGCCGATGGCGTCTTGGTCGACGTCACCGAACACGCGAAGGCTATCGGCTTCAAGCTCCACACCGTCGTCACCGATCACCTGTTCCATGGCTATGTCGAAGTCCCTGCCGGACTCGAGGGTGAGGGACAATCTGCCGCCGGCCGGCTCCATGACTTGATTGTCATGGCGCTGTTCGCTGCCAGGAGAGCTGTGAACACGGACAGGGTCACCTTCAAAGTGGATTTCCTGATGGCCCCAGGACGCAAGGAAACCGTCGAGGTCATCGCCCACATCGGCCCCGGTGACCACGGGGAGCCAGTCCTGACCATCATGTTGCCAGAGGATGATTAGGGATTTTAACCAGATAACCAGGAGAATAGTATGTTTTCGATTTTTGTGGGTTTTGTCTTGGGAGCCATCGTCGTTGTCGTCGGGGCGCAGCTGCTGACCATCCATCCCAAGCCGAGTCGGTTGCGTAGTTCGAAGTAGCCGGGAAGTTGCCGAACCTCGAAGGAAAGCCCGAGCATGAGCAGCTTGGGCTTTTGTTTTCACGTGGCTATTTCATACTGAAACCAGATGAATTAGCCGCGTTTCGATTCGAAGAGATGTGGCGCGTGACGACATGAATCTGCTCGGAATAGCCAGTACGGTGGTAAACTAAAAAGTCTTACCCTAGGATTCTCGGCACTGGGGCTTGGGAAACTGGGGTGAGGTGGGAAATTGCCGAGTTTCTGAGGGAGGAGGTGGTGTCGGCGTCCAGGCTGGTCTCCAAAAGCGCGTTTTCTGTCGTATTTGACCTGACAAGGGGATGCTTGGCACCAGAATCGACTGAAATGACGTGAAAGACGCTGAAATAACCGCTACCGACTCTTCCGGCACCCCGGATGGGCAGGCTCCTGCCCTCGGCCACCACCGTTTTCACCAGATTCGAAGGTGAAAGCGTGTCCCTTGGCCACTGAAACCAGATACGCAGGGCGCTGCGCTTTTGGAACAGGTGGATTCTCACTCCCGAAAGTCGTCATCAGAAGTGCTACGTGGACAGATCCTCATGCTCCTCTGAGTCCGGTAAAAAGAGCAGGGGAGGGGGGCTCCTCCCGGTGTTGCGACCTCTAAAACATAAATTTCAATAAAATCAATATGCTACTGATGCAGGTCCCTGCTAAATTTCACTTTTAACGAATTCACCGCTCAATTTGCAGTTCCAGGCTGGATTTTAGCTGCTGGACAAGCACTTTTCCCACTCCTGACGCGTCACCGACGCCCCATCATTTTCACCGCACCTGATCCATCAGCTCCTCTTCTTCTCTAGAAGCCAACATGGCTCCGAAAATCAAACTCATTCAAACATGGGCATGGTTAGTTATTGATATTATCTATATTGAACTGATCCATCTGAGAAGTACATCACTTTGTCTAAGTGAGTCTGAACGGCAGCGAATCAGCTATTTGCTTATGAAGTAAAAATTATACAGATATACATAGGTCATATCCAAATTACGCCCCCATCTCACAGACGGAGGCTTCAGGAGATGATCTATGATAGAGAATTTAACACCAGTACAGCAGAGGCTTTACGATTTCCTGCCCGAGAAACCCAGATGGGGCTTCGAGAAACAAGCACGATACATCGCCAAGAAAGACGACATCTTATTTAAAGCAAATTACATCCAACTCCCAACACAAAAGAAGAAATACGTCGCTCTTGATCTCGACTATGAACTCGCAGGTGCTGCTTGGATGAATGATGTTTTACCAGAACCGACGGTGACCATCATCAACAGAGAGAATTCACACGCCCATTATCTTTATGAGATCGATAATCCAGTCATGCTGCCGTTACTCAACTCGACCATCAAAATAAGCTGGAAAGCCATCAACTACTTCAAAGCCGTTCAGGCTGGCTATCAAAACAAGTATGAAGCGGATAAAGGATTTACTGGATATCTTATCAAAAACCCATTTTCTTCGAAGTGGCGAACATGGTGGGCAGACCGGGTCTATGACCTGGATTATCTAGCAGAATTTGTTGATCTACCAAATATCTATGAGATTATTGAAAACGACGATTCCATTGAAGGACGCCACATGAAGATGTTTCACACGTGCAGAAAAATAGCATACTCATTGGTAAATAAGTATCAAAATTTTGATGATTATTTAAAATCTATAAAGAATTGTTGTCTGGATTATTACAGAGAAAACATCCTGTTGAAAGACAACTGTGAGGACTTTCCGATGATCGAAGCAATCAGCATCGCTCAATCAATAGCCCATTGGGTCTGGAAGAGGAAGGGAAACAACAACTTCAAGAACTTCACCAGAAACAAAGGAGCCATGAAACTCCCGAAACCTGAGCGTGATGCCGACAACAAGATTCCACTTGCTGAAGCAACGAATAGAAAATCTTTAGGAGCTTATTATACTCATGAGACCAGAAGAAATAACACTGTTGACAAAATCCTAGCAGCTAAGAAACAGTTGATTGAATCTGGTGAAGAGCCAACTATAAAGAATCTTGTTAAACAATCAGGTGTATCAAAACCGAGCATCTATAGGTATAACCATTTAATTTAATCATAATATATAATAATTATTCAAATAATACTTAATTAAATCCAGCTTTAGTTTTAAAAACCAAAGCCCCTTGAGTTTACCATCTAATCTACCATTTGAGAATTTTTTATCCCCTTATTTTTCTTCGATTTTTCAAAGGACTCATAAAGATATTGTTTATCAGTAATGAAAAAGGCTTTGAAGTTGCTCAAGTAGCGATGACAAGTCTTCATTTAAACTCAAGAGAAGTTTCCATACAGCTATTAATGTTATGGGGGCCTTGCAGTTTATCCAGTCTCAGTGCCGTTGTCGTACGGACGATCTTTAACCTGAAAGGATCGAGGTCAAAAAATCAAATGTCGCTTTGCTCTTTCAAAAGCAAAGGACCGGCCAACCCGTCAATGGTGACAACGATGGGGGAAGGGCTGAGACCGAAGAACCAGCCTGCTTTCAGTATTATGCTGATTAGATCGAGGTGGCCCATATATCAAATAATGTTCGTGACAAACAGAAATTGCTTATCTCTATAAGCACAGGAAGAGGAAACAGGAATTGCCTCTTCCGGGTATATGGATGCGTTTAGATGTTGGATGGTTCCGAATAGATTGGATAAATGACCAAGGGAAGCCCATGCTTGTAAAGAGACATGGGTGTCTGCGTACTTGTAAGGAGTACCCCGAAATGATGTTCCCCGTGATGCGAGACGAAACTTCGAATGGTCCAGTTTAAATAAAGACTGTCATCGTGAACGAGCAAGAAGAAAACAACGTCTTGGAAATTATAGGGGCTCTTAGTCTAGAGCTTCGGTAACATTTACATAGTTTTCAGTCTATCTTGCATCTATTCAAAAAAGGGGAACATCATTTCGGGATCGCCGGATACGAGAAAATCGTATGTCCGGTGGTGATACGGAGCTTGGGATTGGTGACAGTCCTATTCGACCGGGTGCTCATCGGCGTTATTGGCTTCGGCCATGGCGCTTGATGGGCGGCTGTCGTGTTCGGATTGAAACGGCAGCCTCCTGGGTAACACTGGGAGGTTGTTTTTGTCCTTTGACCTGGAAAAGAATGAAGATTTTTCTGGAGCTAGTGAATTAAACATGTTATCGATTTCATAAATAATGGATCATATACTCGCGTTTTAACCCATCCTTTCCCATGGTCTTTGGTTATTTTATCAAAGACCAACCCTAGCGGTTCAAGAGGCTTATTATGTATGATAAAATTTACGACATGTACGCAAATATTGGCCTTGGATCTTGTGACGTTTGCCAGGAATGCAGTTCTAATAAATGGTGGGATTTAGAGTCCGCAGGAAGGATAGGCCCTGTCCCTATTTACTACATCGGAAGAGACTATGTTAATCAAGACAAAAAAATTGTCTTTGTCGGTTCAGCTGGATATGGATGGGATGAGCATTTGCCCAAGCGAACTATTGATTATAAGAACCTCGGGAAAGACCAACGGTCAACATTAATATGCAAAATGGAAGAAGCCCATGACTGGCTATTAAATGATGATAAACAGATATCAACATACCGTGTCCTTAGAAAATTTCTTAAAAAATATTACAGCAATTTGGACGCAACATCAAACATCTGCCTTACAAATATAGTCCACTGCAACAAAGGAAATATATCATACAGCTTCCCAGCAGATATCCGGTTTCATTGCGCACATGAACAAGCCAATCTTACAGTGACAAAAAAAGAAATCGAAATACTGAGACCGGACATAATCGTGGGCCTGTGCACCACAAAAGATCGATATTATATTGATGAATGGCAATTCTCATGGCCAGTAAAAAAAGTTTGCTATGGGCATCCAAGTAGAAAGAACATTGAGGCTTACGTTGATGATATTTTAAAACAAATAGAAGATTAACGTTCGCGATAACCTCAGTTGACATTGACAGCACTGATCGTCCCCTGGCCAACCGCTAGGGTAGAAGGTTCTCTTCGACAGAGATCATCGTTCTCTTGCTGATCTCTACCCCGCTGCTGAAAGCGGTCAATTTTCGGCGCTGATTTCCTTAGCCCTGGTGATGCCGCACGGCGGCGTCCTGGGTGAGTTCGGTGGTTTGTGTCAACGGCAGCTTAAAAGTGACCCACCGTTGGCTTGTTTCGGCAAGTTGGAATTGACCCACCAGCCCCGGCCCCTTCCCCAGGACCGGCCTCTCTCCCGCCCAGAAAATCGACCTCGTATACTCCCCTCTCCTGCGAGTTTGGGGCTGTCCCTATGGTTTGGGCTCCCCCGGTCCCGAAAACCCCGGAAATCGCGTCCTCCGCCCAACGACCGAATTCAGCACGCGGAGAATGACATTTTCAGGGCCAAAATCAGCAAAAAACAGGCTAAATCAAGCAATTTTGAGCGCAAAGTCTGCGATTTTTACTCGGATATACAGATATATTACCCATAATAACCATTATCAGCAAAGGAGCGATTATGTCGACCAAGAAGGATACCACGGATACGTCCCTGGAGATGACTTCCGAACCCAAGAAGCGCCCCGAGTCGAAGTACAATGCTTCGATCCTTCGGGAGTGCATTAAGGCAGGCCTCGACGCGAAGTCCATCATGGAAAAGATGGGCATTGCTCACAAGCCGACCTTGAAGCACTACGTCTTAAAGCTCATCAGCGACGACCGGACATTTTACGATGTCAAAGGTCTCTATCTGAAAAGTTCCAGTCGTCCATACGTCAACAAGAAAGGAGAAGTTCACTTCAACATTCACAAGGTTGACCTGGGAGACATGGAAATCAAGGAAGGTGACGAGTTCGTCATCACTGCCGAGGACGGTCGGATCATCCTGACGGTCATTTAACGTGAACCTGTTGATAATGCCATACTCTTCGGAGGTGGCATTTTTTTATTTTCCAATCCCGCTATTTGTCTTCTGCGCAACTAATTGTCGGGTTCGCAGTCTGCAAATCGGTCTCGAAGATTTTCTGATCAGATGAGAAAAACAATACAGATATGATATTTACAATGATACGTGGATTCAAAATCGGGAAGAACGGTAATAGATAGAATCGTACATTAGGACGATGGGGGAGCACTAGTCGTTGGATTACAACGGGATATCCCAGCACCAGCTTGGACGTCCCCAGCTGCCCTGGTTTTCAATATACGTTTTCAGCCTGTTAAAACGGGATAACAACTTCTAAGGAGGGTGCTCATGAAAGTTGAGCCCATCATCGACGTGAAAAACATCAAGAGCATCAAAAAGCTCCTGGTGGATCAACCGCGAAATCGGCTCCTGTTCATCATGGGGATCAACTCAGGTCTCCGTGTCCAGGACATTCTGGCCCTCAAGGTCGCAGATGTGAAGGATTGCCAAATAGGCGACCGCGTCTGCCTCAAGGAAAAGAAAACTGGCAAGGAAAACATCTTTATCATGAACAAGGAGATCAAGACTGTTCTGGATGAGTACTTGGTTTACGCCAAGCCACAGGATGATCACTACCTGTTTAAAAGCAGGAAAGGGAAGAATTATCCGCTGACCACCTACGCCGTCACCATGATGGTGCAACGGTGGTGCGACGAGATCAACCTTCCAGGAAACTACGGAGCACATACCTTGCGAAAGACATGGTGTTATCACCAACGGAAGACCTTTGGGGTTTCCTGGGAAGTTTTGGCAAAACGCCTGAACCACAGTAGCCCGTCCATCACGCGACGGTATCTCGGTGTTCAGGAAGAGGAGGTGGAAGAAATCCTGCTCCATACGATTTAGCTTCTTCACAGAAGGGGCGATCAGCCCTTTCTTTCAGATTCACCAACAACATCTGGTCATTCGAATCGAACAGTTCCTGTAACTGGTTTCGATTCTCGCAGTTCGTTTCACATCACACAATTCAAATTGCACGTGGAGGTGCTTATGAGCGTTTACCAACGAAGTGAACGGTGGATGGTGTATTACCATGACGACCTCGGAAAGCGTCATGACAAGTCCTTTGGACGCGGTGAGCTTGGGAAAGCCAAGGCTGAAGCCTTCGAAATGGCCGTCCAGGAGGCCAATGAAAAATTGCTGCCGATTCCTGACCCGGAAACGGTGACGGCAGGAATCACAGTGGTTCTGAAGGTCGCCGGGGCGGAGCAGAGTAGGGCGGCAACACCTGTTAGCCAGGACATCGAAAAGGGGCCGTCAGGCATCACCCTGGCCGAGCTTGGTAAGAAGTACCTGGATCACATGCGAGCGTCCGGCCGGACCGAAAAGCACATTCGAAATATCGAGCGCCTGCTGGACCACCAGTTCGTGCCGGTGATTGGTGACAAGCCGGTTGATTCGTTGACCTACCAGGGGGACATGGTCCCGTTTATCCTGCACTTCAAAGGAATCAGCGGTGCCACGGGGAAAGCCCGGTCGCAATTCACAGTGAACAAGTACTGTGATTACCTGAGCTTCATCTTTCACTTCGGCATCGACAACGGTTTTACCAGGGTCAATCCGCTGAAGAACTGGAAGAAGCCCAAGGTGCAGCCCTGGGATTTACGCCTCACTCTGGACGACGCCAGGAAGATCATGGCGACTGCCGAACCCCACCTCAAATGGGCAATGGAGGTCTGCTTCAACCTGGGCACTCGTCCTGGCGAGTCCGAACTCCTGTCCTTGAAGTGGGATGATGTCGACTTCGCTGCCGGCACCGTCAGGATCTATGCGAGCAAAACCAAGACCTACCGGACGGTCCCGATCAACCCTGACTTCCTGAAGCGCATGGAGATCGAGAAGAAGGAATCGGTGTCCGGGTATGTCATCGAGTACATGGGCCGAGGGCTGACGACAATTCGGAAGTCCTTCAAGAATGCCTGTCAACGAGCCGGGATCACCTATCCGACCAGGATGTACGATCTACGGCACCTGTTTGCGACCACCTTGCTCAACAAAGGGGCTGATCTGGCCGCCGTGTCGAAGATGATGGGGCATTCGACCGTCAAACTGACGGCCGATACCTACTACCACTACATGGAGGGCGAGAAGGAACGCGCTGTCCGGTTACTGCCGGGTTTAGCGGTTGCATAAGAGGTGAAGGCGGGATTCCTGAGCTGAGGTTTTCCGCCTTCTTTATTAGAAAGATAATCAACTATTATTTAAGAAAGGTCAGATTATGGGAACGATTCATAACATGGAAGACTATATAAAAAAGAACTACTTTAAATGTGATTACACAAAATCAAAGAGAATCGCCAGGGACGATATAAAGATTCTCGCTATGCTAGACAAAATCATCACCAATGCCAGTGAGTTCAACGAATGCTGGTTTAACATCAATTACGACATAAACATTTTACGGGAAGCGCTCGCCGAAAGACTCAGATCAAAGTAGAAACATTAGGTCCAGTCATTGAACACAGGTGGGGCTCCTGTAGCCGAGGAGTCTCGCCTTCTCCTTAAATTGCCAAAGAACCATTTAAACGAGAAGGAAAATATTATGGCCAGAAGAACATGTTTATTATGCGGCGAACCTTTTGACTGCTTTGCTAGCACAGGATTTTTTCTTTGCCCAAAATGCTACAGAGAGCACTACCTCCCAAGAAAAGAATATATGACCTTGTCCCAATTCAGAACCAATATCGATTCAATAAGGGAAGAGATAAGACAACAAGAGAAGGAATTTTGGAAAAGTTGTGGCATGGATTTAGATGACGAATCATAATAGAAAGGAGAATCGTTATGAACGATTTAGTTGAAAGAAAATGTGCCATTTGTGGTGATGACTATTCAGTCCCAAGAAACGAAACTTGGAAAATACTCTGTCCGAAGCACACTGAGGAGTATTATATTCCATTACGGAAGTGCAGGTCCTACAGAGAAATATGCAACCTTATCGAGCTTGCCATCTTGATGAATGATCTGGACATCCTTCGCCGGAATTTCAAGAGGAACATAGAAGAGCAGTCCACCTGGAACAAGGGTTTTCAGAAACTTGTCGGAACTGCTGCATATCAAAAGCTAAAAGCACAACAATCGTCATAACCATTGCAAGCAAGGTGAACTTCCCCAGCTAGGAGGTTCGCCTTTTTACCCAGGATAACGGAGACATGGCATAATACCAACTCATTGCATTCTCGCCATTCTTCTCATTGAAATGCGTCAGGATAACTTCAAGAACAAAAATGTGACGGTAGTGATATATCTAACTAGTGTCACGTTCGGGAAACTCCGTTATGCTTTAAGACGTGCCAATATGAAGATATCATTATTTTTATTTTCAAAAAAATACATATATTTATTTGAGAACGTGACACTAGATTTTCCTTGGGTTGGAAAGCAATGGTGATTGTTAGCGATTTCTCCAGGCTTTTTCGAGCCTGGGTCTGGTGACGGCGCGGAGGCGCTGCATCCCCATCCGCTGTTTCATGGTCTCCAAGGGATCTTCTCCAGGGTTGAGAGTTTCGGCCACATTCCGCGCCAGGGCCACCAGCTCGGCCATACAGATTTCGTCAGTGGATCTAGTCTCACCATCCACTTCCTGTCGGAAATGCTCCCACTGGCCAGGGACAGAGCCAGCCGGCCAAATGAACACAGCTTCATCCTCGGCAACTGCCTTGAATTCCTTCTTGGCCATCTGCAACACTTTTTCGCGAATCCTACTGCCGGCCTTGAACAGTCCACAACGTTTGGCAATACGCTTAGCGAGGACATCTGCCCGGATAGGTCCTTCGACTTCCACGATACTTTTGATCGCAGCCGCCAAAGCGGTTTCTTGCCCTGAAGCTAGAAGGTTGACGCAATTTGTCGCTTCGGTTGCATCAGAGAAAAGACAAGTTGTGGGCTCATGATGCTGGTGGGCATAGCTTGGCGGCGGCGTAGGCTGTGCGGGGAGAAGTGCCTGTTGGAATCCGGCAGAAGGTGGTTCCTGCAAAGAAGGAGATTGATCATTTGCTGGGGCATTCGTTTCATTGCCAGGAGCAGGGGGCTGCTCCCGTTGGCATTCATCCGCTTTGTGTAGCTCAATCTCAAGGCGAGCTTCCCTCTCCCTGGCCTGGGCATGAATTTCATGAAGCTGAACATCAAGTTTGTTTGCCGTCGATGTGGCATCATGCCACCAGTCAGTGGACCAAGTGCGTACGATCTCCCAACCCAAATCGCGCAAGACCTGCTCACGTAGTCGATCTCGATCCCGGGCTGTGGCCGCACGGTGGTAGGTTGCCCCGTCGCACTCCACACCAGCCAGATAGCGTCCGGGATGGTCTGGGTCGACAACGCCAAGATCGACCCGAAAAGCCGAGACGCCCACCTGAGGGTGCAAGGCCCATCCTCTGCGTGATAAGGCAGCGGCCACGATTTCCTCGAAGGGCGATTCGAAATCTTCCCTGGGGACGCGTTTCTCCTCGGCTAAAGCCCTGGCTCCCCGGCGAGCATAGTCTAGGAATAGCTTGAGATCGGCCACTCCCTTGGCCTTTGTGCGCGACAAGTCCATCTGCTCGGGAAGAAAACTCGAAAAAATACGCAATTCGTATTTGGCTCGGGTGACGGCCACGTTGAGCCGCCGTTCGCCCCCATCCTTGTTGAGTGGACCGAAGTTCAGGGATGTGAGCCGGCCACTGGCCACATCAGGGCCATAGGTAATAGAAAAATACATGACATCGCGCTCATCACCCTGAACATTCTCCAGATTTTTCACGAAAAGCGGTTCCGTACGTTCGTCGGAAAAGAAGTCATCAAGACTGGCGTCACGTTGACGTTCCGCATCAAGGAGATCTTCAATCAGCTTTTGCTGCTCCGAATTGAAGGTCACCACGCCGATGGACTTACCTGTTTCGGTGAAAACGGGATCCTTGAGGTGCTGCATGATGTCGGAGACCAGTGCTTTGGCCTCGGCCGGATTCGTGCGGCTACTGCCCCTCCCATAGCAACCGTCCTCCACTAGATGCAGGGAAACCGCTTGATCATTGGTCACTGGGGAGGGGAATGTGACGAGCTCTCCCCCGTAATAGCGGGCATTGGAGAAGGCGATGAGGCTTTCATGGCGACTGCGGTAGTGCCAGTTGAGGCGCTGGCTGGGGAGTCCTGCTCCGAGGCATTCATTTAGAATGCTTTCCATATCTCCGCCGGTCTCCACATCGTCGTCGGCATCTTCGTCCTCAGCCCGATTGAAAAAATTGGTCGGCGGTAACTGCTTGGGATCCCCCACGACGACGACCCGTTTGCCTCGGGCCATGGCCCCGATGGCGTCCCAGACCGGGATCTGGCTAGCCTCATCGAACACCACCAGATCGAAGGGTTCGCGTTCCGGAGGTAGATACTGGGCTATCGAGAGGGGACTCATCAACAGGCAGGGGGTCAGGCTGGGGAGGGCGGTCGGCAGTTTCTCCAAGAGCTGGCGCAAGGGTATACGAGGGCGCTTTTGACCCATTGTATGGCGGAGAATACCCCATTCCGAGGAGTTGGTCTTATCCTCAGGTCCTGGGATATCTCGGTGTGCATTGGCTCGGATGCAATCCCGGGCAAGATCGGCGAGTTTTTGGTCCAGTTCCTTGAAATCCGCGATTGTCTGTTCATGTTGGGCCGAAACGAATTGCCGAAGAAGCGGCTCTTCATCAACAGCCGCACAAAGCCACCAGCGACAATAATTCACCGCAAAGGCTTCCTTGGCTTGAGCACCAGTCACCTCTCCTTTGGCTAAGGCGTTGACGAAGACTCCGAGGCCATGGGCGTGTGCTTCACCGGCCACGCGGTTCCAAGCGCACCAGGGGTGCAACATTCGAGAGTGATCCAGTACCATGCTGCACCAGGACGAGACATGGTCTGGCGACATGGCTGACATTTGATGGTTACTAGGCTCCTCATTTCCGAGCAGGGGTAGGAGAGTCGTTTGGGCCGCCTGGAAACGTGACAGCATAGTCGTAAGTTCACGACATGCCTTTGTTGCCGCGCCCTGAGGGGCAAGAAGCAAATTATTTTCCCCGATCAGGCAGCCGAGTGCCTCCAAAGCGGACTTCAGCGTTTCTGGACGGCCATAGAGTGCAGAAAGTGCGTTAGTAAGTTGTGCGGCCAGTTCCACAGCTAGATCAATATCCTCTGCTTTTGTCCTCAAGCCAGACCATAGGCCCGAAGTCAGGGGACCAAGGTCCGCATAAGGTGCCAAGTTCGTTTCAATCTTCTGGATTTTGGTCAGCCGATTAAAATCTTCCACTACCCGTTCAAGTTTTTCACGCAGCCTCTGGAAATTGGTTAGAGCCGAAGCCTCCAACGCCGTCCAGTTCCAATCGTTAGTGGAGCGATCACGTAAATCTTCAAAGGCAGTTAATTTGTCATCCTGCTCCCTAATAGCAAGTAACAACTCCAATTCCTGCGCGTCGTTTGCTTTTGTAGGGCTGTTTGCCATGGCTACGGCCAAAAGCGCCTTGTGTAGTGCGCGCTGGCCGGCATGCTTTTTGAGCCACGAGGCCTTTGCTGCTTTTTGCCAATCCTGCCAGAGCTGATTTAGGTCAAGTTCCAGCGCCTTGGGCTGATAATCTCGGGAAAGCTGCTCCCAAAGTCGATGGCGTTCCTGGTCCAACCTCTTCCCGTTATGCACTCGGTCCAGGAAGGCACCGGAAGTTTTCTTGACTGCGGCTATTGCCGTCTCAAGTTGTTGGCGGAACGTCTGCTGCCGATCTGCGAGAACAGGGCCAGTGGAAATGCCATTTGGTGCGCGTAGCTCCTCTTCAGCTTGGGCAAGGCCTTGCCGCATACGTCCCGCGAGAGCCTGGATCTGGGCCTCAAGATCGGGCCAAAGGCTGTCAGTTGAGCCTTGCAAATCGTAAGCTGCGGGAGGGCAATCCGTCTGTGCCCCCAGTTGATCCAGCAACTTTTGACACTGTGCCGCCTGGGCTTGGCCCTCGCGCAAACGGTCAAGGCATGTTGGGGCATCGGGGTGGAGAAGGAATCGCCAATCGCGTCCAGTGGCTTTGGGAAGGCAGTGTGCCAAACTGTTCAAAGCGTGGCGCTCCGACTCTGACAGTATGCTTGGCGGTAGCCCCGTAACGGTGAAAAAAGTCTCGGCGGCTTGTTGTAGCCATTCGCACAGTGGAATTATGTCCCGTAGGGCCGTCGTCAAGGCATTTTCCCAGCTTGAGAACCAATCCGTGTTCGTGATCAAGGCCCATGACGCGGACGAGATTTCGGAAACCATAGTCGCGTTAATGCCTAGTCGTGTAGCTATGTCGAGCATCTGATGCAGGGTGGCCTCATTGTGACAATCAGGTCCGGGGAAGTGCAGTGGCACCTTCGGCATGTCCCGACCGGCTAACGTCCTACTGATAGCTGTGAACACAGATAGACCGTTGGGCCAGCGGTGATGCAACTTTTTGACGAGACCATTGAGCTGGTCGCGTAGCACATCCATGTGCGCACATTCCTGCCTCCAAGTCGCTTGATCGCCCAGCGTCCGGGCGTTCCACGAAGCTGCAAGCTGCTTGATCACATCCAGTTTGTTGGCCTTGTGGGAGTGGAGTTCCAGGCAAAATTCACCCAGGCCGACCTGCTGTAGCCGGCGGTAGACGACCTCCAGGGCGGCGGTCTTCTCAGCCACAAACAGTACGGTTTTATTCATGGCGAGGCACTGGGCGATAAGGTTGGCAATGGTCTGGCTCTTGCCGGTTCCTGGAGGACCCTCCAGGACAAAATCATGCCCCTGAGCCGCCGCTACTACCGCCGCCAGCTGGGACGAATCAGCGGGAAGCGGACAATAATTTTCGGAAGGGGGTAAAATTTCGTCCAATTGACCTGGATTCACAAAGCTCGAGTGCTCGCAGTACGTTTGATCGGGGGTATCGATGAGATGGCACACGACCGAATTTTTTCGTAGTTGCTCGGCGTGATCGGCCAAGTCCTTCCACATGAGATACTTGGCAAAAGAGAACTGTCCCAGGCAGACCTCCTCAGTCACTTCCCATCCTGGTCTGTCCTTGATGGCTGTGGCCACCGTGCGCCAAATGGCGGCGACATCCAGTCCGGAATCATCTCGTGGTAGCTCTCCCTCCATGGTTGGTAAGGTCAGCCGGAAGTCCTGGCGCAGCATTTCCAGGAGGGTCAGGTTGAAGCGTGGTTCGTCTTCGTGAAGCGCCAGGGAGAACCCTGCGCGCACTGCTTGGCGAGACAAATTGACCGGAAGAAGGATCAATGGAGCCTTGTAGGGGCGTTTGTCCTTGCCCTCCTGATTCCAAACCAAAAAGCCCAGCACAAGGTAGAGGGTATTGGCACCTCCTTCCTGGAGGGACAGGCGGGATGCTCGGAAAAGTTCCACCAGCCTGCTCTCCATTTCGTCCTCGGAAAGTCGAATATAGAGTTCCCCGTTCTCTATGCCGGCCAAAGCATGTTCGCGTCTGATTTCCTCATGATGACGGGCCTCGTGCAATTTTGCATCCCGCGGGTCAGCTCCTTGCATCAGGTGCAAGCCTGGACGCAGTTTGAATCGTTTGCCAGCAGCCAACAGGTCTTCAAGGTGACCGGGATCCGGCACGATGAGGTTCACTACCCGTCTGCTCGCTCGAAAATTGAGCAGGTTGTTGCGGAGAGAAAGATCGAGCAGTTTGCGCTGCCAGTGCTCCAACCGTCCCTGCGGTCCGCAGGGTTCCGACATGAGGGACAAGGGCTCGAGCTCTATGAAGTCCGGAGTTTCATCCAGGTTCAACACATTGTCTGTGGTGGGAACTGGATGCGTAGCATTCGGGGATTGGAGGCGCTCTGCTTCGCTGGCAAGGGGGGTGATTCGCTCCATCCGTGCCCTGCGGATGTCCAAGGTGAGTTCGAACCGGCGGGGCTCTTCGTCGGAGATCTGGCGGGCTCCTATTTGGCTTGACCAGGAGAAATTGGGGGGAGCTTGCTGGCCACGGACGGCCAGTGTGGGTTCAAAAAGCACAATCTCCTGCAACTGTAAGCGTTTCCGTAGAGCGGTCACATCGTCAATGATGGTGGTCGCAAAAGATTCAGGCACCAGCCAAGCCCCAGTAAAGGCATGTCCGTCCAAAAATACCAGCAGTGGATGAACGTGGCATTGTTCCAGACAGGAGGCGAAAAGAAGACTCAAATCCAGGCAGGTGCCTAGGCCATTTTGGAGAATTTGCCCGGGTGAGCGAATTTTTTGGCCTTGGAGTTCGAATCCCGCAGGTGGAAGAGTGTAGTCAAGTTCAAACGCGCAGACCGCTTGCCAGATGGCGGCCATGACTTCCCAGACGCGGTTTTTGCCGCCTTTTTCGTATCCGGTGAGAGCGGAGTCTTTCCCAGCTGTTAGAAGTAAGGTGGTGGCTTTTTTTAATATTTGCTCCACGGCCGGATCATTGGGGCGCACAAAGGCTGCGGTCAGCTCTGGATATTGCCCCAACCCGCCCCATTGATTGCGCGCCAGCAGTTCCACGGGCAACACCTGACGTTCGAGGACGCAATCGCCTTGTGTGAGCTCGAACGTGGCTTGGCCTTTTTCGGATTCGGTAAGCCGGAAGAGCTGGCCCTCATCAAGGGCAAGCTCGAGATCGGTAATGAGACAGCGTTGCTCGGGGGCGATTTTACTGAGTTGCCATGAGCGGGGGTGAAAAAAAGGAGGATCGGCATGAAGCGTCAGAATCAAATTTTCCCATGTTGCTTGTCCATTGTTTTGAATGGCAAGTTCTAGAATGATGGGGACAGAATTTTGAGATAAAGCGAATGATACTTTGGGAATGAAAGTGCTTTCAATGGAAAAATCATTTGTTTTTTTTGTGGATGTGTCCATTTTCAAGAGCCCCTGAAGAGAATTTGAGAATTAGTCCCAAACTAACTATTAGTCTCTTACCCCAAGGCACAATAGAACTAAATCCATGAAATCAGAATTCGTATTTTTACTCAAACAAAAAAACACCCCGGACAAAATAGACAACATCCAGCGTGAAACAGTTCGTCCTTAATGGTCTGTCGGCAAACTCCAACATCTCACACGTCGTATTTTACGATATATATTTATGGGTAGGATGTCATTCCGTTAAATCTATTTGGCGGATAATTTTGCCTTCTATCCAGGGTTGCTGAAATGTCAGAAGTCGAAGGAGAAAACTGCGTGTAGACGGTGAAGGAGGGCCTCTTGGCCAGGAGGTTCATGTTTTTTCCCTTTCTAAGCACAGCAAACTGCCCCTTGACCCGAGGAGGGAGGCCAACAACGCGAGCGGCCGCGTATTTCACCTCAGGGGCATTCTTGTTCACCAGAATCCTGACTACCAAGAGATCGATCCTTAAGCCACGTCGAAAATCCTTTTTCATCGATTTCACCAATGGCCAAGGCAAGAACTGCTGCAACTACTTCGGGTTCCGGTGCGGTCAATTCCCAACCATTGATGTCCAGAAATACATAAGCAGCGAGAAAACCCGTCCGTTTATTCCCATCAATGAAGGGATGATTGTTTACGATACCAAAGGCGTAAGCTGCGGCCAAATCAAAAACATCGGGAGCACCATATTGCAAAAGGTGTTGAGGTCGCGCAAGTGCCGACAACAAAAGACCATGATCCCTGACGCCTCTTCCTCCACCATGTTCAGCGATTTGTTCGTCATGGATGGCGACAATCACCTTCTCGGTCAGCCACCGCCAGTCCATCACTTGGCCAGTTCCTTCAATGCGTTGCGATACCGGGCCATTCCCTTGCGAGCAGATTCCATTTGTTCTTCAAATCCAGGATCATATGGCGTAACGGAATATCCTTCTGGCGTCTCGGTAAGGTAAACGCTATCGCCCTTTTTCACCTTGAGCCTCGCGGCGACTTCTTTTGGAAGGATTAATCCCGTGGAATTGCCGATTTGGGTGACGGTGGCACGCATACTCCCTCCTTGTTTGTACGAACAAAAATTATAACACAAGCCGCCAGTGGTCAAGGGGAAAGTCACCCCGTCCCCATCCGGAGGTTGAACAAAACGCGAGAGGTTGCGTATTTACCCCAGGGTAGAGCTTAATCAACTCAAGTTGGCAACCACCGCCAACGGCGGACCAACGTCTCGCCAAAGTCCGATTCTCAGGCTGGATAAAAGAAGAAGATCCCGTTGGCTACTCGCCAACGAGATCACTTTGTGATAGGGGCTTTTGGAATAATTTTAGGGGGTTAAATCACGCTTGTGGTGTGTCAAGCAAGCGCTCTCCCCCTGAGCTACGGTCCTATAAACAGAATCAGGGAACAGGCTAAATGCCCCAAACTCGTCCCGAAGTCAACCCCAAATCTTTCGTTCCCAAGAAAAAGTTGGGGGCCAAAACCGTTGGCTTCGTTGGCGCGTCGTTGGCTCGCGGTAAGTACGGATTTGATACGGGGAGGTCAAGGGGTTTGTTGGGATTTTTTCACGGAGGGAGGAGAAACGGGCGTTGATGGGGACGTGCCAAGATTGATAATTAATGATTTTAGCATGTTAAGTTTGAATATCAACGGGTTGGGAAGAAGGAAGAAGGCGTGAAGGATATAGAATGGGCAATTGATTTTCCCTCGACGAACGACTATCCTCACCATAAAAGCTCACGTTCCATTTTTTCGACATCTCGCGCAGAACAATAATTTTCTAACATGGGAACAGATGTGCCTCCAGATATAAAATCTCTTCAGCAATTTGTAACGGATGCAGTTGGTCGTATCCTCTACGAGGAGTCGTTTCCCAAACGTTCTGACCTCGCGAATGCTTTGGTCACCCTAATCGATGGTGTTTCGAAATATTTTGAAGAAGGCAAACGCCTTTTCCCTGAAATTATAGCAACGACAACAATCGATTTTTTTTCACAATTACCATCACCAAGAATTGTTACCATAATGAATTCATGTGAAATATCTGAAGTTGAATTTAAGAAAGGGTTAAAAAGGTGTGCGCCACTCGCTGTCGATGGATGGGTAATATTTTTTGAAATTCGAGAAGCTGATATGCGTTATGGCCTTGTTTCTGTTGAATCTTCCGAACTATCCCCATCATTATATGATCACACAGTTGGTGTTTTGAAATTAGCCGAAAGGACTTTCCCAGTACTATATATTCAAAATATAGGGCCAGAAGTTGTTCGCCTTAAAGGCGTTAATTCAGAAATACATGTTTGTTTGAATCTCGCAACCCATCAGGATACGACAGACGAGCAGCTTGGGAAATTGATTTCGCATATGGTCGTTACCTCTGACCCGAGCATACGACAAAGCACAACCAACTATCTCAGAAGAACTTTCGAATATTCATTAAGATTATGCCACGGGTGTCTTATTGGAATCGTCGAAGCCTCCCCCGAAGCCCTCAAAAAACTTAGAGAAAGTATCGATGACGCGGTCTATCTTGAGAATCCTATAGATATTGACGAGCTGGTTAGGAACTTTAATGACAATAGAAACGTTGAAGCAAGTATAAATCTTAAATCGTATAAAAACATAGTATTAGGCATGATCAATTCTGACGGAATAACCATTATCACAACTGATTCAAAAGTAATCGCATATAATGCTTTTATAAAAAATTCGCATACAAAATCAACAGACAGAGCGCATGGTGGTGCTAGGAAAAGAGCATATCTGACTATGATCAGTTCAGCATGTTTTATCTGCTGCTATTTTCAATCACAAGATGGTCAGGCTGAGATCTGGAGTGAAACCAAATGACGCAGGCGATTATACCATGGCGTGGGCCAGAAGGCATTTCTATCCCTGCTAGTGTTTCTAGCGTTACAGATGTTGTGCGTTACGCCGCTCAGTTATCAACTTCAGAACAAACAAAAATTGTTCAAGCATTTGATTTTAATTCATATGACATGGCGTCAGAATTTGTATGGCGACGCACAATGTCAAAGCTGAAAAACACCTTATCTTCACTGGGGATGGCATTCATCGGAGAAATGCTGAATCGTGAAGACATAAACGATCTTAGCCCCATCGAAACCGTCTTAACTGATTACGACGCAATACGACTTGCTGAATCTTTAGGAGTTATTTCTCAAACAGGAGCAATGAAGTTACGACATGCATTTGAATCTATCGTACATTTTTCAAACCCTAAAACAACAGATGAGCTTGATTGCATTGAGGCTCTTTCAATAATAAAAAATAGCGTACAATTTGTTCTTGGCGATGAAAGCACTTATGTTCCATTAGATTTTAAACAAATTCGGGACAGGCTTACGTCTGTTCCTATCGACTTAACAGATCCTCAAGTTCAGCAATTAATTAGCTCACCAACCTTCTACATAAGTACAGCTCTAAGGGTAATCTTATCGGCGATTAAAATGTTTGATGATGCTAGGCTTGAAAATACTCTCGCCAATTTAAACTCAATTTTACCTTTCATCTGGGAAAGGGTAACAGAAGAAGATAGATTTCTTGTTGGGCGAACGTATGCGCAGGTTTCATCTATTGGCAAAACAACTGCTATTGCTGGCTTGAAAAATGCACTTATTAAAGTAAAGGGATTTGATTACGTCCCAGAGAATCTTCGTTCGGGAACATATAATAAAATTGCTCAAGCTGTAATAGATGCCCATTTTAGTTTTTCAAATTATTATGCCGAACCTGCACCGACAAGACGACTTTCCCAACTGGGGACGTCGATCCCACGATCAGCCCTACCCAAATGCATACAGGCTCTGTTATGTGTTTATCTCGGCAATAGATATGGATTTTCTTTTGAGGCAGCACCAATTGCTGAAGCCCAGCTAAAATCCATTACCCAGGATAGATGGCAATATTATTTCGATAAAGTTTTGCACTCAGATGAAATCATTTTGTACAAATTATTAGATAACAATCCACGCCAGCGCTTTTATCAATTACTCGACAGCATGGGACTATGTTCAATTATTCCTCAACACCCTCTTGTCAATAAGCTTTTCCATGCGGCTTGTACAGGGCGAAATGATGCAGCCATCGAACAGGCTGTGCTTGCGATGCTGCAAAAGATGGGTAAGGGTTGATACAAAATAGAGGGATTTTCTCTTTTTGAAACTTTACAGCCGCGAAAACAAATAAAGACCCACGCCAACCAATTTTCCTGGACGACGTGGGCCATAATGCGCAACTATTCCCAAACAATCCAGCTAGTTAAATTTTTCCAGGATGATCTTCCCAGCTTCCAGGCAGGAGACCTTGAACTCGTCGCCCTGCTTGAAGCCGTAGTTGGCCAGGAGTGTCGGGGATAAGTGGATTCCTGTTTTGGAGAGTTTGGCATTACCGGAGACCGTACGAGCATTCATCCCTTCGATCTTGTAGAACTTCTCATCTACTTGAGTTTCAATAAACTTGACTAAATAAAATATTTTCAGAATTATATTGATACTGTTTTAAGTGCAAACTAAATGCAACCGTATTATGATTTAATTTCTCAGAACAAAGACAAAAACCGTTTTCTATTGACAAGACAATCAATCTCTCTTTTTAATTCTTTTTCAAAAAATATTCGTATCATCACCAACTTATCATGCGCTTCTTTTTTACTTTTAACATCTCTACCATGGACAATATTCGAACGAATATTGTAGAATTTTTCCATTTCCTCTTTCAAATGACTTCGAACGCTAGGTAATGTACCTAAGCTGTAAGCGAACTTAGAAACCAACGCTTCAGTTGCTTTTTGTTTGTTTTCATCTGACAACAATGATTCAATGGAAATACTCAAATTTATAATTGAAGTTAGTGTATCTTCAGACAGATAGGAGTCAAAAAGCCACACTAGTGAAGAGCATATTATGTGCTTGTCTACACTTGTATTATTAAAAAAAGCGCTAATAATATTTCCATCTACAAAAAAATCTTTTTCAAAAGTTTTATTTTTTTTGAAAGCAAATAGAGATTCATTTACTGACATTGGAAACCGATGTTTAATCTTCTTTGTCTGATTATCTGTTATAAAAAAATTTAAGAATTTTCTTTCATGAAAAATATTTTCCGAAAATTCTATAAGACCCATAAGCATACAAACAATCACAAATTCTTTGTATCGTGATAAAATTGATAGTATTGTATCACTATTTTTATCTCGAGAAGGGTATCCAGATTTTGATATTTTGAGGACTGGAATTTTTTCACCTGAGTTTGAATTTAAAATCCGCAATCCAAAACCGCGTGGACTGTCAAAAGTTTCGTAATCAATCAGTGAATCAGTTGAAAGAGTAATATTATTTGAAATTTGTATGTCATGATTGTCTAGTGGAGCAAACGGTATTGGTATTAAGGCTGTAGTCAATGACAGTGGTGAAGCATTTAAATTTCTATCTAATAAATTTAAGAAATGAGCATAATCTATGAACATGCTCAGTAAAACTGTTTCTTCTTTTTTTTCGTTAAAAGCAGAAGCATACTGTTCTATTGTATCTATGATTATGTCAATGACATCGATATGGGTAATTAGGTCATATAATTTGATGGGTTTTGATTTAATTTTAATAGGAAAATTTAAAATATAATCTGCCAAAGAATAAGCTTCTTTGTAGTCAATAGTCTCTCGATTAATTTTGTTGTTTGTTAAAGTGCAATTGCCAAAAACAGATGAGAACTCTGCACGGATTTTTTGATATTTTTTTACAATATCCATTGCTTGCGTTGCCTGCCATTCCTATGTGGTTGCTCACTCAACAAATTCATATCCAACAACTTTAGCCATTTCATTCCACAGATCTTTCAGTAAAACACTGAATGATTGAGGAATTAATGGGTAGCTATTTTCAAGCAAAAGACAGACAATTTTTAATCTGCCAAGAACTTCATTTATTCGCATATCTAGTCTATCCCAGGCTATAATTGGTTTGTTTAAGTTTTTATTGCCGATGGTCATTGCAATTAAGTCTGAATATCTGATCAAAATAAACCAAGGGGTTTGTACAGACAGTTGCGCAAAATCAAAATAATGCTTTCTGCTTTGAGATTGATTATCATTTGCCTCCTGCAATTTTTCAATAGCTTTGCGGCACATCTTGTTTGATTTGTTGTTTTGATAATAAAAAATACGATTGGAAACACAAAATGAACTATGATAGCAGGCGAAAAACTCACTCAAAAGAATTCGAGAAAAATATTCACAAATATAATTTAACGAAAATAGACTTGTGTCCAAGACAAGCTTTTCATCAAAGATGTTTCTTTTCTGGTTGTCAACGCAATGTCCAAACTCATGGGCTATGCAATAAACACAATTTTCATCATCAAGGGATGTCTTAGCATTTTGCCTTTCGAAGAAGTTTATGGCATGACAAACTATGCCAAAATTTAATACGATGTTGTGCTCAATTTTCTTGTTGTTAATTTTAGAAATAGTCTTACCGACAGCCATTGCTTCTTTATTGTTTGTTAATTCAGCGCATGGATCTATTTTTTTAACAGCTGACAACATGCTGTCTGATCCTGCAACAATGACATTAATTTGTCTTGGGTTGATTTCAAAATGTTCAATAATCCTTTCCAGAGTTCTTTTTGTAAAATAAAAAATATTTTCAGTAACCTCAATCTCTCCTATTGCAAAGTCCAAGTTCATTATTTTCCATTCATTAAAAACAATTTTTTTGGCTCAATAGGACCCACATCACCCCACTTCACAGGACGACGTTGGCCATTTTCGCAACTATATAAAAAATTGAGCTAATTCTTCTTCTCCAGCACTATTTTCCCCTCTTCCAAGCAGAAGACCTTGAACTCGTCGCCCTGGCTGAAGCCGTAGTTGGCCAGAAGCGTCGGGCTCAAATGGATTCCGGTTTTCGAGAGTTTGGTATTGCCAGATGCCACACGAGCATCCATCCCTTCGATCTTGTAGAACTTCTCATCCAGCGTCATAAGCTTCGTGAGATGGTTTTTCAGGGTGGTCTTGGGAATATCGAAGGCATCCATGATCTGCTGAGCAGTTTTTCCTTCGGTGATCATGGCGCGAAGTTTCATCGCGTCAAATTTCGATGCGATAGGCATGGGTGAGACTCCTGATTATTTTTTAGGTTTGAAAATCAGCGTTATTGTATATTGTAGATGGACGATGTCAATATTATTTATGCTTATACGAGGCTACATTTTGTGATTTTAACGTCAGTTTTCTTCGATTTCATCTGGCGCTTTCGCAGAAAACAAAATTGTGCAGCAACCTGCATCGAGCAACTACCTAAATTATCAGTAGTTTCTTTAAGTAAGCAGCTACGGCCCTTCTCCTTGGGCTTCCCCTGGGTCTGGGCTTCGGACATCCCTCGGATTCGCTCGGACAGGGCTCCTCCTGGGCCGTTCCCCTGTACTGGGGACCTTGGTCCACCCTTGGCCCGAAACTCCAGGAGAATCCCGTATAGACCCAACGTCCGAAAATCACAGGCCTAGTTCCAGCCTTTTCCCAGTCCTAGTGACCTCCTCCCCGGGCCAGCCAGGGTATCCTTCCCCAAATTCATATTGTTCTCATCTCTTCGGAAGTCGCAAAATACGCCAACAAGCAAGACCAGCGCACAAACCACAGATGCTGAATACTGCAGCAGTGCGAAATATAATCAATTCGTAAGGATCGTGTTCCTCGTAGGCGCCTGGACCGAAAATCCATACAGCGATAAGCGATTGGAGTAGTGCAGTTACAATAGACCCCATGATGAAGAAAATTCTAGTAACTTCCTTCCTTTTCCACAGAGCCAATGACAATCCTAGTGTATAGGGAATGATTGAAAACAGGAAGACCCAAATCCAGGCAATGGCAAATACTACCAACATTAAAGCTAAAAGATGTTCAGCTTTTGTCGTCCAGGAAAATCCAGTTGCGGATTCACCACCTCCAAGCTTTGCTGCAGCGCCGATAATTAAAGAAAAAATTCCTGCTGCGACTGTAACTGAGATCAAAAAACTGATTCTTCCTCTTGCAGCGAACTGACTATTTTGTGGGGTTTCAATATGCTCTTGTGCAATGTCATCCCAGAGGAATATGTATTTTAGGACACTAGAAATTATTGAACAATATTTCTTCATTTTTATTGTCCCTACGAGGCCAGTTGATGATCACTGAATGAGCCATTCTGTGTTCACTGATGGAGCCATTCTGGCCCGTCCTATTCCCCTCCGGCCGGCATTCCCGGACACCCCTCGGATTCTCTCCCTACTCCCCCTTCCTGGACGTTTTCCCCTGGCCTCCCCCATTGGGCTCCCTCAGCCCCGAACTTCCAGGAAAATCCCGCTCCAGCCCAAAGTACTTTTTCCTCAGCCCCAGTTCCAGCTTTTTCCTTGTCCCCGTGACCGACACCCCGGCCCAGGGTATCCTTCTTCCCAAAATTCCTTCTTCATCGGGAACAAAAGGAAACCTTATGCAACCACAAAACATCGATAATCTCACTTTGAAGGATGAGATCATCAACGTATTCAGGCCGATTGAGCAGCTTTTTAGAATTATGGACACTTCTGGGCTTGATGTCGATGGAACGATCATCCGGTGCTACGCCGAAATCGGATTGGATCTTACGGGAACTTTCCGAGAGAAACTGGAAAAGTTGCTTGGGCGAAACCAGGACGGTGCTGACAATGCCGAAGGATGACAGCTGGAACGTCGTTTATGCCTATACCCGGGAGCAAGCGATTGCCGATGGCGTCTTGGTCGACGTCACCGAACAAGCAAAAGCTATCGGCTTCAAGCTCAGCACCGTCGTTACGGATCACCTGGTCCACGGCTATGTCGAAGTGCCTGCCGGACTCGAGGGTGAGGGACAATCTGCCACCGGCCGCCTTCATGATCTCATGGTTCTGGCGCTGTTCGCTGCCAGGAAAGCTGTGAACACGGACCGAGTCACCTTCAAGGTCGACTTTCTGATGGCCCCAGGACGCAAGGAAACCGTCGAAGTCGTCGCCCATATCGGCCCCGGCGATCATGGGGAGCCAGTCCTGACCATCATGTTACCCGAGGATGATTAGGGATTTTAACCAGATAACCAGGAGAAAAGTATGGCTTCGTTGGTGTTGGGTGCTATTTTAGGTGTCATCGTCGTTGCTGTCGTTGCGCAGCTGCTGACCCTCCATCCCAAGCCGAGTCGGTTGCGCAGTCCGAAGTAGCCACGGAGTTGCCGAACTTCGAAGGAAAGCCCGAGCATGAGCAGCTTGGGCTTTTGTTTTCACGCAGCGATTTCAGACGGGAATGAGATGAAATAGCTGCGTTTCGATAATACACTCTGACGGGCTCTGGCGAAGGTCTCAATTGCGGCCAAGCTCTCTGAGATAGGCACAGAACATATCTGCCATGGTTTCGGCGTAGGCTTCGACCTCTTCGGACGGGCGAGGTGTTTCCGAAAAACGCTTCCCCACCATGCTCAGCGTCGTCATGATCAGGTCGCCGACTCGCGCACGAGTCACTTCCGAGGCATCGGGTAACACCTCTTCCATAAATGGCTTGAGGCTCCCTTCTCCCTTTGACCTCGCTTCCTGCGCTTCGGGGGCGGTACGATACAGTGGGGCGGCGTCATGAAGTGCCACTCGCATCGAGGCTTCCTCGCATTCCGATAGGATGAAGGCGTGGACCAAGATACGCAGTCGTTCGAACGGCGGTTTCCGCACCTCCTCAAGGATACCGCGCAACAAATCTGTCGTCTGCTGCCATTCGTCGCGCTGCAGCCGGAACAGGATCGCCGCCTTGTTCGGGAAATACTGATACAGGGAGCCGATGCTGACCCCCGCTTTCTCGGCCACTCGGGCCGTGGTGAAGCGCTGCGCCCCTTCCTGCGCCAAAACCTGAACCGCCGCCTCCAAAATGGCGGTGACGAGCTCTGTCGAACGGGACTGTTTCGGCTGTTTCCGTAGGGAAATCGGAGGCGTTCGGTGACCGGCCATAGGGGACCCCCAATGCGAATTGCGAACCTGAGTAATTCATCGCATTTTTGCCTGGTGCAAATGTGGAGTCAACCTAAAACCGGAGGCTTTTATGACGACCCTGAGCACGGAACCGCTCGCGTCCTTGCTGGATCGCTTGTTCAAGGAGGCCGATGCGACCTCGCCGGAGACGAACCCCGCGATGGCCGACCTGTCCGCCAAGGAACGCGAGCGCCTCATGCGGAGCAAGACCGAGTACCTCGATTTCTATGGACGCCTGAAAGATTTTCCGCTCGCCGTCTCGAGGGAGACAGGCATCCTGCTTTACATGCTGGCACGGGGGTGCAGGGCGCGGACGATTGTCGAGTTCGGCACCTCGTTCGGCATCTCCACCCTGCATCTGGCGTCAGCTCTGCGGGACAATGGCGGCGGCCGTCTGATCACCAGCGAGTTCGAACCTTCCAAGGTGACGCGGGCAAGGGATAACCTGGCAGCCGGAGGGCTTCTCGACCTCGTGGATATCCGGGAGGGAGACGCGCTACAGACGTTGCGTGTGGATCGTCCTGAAACAATCGACCTGCTTCTGCTCGACGGGGCCAAGGCGCTTTACCCGGACATTCTGGACTTGCTGGAAAATAGCCTCAGACCGGGAGCGTACATTGTCGCCGACGACGCTGGTCGGAGCCCCGGCTTCTTGGCTCGCGTACGTTCACCTGCAAATGGCTACCTGTCCGTGCCGTTTGGCGGCGACGTGGAGCTTTCCATGCGACTCGGTTGATATTGCGCAGAACCGCAGTGACGTACATAACACCTGATGAGTGTCGATTGCGCAGTCCGAAGTAACCCGGAAGTTGCCGAACTTCGAAGGAAAGCCCGAGCATGAGCAGCTTGGGCTTTTTCTTTCACGCGGCGATTTCAGACGGGAAAGAGGTGAATTAGCTGCGTTTCGTTTCGAGTAAGTTGATTGTTCTTGGGTGGCATACAAGTGCAACTGATTTACCGCCAACCTTAACTGCGCCTAAATATATTAAACTCATTCTTTAAGAATCAATATTGGTCGCTACTCAGCCGGAGAAAAAATCTCCGGCTGAAAAATAGAAAACCTTCCGAATGGCAGCTCAGGTAGAAGCTTAAAAATAGATGATAAGTCCACAAGGCAGATGCTTTTTCTTGTACAGCTTTGACCTGCTGCTAATTGCCATTTCGCATAGAAATATAGGAATAATCCTGGAACAATTGTTGTCATCACCTTCCGCTGGGGGTTAAATCTCTGGCGGAGGGAAACACGGGACAGGTCTACATTAAGAACGAATAATGCCTATTGTTATCAAAATACACAGCCATTTTTTTGTTTGTTATGAGCAATCTCCCGTCCATAAGTTTGTCTTATGAATGGAAAGAAACTTGATTTTGCTTGAAAGAATGACGAAATGTATAACTTAATGCAAAAATTGTTATCACATTCAATCATCACTTTGCTCATCTTGTTTTCAAATTCATTGCCACTTGGTTTTATCGAACAAACCTCGCTGGGAAAGCTCTCGTTCCTTATAGCCGCCGAAGTCAAATCGTCCTGGGACAGGCCTGTCGTCCCGGGATTTGCCGCTAAAGAAGACGACCCCGAGCACGGCCAGGGCCACGACGCCGATGATGGTGCCGGTGATCCACGCCATCCCAGGGCACTACCAGAAACAGCAGCCGGCGTCATCTCTCTGGAAAATCGGTAATAATAACAATTAATTGAATCAAAATTGGTTCGGGATGAAACGCACTTATTCTATACGAAATCCAGATGAATTAGCTGCGTTTCGATTCGAAGAGAAGTGGCGAGTGGCGATAAGAACCTGATCAGAATAGCCAGGAAGGTGGTAACCTGAAAAGTCATACCCCTGCATTTTCGGCACAAGGGCTCGGAAAACTGGAGTGAAGTGGGAAATGGCGATTGTTGTCGTCGAGGGTGGTGTCGGCGTCCAGGCTGGTCCCCAAAAGCGCGACCGGCCGTATAAAATCTCAATTGACAGGGAACGTCGCAGCACCTGGTCACCAAAAAACAACCTCAACAGACTCCTTAATTTCTTCCGAAAACCAGTATAAACTTGGAGTACGAATCAAAAAAAAACAATAATTACACATCAAATCATATTTAGCCACTCTCCATGGCAGAACTCTGCCATAAGAAATGACCCTTTTAGCAGAAAGACGCCATCATAAATGGATCGCAGGCGATAGCCCTATTGGGTAGCGACTTCAGCTGAAAAAAGAAAATTTCAATTTAGCTAAGTATTTTTCGCATCTCTATAAGCTCGGCATGCTCATCCATAGTAAATTCCCCGTCAGCATACACAAGCCCTTCGACCAACCTACACACATCTGTACATATTTTTGTTCTGTTCAATTCTTTATTTTGACCGCAAACGCCTGAAATCAAGTCAAATGTTGCTTGGTATGAATATTCATAAATAGAGTCCAAAGCAGCCTTTACAACTTTCACGCAATATTCCTTGTTGATGCCCCATTCTTCGTAAAGTGAATTGACTATAAAATCGTATTCTGATTTAGAAAAATGTCCATCGCAGATAGAAATTTTAACAGCAGGATAAACCAAAACATCCGCAAGAGATGCACCCAATATATCGAGAGGTGTATTAATAAACTTTGGAATATGATCCATTGTCAATTTGTCAGCTCTGTAAAAACAATATTTAATCAGGCAAATACCAGCAAAAGCAACACCTCCCCCAACAGCTACAGGAATGCCCCATCCACTTCCAATACCAAATACAAGCAAAAACTTAGAGAATGCTGTTGCAGTTGCCAAATAATAAGCTCCACCACTTAAAGCACCAGCACCGCTCGTTGTGATTACTTCAACACATTCTTTTAAATTCTTAGCAGAGCTAAGGTATTTATAAGATCTTTCGTCAAGTCCGAGTTTAATCTTAAATCTTTCGGGGATTTCAACAATATTTTCAGAGTCCATTTCGTCGAAGAAGACCTTGAGGCGTTCATTGATATCATTTTTTTCAGCTATATTTTGCATAATTTCTCCGAAGTGTAAGAAGATGCCCTGTTGTATATCCATCGATAAGATGTATACACAACAGGGCACAACAAAAGAGAATTGTTTTATGCTGCCACATGTTTGAGAGATGCGAACATTTCAGTGACAGTATCTTTGATTGATTTTTCAAACTGTTTGTCTTGCAAATCACCCCAAAACCCAACAGCAAGACCAAGCGCCAAGCATAAGGGCGTAATAATCCAACCGGCAACCCAGCCAATAACTGGAATCGAGTTAATAATCAACGCAATGACAGAACCAACGACCAGCCCCAGTGTAGTCTTTGGGTATTGCTTAACAAAATACGCAACAAGCTCAAGCATCTTCTGGCCAAGATAAACAGCCGTATTTCCAATTTTTATCGTCAAATCAGCCAAAGAAAACAATAAGGCCTTTACTTCGGCGGAAACATTGAACTTATCGATCACAGCATGAAGTTTGCTTTTGGTTGCGCCAGGAGGCAGACTATTTTGTATCTGCTTGGCAACCTGCTCGTCAATTTCGATGACTTTAACTTCTCCAGACTTTGGATTCTTTAATTCCATCTGCATAACAAACTCCTCAGGCTGTTAAATGGTTAAATAGATAACAAACCAAAGTTGTATTGCTACTATATGGCTGGATCAGGGTAGCAATATCCTACCACAAAAATTCTGTCCAATTTTACATACGATGGAACAGGACACACCTATCATTATCGCGTTATTACCAGTGGACCTAAATATCCGTTAGCATGTTGCCAAAGTCAAGTCATCATGAGAAAATACTACAAAATTTATGCAATATACTGTAATTATTTGGGAATTTACGCGTCATATTTTTGGAAGCACTGGAACATAAAAGTGTAAAAAATACAGCATGTTATGCCACGAACAAAGGGAACAGGCAACTGACATGGCCACCAAAACCAATATCCCGCCCCAAGATGACGTTGATCGATTAAAGGGGATCGCCTTCTGGTACTGGGAGTACACGAGGCGAAACCCTCTTTATATACGATATTGTGATGTTATCAACGCGTACGATGATTATTTTAAATCGCTTGGTGTTTATGATTTCATGCAATCAAAAGAATATTTAGACGAAGCATCTGAATATGTCGCTACACATGAGGAACCAGAAGATTTAAAGTTCACACCATTCAGACGGAGACTTGAAAACGATTTCGGAGAAGAGGCTGGGAAAATATATTTTAAGTATGGATGCCTGGGGTGTGGATTCGAGAAACATTTTGGAAGAATTTATAAGCACTACTTGATAGGGATAAATACCGAAGAAGCACTTTCAAAAACCATTGTTGGAAAAAATTTCTCGTTTTGTTCAGAAAATCCAACGGACTTTGCCGCACTTATCAAATTAAATGAAAACTGGTTGATCACGATTGATAATTTCGAGCCATCTACATTTAGCTATGACGTCCAAAGAGCGAAGAATATATCAACAAACCCAAGCACAGTTCTTGAGAATCCTGAAAAGCTTAGCCTTGAAGTCCATGCGTTAAGCCTAATAAAAAGAGCGGTTGAAAGTCTTTTTGGGGAACAACATGTTCCTGATGAGACACTTCAAGCTGTATACAAACTCAGTATAGCAGGAAGACGCTTTAATAGCACGGACTTAATGCGACTGGCCATGCTCTGGCTTTGGGACAAAGCCCATGAAAAGGATACGGCCAATCCTGCCCCTTTCGAGGAAGTCTATCCCCTCCTGAAGGCAAAGATCATTGACACGGGAAGCAGTCTTGTCGGGAACTGGGATCAGCTGATCCAACGACCAAGCCGAGCCCGCGACTACTACACGATGACAGACTACTGTATCCAGCACCACACAATAACTCACTTAAATAAATAGTTTTTCCTGCCTATCCTCTCTACCATTTTCTTTTCCTAGCCATTGGCGCGACACCGACCGGCGTTTTTTGCGAAAGCATAGTCGTCGGCCCGGTGCAAAGCGATTGGCGCCAGCTGCTTGGGTCGTCTGAACCAAGCTAGGAGAAGGAAATGAACTCTGAATCTGAAAAGAATTCCGGCAATTCTGATTCCACGAAGTCCTCTCAATCCCCGAGTGTTACCGGTTTTACTGGTGGCACTGGCGGGCCTGGCTCTGCGACTCACCCCCATACCATCTCTCATGAAGCCATCTCCAAAGGAGCGGCTGACGAAAAATTGGATTCGGGCGCGCTTAAACCTGAGTACATGGCCCCCTGGGAAACCGAGGACGACCCCGTGAAGTACCAGTACGTGCATTTCGTTGGAACGACTGGTGCCATGGGAGGCAAAGGAGATGAACAAACTTTAGCCAAGGTTAAGGCTGGTGCCCCAGTTACCACCAAAGCCATGGATATTGCGGCAGCCCAAATAGAGGAGCAGATCAAGACTCTTAATGAGGAAGATACTCGCTCCCATTTGCTTCGACAAAACACAATCTCAAAGGAAGTTATTTCAACTGCCCAAAGCAAAATGTTGGGTGTGGCATGGATTCAAGGCAAACTGTTAGTACATTTAAAAAGCCATGTTCAAGAGCGGAAAGGGAATTGGGGTAGTGAAGCTGAGAAGCTTTTGATTGAAATGAAAATTAGTCGTCGCACCATGGACAAGTATATAAATATTTCTTCAACGCCTGGCATCTTAAATCATCCAGGCCTTGGAATTGACGCTGCTGAGATGCTATACCAAGCGATGTCACCTATCAGGCATATGCTTGGGACTGAAGATCATGTTTCTGCATTCTTCGAAGTAAACCAAGCAACTGTGGACTATGCGGAAATCAACAAGCGTGATCTTACGAGGTTAGTTAAGACCGTCATTGTCCATGAAAAGCTTCGGCGAAAAGGTATCTCTGGCAATATCAGCTTGATTGGCGATTTCCTGGTATTGGCTGAGAAATTTACCTCTGAAGATTTAGCTATCATGGTGGATCGGAAAAACAATGGGAACGATCCATTTGACTATATGCGCGAGGTCATCACCAACAATGGGAAGCGCTTGAACACGGAAGATGAATCAATACCGCCAAAGCAGCGCATCAAGTACATCAACGTCGAATCGGTAAAGTTCAGAGAGTATATTGAGGCATTGCTTAAAGATGCATCGATCAACAAGGACAAAATCGACAAGTCACACCTTGAAGCTCTTCAGTCGGCTGTCAGTGAAATTCTCAATCGGTTCTTTTCTTAACAATTATAATAGGGCCACTTTTTCCAATTTACGGAAGGAGTGGCCCAAGGAGAATAGCAATGAGGATTTACAATGCTGGCATGACACTTCGCGCCTTAACAGAATTTGGGTCTCGGCATCCTTACTACAAGCCAAATGTGTTATTGTCATACCCACTCCTTCCGAATAACTTCAGAAGTTTTACGCACAGATCTCGACACTTGATAGGCAGTCTTATTTTGGACAATGGCGCATTTAGTGCCAATAGTCCAAATTCAAAATTATCACCAGAAGAATTGTATTTACAATTCAAAACTTTTTGCAAATATAACTCCACTCCTTGGGATTTGATTTTCAGTTTCGACAGAATATTTGGATTAAATGGCTACGAGACTAATCTGCAATATCAAATAGAACTTGAGCAAATGGGCATTCCAGTTGTTCCTGTTGTTCACAACATATATAACGATGAAGTCGACAAAATACTTGATCGAGGGCTTCCGCCGCATAGAGTTGTTGCCATTGGTCAATGTGATGGAAGACAGGCGTACAAAAACATCGAGACTCCTGTCATGAAACTCTACAATGCTGGAGCTAAAATTCATTTCTTTGGCGCGATATTATACAATCTGTTCTCAAAATTGCCACTTTGGTCTTGCGATGCGACATCCTGGACGAAATATCCTTCGATGGGCCTTGTTCTCTATTGGAATCCACAAAAGAAAAATTTTAACAAGACAGACAAACTCCATTTTCCAAAATATCAAGACGGCAAAGTGCCTAGCGGAGGTGTTTATTACAAAACATACGATTATATAAAAGATTTCGAGGAATATATTGCTACCAATTTAGGGTTTGAGCTTAACAACCTCCTTGGCGGAGAGGCTGATGACAATCGATCCATTGCAAACATACTTTATTATTCGCAACTTGAAAAAGAAATAACAGCAAAACAAAAAGCTCTTGGTTTTGAGTTTTCAGATTAATTCTGGATCTTCATCGTTATGTTAAGGGTGTGCATCTACAGTGCTCACCCTATTTTTTTACACAATAAGAATTTGGAAACAGTTATGCGATAGGAATATTTTTACATAATCACAATAGCAGGACGCAGCCACCCAAAAAAAAATCCTATGGTATAATTTGTTTCTTTAAAAATCTCGATACAAACCACAATATGGAGCAAAAATATACGATTGAGCCAGCCAGAACTCTTTTTAGGCAGTTCCCATGGCAGAGTTCTGCCATCAAGTTTCGAAAGAATTGCTTATTTTTGAATTTATCAAATAAAAACGAGTAATTAAGTTCAAAACTGACATGCAAATAGACAGATAACATTTGTATATAATTTTGAGAGCTTCACAACATTGACACAAGATTATTATAGAATATTACATTCAATTATTCCGGTAAAAAGAGCAAAGGCAGCTATCTAAATTATTATAACGCCACCCCCGTCTCGTGCATACCAACAGAACAAGCGCTTTTTCCCTTCCTGACGCGTCACCGACGCCCCATCATTTTCACCGCACCTGATCCATCAGCTCCTCTTCTTCTCTAGAAGCCAACATGGCTCCGAAAATCAAACTCATTCAAACATGGGCATGGATATTTATTGATATTATCTATATTGAACTGATCCATCTGAGAAGTACATCACTTTGTCTAAGTGAGTCTGAGCGACATCGAATCAGCTATTTGCTTATGAAGTAAAAATTATACAGATATACATAGGTCATATCCAAACTACGCCCCCCCCCTCTAACAGGCGGAGGCTCCAGGAGATGATCTATGATAGAGAATTTAACGCCCGTACAGCAGAGACTTTACGATTTCCTGCCTGAGAAACCCAGATGGGGCTTCGAGAAACAAGCACGATACATCGCCAAGAAAGATGATATTTTATTTAAAGCAAATTACATCCAACTCCCAACACAGAAGAAGAAATACGTCGCCCTCGATCTCGACTATGAGCTCGCAGGTGCTGCTTGGATGAATGATGTTTTACCAGAACCGACGGTGACCATCATCAACAGAGAGAATTCACACGCCCATTATCTTTACGAGATCGATAATCCAGTCATGCTGCCGTTACTCAACTCGACCATCAAAATAAGCTGGAAAGCCATCAACTACTTCAAAGCCGTTCAGGCTGGTTATCAGAACAAGTTTGAAGCGGATAAAGGATTCACTGGATACCTTATCAAGAACCCATTCTCTTCAAAATGGCGAACATGGTGGGCAGATCGGGTCTATGACTTGGACTATCTAGCAGAATTTGTTGACCTGCCAAATATCTATGAGATTATTGAAAACGACGACTCCATTGAAGGACGCCACATGAAGATGTTTCACACGTGCAGAAAAATAGCATACCGGCTTGTCAAAGACTATTCGGACTTCGATGAATATTTACACGCATTAAAAAATATTTGTCTCGATTATTACAGAGAAAATATTATGATGAAAGACGGCAACGAAGACTTTCCCATTATTGAGGCTATAGGCATCGCTAAATCAATGGCTCCATGGATATGGAAAAGGAGACTCGGCAAGAATTTTAAGAACTTCACCAAAAACAAAGGAGCGATGAAACTTCCCAAGCCGGAACGAGGTGTCGACAACAAGATTCCACTTGCTGAAGCGACGAGCAGAAAATCTTTAGGAGCATATTATACCCATGAGACCAGAAGAAATAACACTGTTGATAAAATCCTAGCAGCAAAGAAGCGTCTGGTTGAATCCGGTGAAGAGCCTACTGTGAAGAATCTTGTTAAAGAATCTGGAATATCTAAATCCAGTATCTATAAATATAATCATTTAATTTAATCATAATATATAATAACCATATAAATAATTTTGAATTAAATCCTGCTTTAGTTTTAAAAACCAAAACCCCTTGAGTTTACCATCTAATCTACCAAACGGGAATTTTTTATCCCATTATTTTTCTTCGATTTTTTAAAAGACTTATAAAGATATTGTTTTTCAGTAATGAAAAAGACTTTGAAGTTGCCCAAGTAGCGATGACAAGTCTTCACTTAAACTCAAGAGAAGTTTCCATACAGCTATTAATGTTATGGGGGCCTTGCAGTTTATCCAGTCTCAGTGCCGTTGTTGTACGGACGATCCTCAACCTGAAAGGATCGAGGTCAATAAAATAGAACCGAGTTGATTTTCTATCAACTGGTGCCAACCCGTCAATGGCAACAACGATGGGGGAAGGGCTGAGACCGAAGAACCAGCCTGCTTTCAGTATTATGCTGATTAGATCGAGGTGGCCCATATATCAAATGATGTTCGTGACAAACAGAAATTGCTTATCTCTATAAGCACAGAAAGAGGAGCCAGGAATTGCCTCTTTCGGGTATATGGATGCGTTTAGATGTTGGATGGTTCCGAATAGATTGGACAAATGACCAAGGGAAGCCCATGCTTGTAAAAAGATATGGGTGTCTGCGTACTTGTAAGGAGTACTCCGAAATGATGTTCCCCGTGATGCGAGACGAAACTTCGAATGGTTCAGTTTAAATGAAGACTATCATCGTGAACGAGCAAACAGAAAACAACGTCTTGGAAATTATAGGGGCTCTTAGTCTAGAGCTCCGGTAACATTTACATAGTTTTCAGTCTATCTCGCGTCTATTCAAAAAAGGGGAACATCATTTCGGGATCGCCGGATACGAGAAAATCGTATGTCCGGTGGTGATACGGAGCTTGGGATTGGTGACAGTCCTATTCGACCGGGTGCTCATCGGCGTCATCGGGATTATCCGTGGCGTTCGATGGGCGGCTGTCGTGTTCGGATTGAAACGGCAGCCTCCTGGGTAACACTGGGAGGTTGTTTTTGTCGTCTGACTTGGGGAGGGGGTCAGGGTTGGACGCTGATTGCTCCTCTGGTGGCAGGAAGGGGGTCAATTTTCAGCGCTGATTTTCTTGGTCCTCGTAGTGTCTAACGGCGGCGTCCTGATTGAGTCGGTAGTTGTCGTTTCCCCGCCCCGGCCCCTTCCCCAGGACCGGCCTCTCCCCATCCCCAAAAATCGACCTCGTATACGGCTCTCTCCTGGGCGTTTGGGGCTGTCCCTATGGTTTGGCCTCCCACGCCCCCGAAAACCCCGGGAATCGCGTCCTCGGCCCAACGAACGAATTCAGCACGCGGAAAATGCCGATTCCAGGGTCAAAATCAGCAGAATTGAGTCTAAATCAAGCAATTTTAAGCGAAAATACTGCGATTTTTGCGCAGATATACAGATATATTACCCATAATAACCATTATCAACAAAGGAGCGATTATGTCGACCAAGAAGGATACCACGGATACGTCCCTGGAGATGGGTTCCGAGCCCAAGAAGCGCCCCGAGTCGAAGTACAATGCTTCGATCCTTCGGGAGTGCATCAAGGAAGGGCTCGACGCCAAGTCGATCATGGAGAGGATGGGCATTGCCCATAAGCCGACCCTGAAGCACTACGTGCTGCGGCTTATCAGCGATGACCGGACCTTTTACGATGTGAAGGGGCTTTACCTCAAGAGTTCGAGTCGGCCCTACGTCAACAAGAAGGGTGTCGTCTGTTTCAACATCCACAAGGTGGACCTGGGCGATCTGGTGCTCAAGGAGGGTGACGAGTTTGTCATCACTGCCGAGGACGGCCGGATTATCCTGACGGTCATTTAACGTGAACCTGTTGATAATGCCATGCTCTTCGGAGGTGGCATTTTCTTATTTTTGAATCCAGCATTTTGTCTTCTGCGCAACAGATTGTCTGATTCGAAGTCTGCAAAGCGGTCTCGCAGCTTTTCTGTCGTAATGAGAAAAACTTTACAGATATGACCCTTATAATAAAAAGTGGATTCAAAATCGGGAAGAACGGTAATAGGTAGAAACGTACATTCGGATGACCATGGAGCACTAGTTGTAGTATTACAACGGGATATCCCAGCACCAGCTAGGACGTCCCCAGCTCCCCTGGTTTTCAATATACGATTTTAGCCTGTTAAATCGAGATTACAACTTCAAAGGAGGTTTGCTCATGAAAGTTGAGCCGATCATCAACATGAAGGACATCAAGAGCATCAAAAAGCTCCTGGTGGATCAACCGCGAAATCGGCTCCTGTTCGTCATGGGGATCAACTCAGGTCTCCGTGTCCAGGACATTCTGTCCCTCAAGGTCGCAGACGTCAAAGATTGCAAGATCGGCGACCGCGTCTGCCTCAAGGAAAAGAAAACCGGCAAGGAAAACGTCTTCATCATGAACAAGGAGATCAAGAACGCTCTCGACGAGCATCTTGCGACTTCGGAGCTGGAGGATCACCACTTCCTGTTCAAAAGCAGAAAAGGGAAGAATTATCCGCTGACCACCTACTCCGTCACCATGATGGTGCAACGGTGGTGCGACGCGATCAACCTGTCAGGAAACTACGGGGCGCACACCCTACGGAAAACCTGGTGCTATCACCAGCGCAAGACCTTCGGGGTCTCCTGGGAAATCTTGGCTAAAAGGCTGAACCACAGTACGCCTTCGATAACAAGAAGGTACATCGGAGTCCAAATGGAGGAGGTTGAAGAAATCCTGCTTCATACGATTTAGCTTCTTCACAGAAGGGGCGATCTGCCCTTTCTTTCAGATTCACCAACAACATCTGGCAACTCGAATCGAACAGTTCCTGTAACTGGTTTCGATTCTCGCAGTTCGTTTCACATCACACAATTCAAATTGCACGTGGAGGTGCTTATGAGCGTTTACCAACGAAGTGAACGATGGATGGTCTATTACCATGACGACCTCGGCAAGCGTCATGACAAGTCCTTTGGACGCGGCGAGCTTGGAAAAGCCAAGGCCGAAGCCTTCGAAAAGGCGGTCCAGGAGGCCAATGAAAAATTGCTGCCGATTCCTGACCCGGAAACGGTGACGGCAGGAATCCGGGTAGCTGCCAAAGCTGCCGGGGTGGGAACTGAAGCCACGGATCCACCTGCCAACCAGGTCATCGAAAAGGAGCCCGCCGGCATCACCTTGTCGGAACTTGGGAAGAAGTACCTGGATCACATGCGAGCATCCGGCCGGACCGAGAAGCACATTCGCAACATCGAACGGCTTCTGGAGAACCAGTTCGTACCGGTGATCGGTGACAAGCCGGTCAACGCCCTAACCTATCAGGGGGACATGGTTCCGTTCATTCTGCACTTCAAGGGCGTCAGCGGGAGCACCGGCAAAGCCCGGTCGCAGTTCACGGTCAACAAGTACTGCGACTACCTGAGCTTCATCTTCAACTTCGGCATGGACAACGGCTTCACCAGGGTCAACCCGCTGAAGAACTGGAAAAAGCCCAAGGTCCAGCCCTGGGATTTGCGCCTGACCCTGGACGACGCCAGGAAGATCATGGCGACTGCCGAACCCCACCTCAAATGGGCCATGGAGGTCTGCTTCAACCTGGGCACTCGTCCTGGGGAGTCCGAACTCCTGTCCTTGAAGTGGGATGATGTCGACTTCGCTGCCGGCACCGTCAGGATCTATGCCAGCAAGACCAAGACCTATCGGACGGTCCCGATCAACCCTGAGTTCCTGAAGCGCATGGAAGCCGAAAAGCAGGAATCGGAGTCCGGGTATGTCATCGAGTACATGGGTCGAGGGCTGACGACAATTCGGAAGTCCTTCAAGAATGCCTGTCAGCGGGCCGGGATCACCTACCCGACCCGGATGTACGACCTGCGGCACCTGTTTGCGACCACCTTGCTCAACAAGGGCGCTGACTTGGCCGCCGTGTCGAAGATGATGGGGCATTCGACCGTGAAACTGACGGCCGATACCTACTACCACTACATGTCGGGCGAGAAAGAGCGCGCTGTCCGGCTGCTGCCGGGTTTAGCGGTTGCGTAAGAGGCGAAGGCGGGATTCCTGACCAGAGGTATTCCGCCTTCTTTGATTGAAAACATCAACTATTCATGAACGAACGGAGAATTATTATGAAAAAAAATATCACCAAGCAATGCTTAATCTGTAAAAAAGACTTTTCAGTACCTCGTGATGAAAAATGGAAATTTCTCTGTCCAGAGCACACCAAGGAATTCTATATTCCCCTGAGAAAGCATCACACTTTTCCAACTGTTTACAACATCATCGATACCGCAGTCTTTTTTGGCGACATAAAAACACTCCGAGAAATAATCAATGAACGAGAGGCAGCTATTATGAAATTTAAAGAAGAAATTGGAAGTCTGATTAATCCAGGTTCACCCATGAAAAAGATGCGATATCAAGCAATAAAGCTCTAACCAGAGCTAAGATAGAACTGGGAAAGGGCGGGATTCCTGTGGCAAAGGTCTCTCGCCTTCATTGTTTGTCAATATAACAAATCAATAACGACAGGAGAAAATATGGCCAATCATATATGCAAAATATGCAAAGAAAAGCCAACAAAGTATGGATTTCTAATGTGCTACGATTGCTATAACAAGCATTACGTGCCACGAAAAGATGACTTTACGAGCATGCGGGATGCAGTTGCAATCATCGCAGCTCAGCTCAAGAAAGAGCATGATGATTTTTGGGACGAATTATTAAATGGATAAATAAACATCAAAGGATAAAAAATATGAACGACACAATCAAAAAGAAATGCCTGATCTGCAATAAGGAGTTTTCAGTAATGCGGGATCAACCTTGGAAATTCCTCTGTTCTACCCATACCCAAGAATTCTATATCCCACTCCGAAGGAACCATTCGTTCCAAAGCGTGTTACAACTCATCGAACTCGCCATTCTTCTCGATGATATTGAAATGCTTCGGGATCGGTTTATGGGAAAGCTGAGAGAGGAGCCGAAGGAGAGCGGAGGATTCAGAAGCGTCGTCGGGACCGGTGCGTGGCAGAAGCTGAAGGAGACAGCGGCGGTGTAGGTAGGGAAGGTGGACCTCATGAGAAAGAGGTTCACCTTTTCAAAACAATAAACTTGAAAAATATAACGCAAAAAAGAGAGAAAAACAATAGCTCGAAGATAAAAAACAAACGTTACATTAGGATGATTTTATATAATCAGTGTCAAACATATAAACTCTGTCTTCGCGTGAATGTAATGGAAATTCACAAAAATGAACAGGCTTTTGTTCAATATTTTCTGTATAAACCATAGCGTGAATGTTTTGAGTATTTAATTCTACACAAACCATATTTAAATCTATATCATAGCATTCAGAATAAGTGGAGTGGGCAGAATTTGGAAAGGTATCTCGATATTGCTTGTTATACGGAGGCTGAAAATATTTTATTAAAGCAGCCTCAGTAAAATTAATACGTTGTTGTTCACTTATTTTAGAGCCAAAGACGCTTTTAATATGTTCAATATCATCTTCCTCTGTAGTTATATATTCGCCGGAACTACCGTCAAATGAGCAAACTAAAGAACCTGTAAACTCACAAAGAACAATCCAAATATCACAGTCTGGAGATTGTGATATTGCCTCCGAATATATACCTTGCAGAGTTGAATGACTTTTCAACCTATCGCAAGCATTTCTACTTCCATCTTTTCCATAGGATTGCCCAATGTATAAAATTTCTAATCCTAAAAATTTCCATGGATCAGAAATAAGACGTGGAAGTATCAAAGCTACTTTACCTTCAGAAAGAATTTTCCCATTATCATCTTTGATAAAAAATACAGAATAAGGATAAGAAGAGTCCATAACAAGATCAGATGTTCCCAAATTATTTGGGCAGTCATATTTATAAGATGTTTTAGCGTCTCCAGTTTGGACAAAAAAACTCTCCAGATATTCTAGTCGCGGTAAAAACTGTGCTACCAGGTACAATTCCAATCCTCTTTCGACGACAAATCATATAAATGTGAGGAGAAAACGCTAAAGAATCAACATTGTCAATCTGGTCCTGTTGCAAAAGAGCTAACCAGCCGGAGACCATGTTCAATCCAAACTCAGAAATATATTTACGAGTCGGCATACGTTCTCCTGCATGCAAAAAATAAGTTACTTTTTGGGGATTAATTTTACTGAAACATTCCCACACGAGCAATCAAGATATGATGCAACCATATTGTTATAAGTTAAATTTATAAAATTGAAGCATTTATCACATCTAAAGCAATCAACCAAATTTTTATAAGACTCTACAAGCGAAGAGAACTCATTTTTATGAAAATTCTCCCAATTTGTATAGTGAACGGCAGAATTAAGTTGCCATTCATCAACACGTGTAAGTTGATATGCTTTAGATAGTTTTTCATCCCATGCATTTAAAAACTCAATAACTGATGAATTTCCAAACGAATTTCCAGCATCTTTCCCCTTTTTTAATATTTTCTTTAAGCAACTATAGCCATTAGGAAGAAAATCACCTAATGTATAGCGAGCATCAGATCTATATGGGACAGGGGCTCTAAGGCGGTGGCAGATATCCTCAAATATATGTTCCAAATATCTTCGCAACAATGAACTTGCATAATGAATATTATTTTCGCAAAGAAGAGTATTTATTTCATGCCAAACATCTCTACCTTGCCATGTGGTCGGCCCAACCTCGACACTCCATGAACGGAAATCAACAAACCCTCTCTGAGGTATTAATCCATCATTTCTCAAATGATTAAACCATGTCTTATCATGAGTAGTTATTATGAATTGTGTTGATGAAAAAAAATCTTTTAGCAACCGACTAAATTGGCGTCGATGGCCTGTGTCAACGGACATGAGAACATCATCTAAAATCGCAAGTGTAAAATTGTCAGCAAACAAATATCGCATTAGGGCGAGGTACAAACAAAGCCCCATACCATCTTGATGCCCTTCACTATGAAGAGCACCTGGCGGATAAAAGCCGCGACCATAAAAATCAACAGAAATTTCAAGCCCGCCTTTCTTAGGAATTAATTTAGCATCAAAAGCAGATTCATCATCTTGGTTTATAAATTTATAAAAATTAATAAAATCAGACTCGATATTGTCATAAATTTGGTTTAATGTTTGCGTCGTAATGTCATTATATACAGCATAAATCTTATTAGCAACTGCATTTTTTTCTTGAGAAACTTTTATTTTTTTACATATCTCGCGAAAGGCATCAATATGCATTTGGCCGATATTTAAAAAATCTCTCGCTGATTCCTGTTCATTAGGGTTAGGGAGGCGCGAGATACCTTCTTGGAGAAATCCAACTGTTTCTTTTGCTTCTAGACAAGCAGTAATAAAGTTGTCAATTTTTATTTTCTTTTCCTCAAGCGGGAACAAGTACGATAAACTTTCTTTCAAAATATTTGCCACTTTGAGCAATTGCGATAGTTTTGAAACATCAACAGTTGGTTTTAGCATTTGCCCATATTTCTCCACAGGTTTTACCGATGCAATTATGGGCTCAACTATTTGCCTTACTTTATCAAGGTAGCTCGACAATTGTTGTTTGCTTTTTGCCAGATATTGGTAGTATTCCTTTTTAGGTTGTACGATTGAAAGAAAACTTTCAACATCAAAAGATGTTCCACAAACAGGGCAGGATTTTCCATCAAATAAATCAAGAGCAGTTTGCAAGAAATCATCAACTCTCAATTGCTTTAAATCTTTCTCATTCGCCATTAAATCATCGAGCAGGCGGGAAACATCTGAAAATGTTTTTCCATTTTCAGTGGAATTTATTGAATTTAATTTTTGCAGAATATCACGAGACTCAGATTCAGCAAGACTTTTGACTATATCTTTCCTTGCTATCTTCCATGGTAAATCAGATAAGCCATCTTTAATAGAAGTTGTTGCTTCTAGACATTTGAGTTCAGGCAAACAAAGCGAAATTCTACGCCTATTGGATGAATCCAAAACACTCTGAGCAGAAACTGGTTGCCCATCAAAGTGCTGCATAAGTCGCTGTTTAATATCATTTTTTTGTCGCTCTAAATTTTCGGTGTCTTTCTTTGTATCGTTTACAATTCTATTTAAGGACAAGCGAAGCAAATCTATTTTATCCAATTGAAGGAGAGTCTGTACATATTGCGCTCTATCAACAGGCCTTGCCAAAACAAATTTTATGAGTTGTCGTCTTGAAAGACAAAACTCTGGGCGCGACTCTATTTGCTTAACAATGGAAAAGACATCTGGTTCGTCAGGAGATACAACAGGATTATCCGCGTCAGCAACTCTCCTAAAGAGAGAGACATTCTTATCTAATGATGGTATATAAAATGATATTAATACCGAAGAAAGTTCATTGTTTTTACAATCGACATGTGGACCATGCTTTTTTAATGAAAGATTACCTGTTCCTGCTCCAGACAATCGTGAAATCTTCCCTGTCAGTCCAAACTCAATCGCATCTATGACACCACTTTTTCCGCTGCCATTCGGACCATAAATAACAAAGTTATTGCGATCAAAATTAAATTCAAAATCACGAATGCCACGGAATTCTTTTATTTGAAGTTGATTTAATTTTATCATTTTTACAAGTCTTGAAAAATTGAGGTTTCAATCGATTCAACTGAATAATCAGACTCAAGTAAAAGCAGTCTATGCAAACGGCTGGATATTTCAGAGTAGCCATCTTCCTTGGATAAGGCACACACAAAATCACAAATCATCTTTTGCGAAACAGTTTTTGGTATAAAGCCTTCTATCATTAGGTCGTCATCGTTAGGGGGCATAGCAGGCTCCTTATCTCAAAAAAAAACGAAAGGCCATTTCTATATTTGAACATTAGAATATAAATATCACACAACCGCTAGTTTGTGCAAATTAATTTTCACTGATCAATCAGAAAAGTTTACTTCAAATCCGGCCCGCATTTTTTGCCTTCGGACAAGACCAACCAGACTACTCCCAAATAAAATATCAATAAAATCAATAGGGCAAGAGAACGCCCTGGCCCTAGTTGGCAGTCACGCCAACGGCGGACCAACGACCGACCAAAGTACGTATTCCAGACTGATAAAATGAAGAAGACCCCGTTGGCTACTCGCCAACGAGATCACATTTTCACAGGGGCTTTTTGAAGGATTTTAGGGGGTTAAATCACGCTTGTGGTGTGTCAAGCAAGCGCTCTCCCCCTGAGCTACGGTCCTATAAACAGAATCAGGGAACAGGCTAAATGCCCCAAACTCGTCCCGAAGTCAACCCCAAATCTTTCGTTCCCAAGAAAAAGTTGGGGGCCAAAACCGTTGGCTTCGTTGGCGCGTCGTTGGCTCGGGGTAAGTACGGATTTGGTACGGGGAGGTCAAGAGGGTTGATGGGATTTTTTCGCGGAGGGAGGAGAAACGGGCGTTGGGAGGATGGGAGAAGAGGAATAGTTAAGCAATATAGTATGTTAAGTTTGGATATTGAGGAGTTACACGGTGATGATGATTATGACATTTGGGAAAAAATAAAATTTTCTCTTGAAACAGAAATCCGAACGGAATATTTAAATCTCGTCTTTATAAGTTTCAAACCCGTTGTCCATTGTGGCTAGAGCATTCTGCTCAAGGGTTCCTACCTCACGTCTGCTTTACGCTGATTCTTCTTTTTAAGATTTAGCTATTTTTTATAGACACAGTTCATTGCATACTAACGTTAAATTATTACATCCGACCTTCTAGTAATACCAAAAAAGTTGTACATATAATTTTGTATTTTTTGTCTAAATTCAACTTCATTGCAATCCCATACTAACAACACAAAACTTCAACACCAAACTCTTTCAAAAATTTCGCTAGTTCACTTATCGTAATGCTGTTTTTTGATAACGTTAATATCTAGAGGTTCATCATGAAATATTTACGTATTGCAGTAATTGGTATTTTACCAACTATTGCTGGCTGTGGAGCCGCTCCAACAGAAGGAGCTGGATCCGCTTGGATACCATTCCTGCCTTTTATCATCAACCTAATTTTAGCTTTTTGGGTTTCAAAAGATGCAAAAAAAAGAAACAAATCGTTTACGTGGGCTCCCCTTGTATTGGTAACAGGAATAATTGGATTTATAATCTATTTATTTGCAAGACGCACAAAGAAAGAATATCATACCAAGTCTACTTTCTTACCAAACGACAAAAGAGCATTCGATAATCGTATTATCTCCGTTTCATTAGAACAAAGCGGTATCAAAGAACACATTTCTCCCGATGGCGTTACAAATAGAGTCGAATTCACTCTACAAACGACAAACAATTCGTCAAATTATATTAAATGGCTAACGATAGATATCATCAAAATTTTTTCATACAAAACAACGGGATATTCAAAGGCTGGGAAATACACATCTACACACTTAGACTATCAGAACGTACATGTCAAATCAGATACTCCACTTGCACCAAACGAAACACGTAAAGAAGATTATTATTTTGAATTTGACGATGTCGACGCAAACAAATTTGCCAGGCTTGAAGTGTACCAAATTTATGGCGAACTAGAAACAGGCGAAAGTTTTACTCAACTTCGATACAAAAAAATTGAATTTGATTCTAATGGAAGTAATACATCATCAAAGGTGGATAACTGTTTTATTGTTACAGCCGCTTTTGGTGATCCAATGGATCCAATGGTTCAGGAATATCGTTTTTTTCGAGATAACTTGCTAACCAAGTTTAATCTTGGTATTTTATTCATTAGATGGTACAATATAAATGGACCTAAGGCGGCAAGACTTATTTCAAGGGATCATAAATTACAATTTTTTTGCAGAGTTCTTTTAACCCCTTTTGCTATTTTTATTAGGGCACTACGAGAGATAATTTTAAAATATAGACTACTCTTTCAGCAAACAAAATAAAGACCCACACCTTTCCAATTTTCCTGGACGACGTGGGCCTATTTAAAAGACATCTTACATTTCCAGTCTTCAAGTTTTGTGTATACTTCGATGTATCTACTGTATCGGGTAAATTCATATAAAATGGAGTGGGAAATGCTACATCGATTGCTTATTTTTTCTGTGTTGATAATTACTCTTGGTTTCTTCAATATTACGAAAGTTTATGCGGAACCGATGCCGATCACAGAAGACATTGTCAAAAATATCTCAATACATGAAGAAAGTTCTAGTCATTCTATTACTTTTAAAGATGGAGTTTATGATTATGAACCTACAAAAAAAGAATCTGCCGAAGGTTTAGAAAATGAAGAGGGAAGTATCAAAAAAATTGCTATTGGTGACTTAAATGGTGACTCTGTTCCAGACGCTGCGTTTGTAACAGAAATTCATTTTGCTGGCCCATCAATCGACTACGATCTCTATATTGCCACAGGAAAAGACGGAAAAATTTTTGTTTCTAAGCCGGTCCATTTAGGCGATAGAATTGAAATATTATCTCTTAAAATTAATGCTGGTAAAATTTACATTAACACCAAGGTACATCGCGACAATGAAGCCCCAGGCCTATCACCAACAATACCATTTCATGGAATTTATGCCCTACAGGATAATGCGCTTGTAGACATCAAAAACAATTCTAAAAAAACGGCAGAAAAAAATCATAATCACTCAGATTATCATGGCGATACGGCAGTAGATGTTAACACTAGGAATAGCGTCACACAACAAAATATGAGTTCGAATCTTACAGGTAACTGGTCAGGTGATTTTGAGCTTATAAATCCACATGGGAAAAAGTACACGGCACACTATTCATATATTATCTCTCAAGACCAAAACGACCAATCGAGGTTTATATTCAGGCAGACAAATACTTTAACTTTTGTTAATAGATTTGATGCATTTTCATGTAATATGTCAAATACATACACAAATTCCTATGAAGGAATTGTTGAAGTAAAGGGACAGAATATTAATTTTGTACAACAAAAAGTGTCAAATTCTTCTTGTGGAAGTCCTGACACAGATATTTATCGTTTAAATGGTTCAACACTTGAAGCTGTTAAAGTTGACGGAGGGAAGATAAATACGGGGTCTTTACATCGTTAAAATTCAAACCTTCACAACATTAGAAAGACCCACGCCAACCAATTTTCCAGGAATACGTGGGCCGTTTTCGCAACTATTCCCTAAAAATCCAGTTAGATATGCTATTTTTTCTTCTCCAGCACTATCTTCCCCTCTTCCAAGCAGGACACCTTGAACTCGTCGCCTTGGTTGAAGCTGACGTGTTTATATAACTATTATATTTATCAAACATTGTTAACAGATTAGTTCCCAACAAAAGTCACGGTTTAATCACAGAAATTTCCAGTTTCCCCGTACTCCAGTCATCAAACTCCGAACAAAAAATATCTATATCCAAAGAATGTATACCTTCAGGCGCCGAAGGCTTTGCCATTAAATAGAAGATATCCTTATCAATCATAACATCGTGTTTGTGCAATATCTTATCAGCCCAAAAAACAATTTTTGGTGACTTATCGGACAAATAGCACGCTGATGTTCTATTATACACTGAATTAATGTTTATTAGGTCAGCAACAGGTCTCGGTGCAAGCATCGCATTAAATGCACCACCGTATAGAGCTGTACGCTGAATAAGACTTGCCGGTTGCGGTGGTTCAGGAACAGGCACATGTGGTTTGTTCAGAGCGTCTTTTGAGTGTGGAATCTTTTCTAATGCAAATATCCAGCCGGGGAGTGGGACTTCTATTCTCACATCACTTGCCGCAGCTATCCCAATATTTGACACCAACAACGTTACATAAGCCGGTTGATACTTATACTCTGTAGCCAAATAATTGTAATAAGTGCTTTCGTTTTCAATTTCAGCAACGAACTGTTTTGCCTTTTCAATATATCTATCAACTTTTTTATCCCATGATCGATCAATATGCCCATCAATTTTTTTAACATTTTCAATCGATTTTTCCATCTCTTCTTTGAGATTAGCACTTTCCGGCATTTTTAAAACAGTTAAGACAGTCCCATTAGAACCTTGGTTGACAGCTGGAGACTCCCACTTAACCTCAAGATCGGGAAGCTTTATCGAACCAATATTTTTCCCACACTGGATCAAATCGTGAAGACTTTTTTTAAAAGCAGCGACCAAACTATTTCTCACTTCAGACTTAATTCCGTCCTGGGCGAGACTATAATTCATCCTTCGATGTTGTCGAATATCAAAAGGCAAATCGTCTCCATCGCCATAGTTCTCATTGAAAAACAACACTATTCTTTCCCAACCCAAAAGTGCAATTGCATATCCAAGTTCTAAAAGAACATTTGGATTTGGCGATAAACGCTGAGACTTTTCTTTATCGCCAGTCACAATAGAGATATCTGCGACAAATGCATCACTTGCTCTTATTTTATTTAAAATTTCTTGGCTTATATTGGGAGCGCCAGGGCTACCTTGAGTATCTCTGTCAAGAGTTAAATACAACTCATATTCTTCATTTTTATTAGCATGCTCTACGGACTTCTTTATTACAGACTCGATGAAACTACGATTCGTATTATTTGGAAGATCCGATTGCCATGAATAAAAGATGGTATATTTCATTGTGAATCCCAAAGACAGATAGTGTAACAATTCTCGACAACACAATTCAACGGCTTACCAAACCAAAACGAAAAATCCAAACACCGTGAGAAAATTTTCAAAAAAAATTATATCACTACGCTCCTAGTAAATAAAGACCCACGCCAGCCTCTTCACAGGACGACGTGGGCCGTTTCACAGAACTATCCGAAATCCTAGCTACTTCTTCTCGAGCACGATCTTCCCCTCTTCCAGGCACGACACCTTAAACTCGTCTCCCTGGCTAAAGCCGTAGTTGGCCAGAAGCGTCGGGGACAGACGGAGCCCAGTGCTGGAGAACTTCACGCTTCCAGATGCCACACGAGCATCCATCCCTTCGATCTTGTAGAACTTCTCGTCCATCTGCATCAGCTTCGTGAGATGGTTTTTCAGGGTGGTTTTGGGAATATCGAAGGCATCCATAATTTGTTGAGCGGTTTTTCCTTCGGTGATCAGGGTGCGAAGTTTCATCGCGTCAAATTTCGATGCGATAGGCATGGGTAAAAAGCTCCTTGAATTTGCGTGTTCGTGATTAGCTTCAAGATGACGTTACCTTAAATTTTCAAGCTGTCAACTTTTTCGGGATGAAGACAGGTTAAAAAGGTTCATTTTAGGTGATGGAGATGCCGATTCAACGGTGATTTTTGGTTCGTTTTTTTTATCGAGAAAGCTACCGCTCGTGTCGACAAAACTACCTCGGAAGCATCGTTTTAGCTGGTTCTGGCGCAGCAAATAAAATTTTGCACCTTCCTGCATTTTTAACATTCTAAAATAACAGTACTTTCTTTCTGAACTTGCCCCAGGCCCCGGTCCCGGGTCTGGACTCCCCCATCTCCCCGGACACTCCTCTCCTTCGCGCTACCGGCCCTTCTCCTGGGAGTTTTCCCCTAACCTCCCCCATTGGGCTCCCCCAGCCCCGGACTTCCAGGAGAATCCCGCTCCGGCCCAACGTACGAAAAGCTCAGCCCCAGTTCCAGCTATTTCCCTGTCCCCGTGACCACGCCCCCGGCGGGCTTGGGTTGGAGAGCCTTCTTTTTGTACTTCCAGCAACCCCGGATCGGTCGAACCTTTTCGGGTCACGCCTCCAGAGGCGGTGATTTAACTGTTTGAATTAGGGGTATATGCAGCAGGGAAAAGGCCAATATCCTGTCATGGCAAATCATTTATCTACCAAATCCGTATATTGACCATACAGCATAAATTACAATTTCTGGTTTTAATATTAAATTAGATACCAATGAGGTTAGACACCACAACGGGATCATTCGTTTATCTTTTTCTGTAAAAAACAAAGATGCAAACATGATTAGCCAAACACAAAACGGCAATGCAAGTTGAGGGCCTTTTCTCAACAGAATGGATGACAAAAATAGAAACAAAATGAATGGAACTGTGTGAATGAGTACCAGATTTATCACAAGTAACTTTTTGTAATATTGCATATATCTGACTCCATCATATATTTATATCTTTTATAGCAAAAGTCATATCCGATCTGACAACGGCAGTGAATTCACAGTAAAAGTGGTGCGAAACAGGTTGGCCGGGTAGGGGAAAAGACATTATTTATCGAACCAGATGCATCGGGTAATATATTTAGGCAATGCTAGCTTTCAAGGGGACCTTTCAGCAATCTTCCCCTCCTGGAGCAATGCTCCTCGTCCTAGGAGAACATTGAAATTTTCACCATTTCCTTCAATTGATTTACCAATTGCTATTCAGTAATATTTTTGGCGCTTATGGAGCAAACCCATTAATTGACATGCTATAAACGTTAACATGCCAGGGCTTAATAGTATAAAAGATGCCAACAGTGACGTTATAAACCACAAGGAAATTCTATATCTATTTTGTTTAGTTCGAAAAAATCACTGCAAACATTGACACCCAAAACATACATGATACGATAATATGGATATCAAGCCTTGATGGTGTAATCAAAATGACCAAAAGAAAGACAAAAAGTGTCAAGTGAATTAATATAACGTTCAAAACAAAAAATTTCTTATCGCGTATTGTCATTTTAACATCCTGATCATTTTATCTCTATGTTACTTCGAAAACAACTGATTCCTAGCACACTGTGCACTGACATTTTTCCCTTCGCCGGTTCACTGATTTCAATAAGATTGATTGAATTGATAATATTATCAAGGCAAAATGGCAAACACTCGGGCAGGGAATCCCGAGCCATCCTCTGGTTTTGGAAAACTTGCTACGACTAGCGCACCAGCTTCAGGCACTTCATCTAAATGCGCCAAGAGTTCTATTTGATAATGATTGCTCTTCAAAATGTAGGTCTCCAAAGAATAATCATCCTTGGAAGTAGCTACACCAGGATCAGTATCGGTGGTCTCGTGACCTGAAGCAGTTATCTTACGGTCCTCATAAAGATACTTCAGAACTTCCATACTCCAACCAGGATAGTGTGCGATCCCATTGGTGTCCTTATTCTGCATGGCGTCCATGCTCGGCCATCGTTTCGACCAATCGGTTCGCATAGCTACAAATGCCCCTTCCGGTATCTGGCCATGTTTCTTTTCCCAATTCCTAACGTCATCCATCGTGATGGTATAATCAGGATTATTTGTCACGGCCTCATGAATATCAATCACAACTAACGGAAGGATCATTTCCTTGACATCAATCTGATCTACGGTGCGCATACCCTTGACAAAATGAGCAGGTGGATCGACATGTGTCCCCCACTGTCCGACATGCGTGAAGGACTGAGCAAAAAATCCGCTCCCTAATTTTCCAACTCCAGGTTCATACCAATACAAAGTTTCCAATTTTTCGTCAGGAAAACCTTTCCAATGTGGAATCCCGGGCGCGAAGGCATGGGTAAGATCGACAAATTTCTTTTCCTTGATAACATGCCAAGCATCATTGAGTGTCAGTCCTTTTGAAGGTGCGCATCCAGACATCAAAGTTATGATCATCAATGCTATGACGGGATATTTTCCTTGCACAAGCATAGTTTTCATAAACTCTCCCGATGATATCTGGAGGTTGAATGTCATTTAGTGCCAACTTTTGATCTTTCGGAGGTACTCCCAAAGGGCATCCTCCAGAGCATAATCCCCTGCCCCATGGCCGCCGCAATGGTAAGGTGCTCCCGCATGAGTTTTTCAGAGGATGCACCCTAAAAGTCCAAACGTCCTTAGCTGGATATAATCGCAAACAATTTCAGGGTATTGTAACCAACCCACTTAAAATACACAGAAATTTATCAGTTTGGCCTTTTGGACATTGCTGACGCATGGTCTGGAAAAATCGGACACCACGCTGACAAGCTGCTCATCACCGAAGCCATTCTGTGCTCGCTGATGGAGCCACCCTGGCCCGTCCCATTCCCCACGGGCCGGCATCCCCGGACACCCCTCTCCTTCGCGCTACCGGCCCTCCTCCTGGGCGTTCTCCCCTGACCTCCCCCATTGGGCTCCCCCAGCCCCGAACTTCCAGGAAAACCCCGCTCCAGCCCAAAGTACGAAAAGCTCAGCCTCAGTTCCAGCTTTTTCCCGGCCCCGTGACCGACTCCCCGGCCCAGGGTATCCTTCTTCCCAAAGCTCACTCTTTCAACCAGAGAAGGACATCCTATGCCACCACAACACCTCGATAATCTCACTTTGAAAGATGCGATCATCAACGCATTTCGTCCGATTGAGCAGCTTTTCAAGATAATGGATACCTCTGGTGCCGAAGTCGATGAAACGATTATCCGGTGCTACGCCGAAATCGGCCTCGAGCTTACGGGAACTTTCCGAGAGAAACTGGAAAAGTTGCTTGGTCGAAAGCAGGATGGTGCTGACAATGCCGAAGGATGACAGCTGGAACGTCGTTTATGCCTATTCCCGGGAGCAAGCGATTGCCGATGGCGTTTTGGTAGACGTCACCGAAGCTGCGAAGGCTATCGGCTTCAGGCTCCATACCGTGGTCACGGATCACCTGTTCCACGGCTATGTCGAAGTGCCCACTGGACTTGAGGGTGAAGGGCAATCTGTCACTGGCCGTCTTCATGATCTGATGGTTCTGGCGCTGTTCGCTGCCAGGAAGGCCGTCAACACGGACCGCGTCACCTTCAAGGTCGACTTCCTGATGGCCCCAGGACGCAAGGAAACGGTCGAGGTCGTCGCCCATATCGGCCCAGGTGATCACGGGGAGCCAGTCCTGACTGTCATGCTACCAGAGGATGATTAGGGATTATAACCAGATAACCAGGAGAACAGTATGTTTTCGATTTTCGTGGGTTTTGTCTTGGGAGCCATCGTCGTTGTCGTCGGTGCTCAGCTGCTGACCATCCATCCCAAGCCGAGTCGGTTGCGTAGTCCGAAGTAGCCGGGAAGTTACCGACCTTCGAAGGAAAGCCCGAGCATGAGCAGCTTGGGCTTTTGTTTTCACGTAGCAATTTCATACGGAAACCAGATGAATTAGCTGCGTTTCGATTTGAGTAAGGAGGATTTCTCGATGGGACAGGCCTGTCGTACCTGGATTTGCCACCTCAAACTGGCTGCCCAGGATCCTGGGCACATGGTTTTTGTTACTTGCTCCATCGCATTCCAAGCAAATAGCCCAGCAATTCATTGAGATAATACGAAAACACAGACTTCCTTCCCTTAAATTTGACGACGAAAAGGACGCCCCCGAGCGCCGAATTGGTTCGAGATGAAACGCAGTAATTTCATACGGTTTTACGATGAATAAGCTGCGTTTCGATTTCAAGAGAAGTGGCGAAGGATCGCAGGAAATAGCACTGAAAGTACTGGAGAGTGGTAATCTGAAAAGTTATACCCCGGGATTTTCGGCACTCAGGTTCAGAAAACTGGGCTGAGGTGGGAAAAGCGGATTATTGTCGCTGAAGGTGGTGTCGGCGTCCAGGGTGGTACCCAAAAGCGCGGCTGGTCGCGTATTTGACCAGACAAGGGGATGGTTTGCACCAGAATCGACTGAAATGACTTGAAAAGACGCTGAAATTGTCGCTACCGACTCTTCCGGCACCCCGGATGGGCAGGCTCCTGCCCTCAGCCACCACCGTTTTCACCAGATTCGAAGGTGAAAGCGTGTCCCTTGGCCACCGAAACCAGGTACGCAGGGCGCTACGCTTTTGGAACAGGTGGATTCTCTCTCCCGAAACCCGTCATCAGGAGTGCTATCGCGGTGGATCCTCATGCTCCTTCAACTCCGGTAAAAAGAGCAGGGGAGGGGACTCATTCCAGCGCCGTGATTTTATAAAAAATGAAATTCAATAAAATCAGCATACTACAGATGGTCGGGTAGACGAGGGAAGTTTCCTTCCCCCGCCCCCCACAGATCCGGACATGCCCTTTTAAGGCATCCGGCTCCTCTGTTTATGGTCTTGCTGCGCGACGATAGATCGAATGTACTACTACTGCAAATGGTAATCGGTAAGCCTTCTTCAAGAGGTCGAAGTTCTGCCAGGTCATATTACTTCTCTGTGATCGCCGATTAAGCCACTTCCACCACAGCTTTTGCGCTCCATCTCGGAATGCGTTGAGCCTGCGGGAGTTGCCCGTGACCCCATAGTACTGGTAGTGCCCCTTGACCTTGAGCACAAGCGTTCGGAACTGGTCCGCGACATCATTATGCCGATTGACCCGGCACCACTCCCCTACCGCTTTCAAGGCCCTGGCCAGACGATCTTTTGCCGTCTTGCGTTTGACAACCCAGTTTCCTTTCAGCGACTTGCCCCAGAAATGGGTAAAGCCCAGCAGATCGAAACTGGGTCGCGGGTGTCCACTCCCTCCTGATCCGCCACCCGGTGGTAGGAATCGTATCAGGCGAGTCTTCTCTGGGTGGACGGCCAGACCGAATCGGCCAAGTCGCTTCGGCAGTACCTCTTCGACCTTCCGGGCGTCCATCTCATTGCTGAAGACCATGACAAAGTCGTCGGCGTAGCGGATGAGGAACGCCTTGCCTCGCAGACGCGGCTTGACGACGTGCTCAAACCATTTGTCCAGGACTTCGTGAAGATAGATGTTCGCCAGGAGGGGCGAGATCACTCCTCCTTGTGGCGTGCCGGCGTCTGGGTACGCAAGCTGACCTGCTTCGAGAACCCCAGCCTTGAGCCACTTATCAATTACCCGTCGTATCACACCATCGCGCACCCGCAGGTCAAGAAAGCTCCGGAGATGTCCATGGTCCAGCGTGTCGAAGAACTTCCGAATGTCCACCTCGTAGACGTACCCTCCTCCCATGCCCATGGTACCGAGCCAAAGGTTCTGCAGTGCCTGATGGCATGAGCGTCCGGGCCGAAAGCCGTACGAGCAGTCAAGAAAATCCTGCTCATAGACCGCTCCCAGCACCATGGCCACTGCGCGTTGCAGCACCTTGTCCTCGAAGGTCGGGATGCCGATCGGACGGGCGGCCCCGCTTGCCTTGGGAATATACGCCCGCTTGACCGGAGGAGCTTTGTACGTGCCGCTCTTGAAGCGATCCAAAAGCAATGTCAGGTTCTTATCCAGCTGTTCCTCGTACTCCGCCGCTGTTTGTTGGTCCACACCTGTTGCTGCATCCTTTCTGGTGAGGTAGAATGCCTCCTTCAGAAAGACGAGGTCGATATGGTGGGCCAACGTCGTGAACACCATTTCCGGCGCTTGCTTGGCCAGCTCCGCTACCTTCCGCAGTTTCGTTGAGACGTTTTCCGGGCTCGATGTCCCTTGCATCTTTCCCTCCAGAAGTTCCATGAACAGACGCCCCCTTCCCTCCTCCGGGTCCCCTGGGTGGGTTCCCCTGATTCATCGGTACTATGGGGCGTTCCGACTCCCTGCCATCCGTCTCATCCGGCTTCGTTTCCTTCGCCTTCGGATACCGCTTGTCGTCTGAATATTCGCTCCGTGTTCCCGGGCAGACGAACCCAGGACAGGCCTGGAAGTGATCACCGGCTCTTCCCTTCCGGATTTTCAAGCGGAAATGGCAGGGTCTCCCAGGTTCCTGGGGAACCCACTGTCAGCATGCCTTGTTCTCCGACCCCGGCGGGACCTGAGGGTGATGCTGTGTTGCCCTCAGATGTTGCCTTCCGGCAACCTGAAGCCGTCGGCTCCCGCGAGTGAATGCAATTTCGGGGCTCAATAGCAAGGCCTACAAACTCCCTGTGTACGCTTCACGTCCAGGATTACTCCAGTCCGCGCAACACTCGGTTCCGGCTGTCAGCACACTTGGCCGGACGGGCTTGATTACCCGCCGGGTTCCAATAGAAGGTTTCAGCATTCCATACATTCTCCTTCTCCAGGCTTCTCCTGGCGCACCAGGTTCCTACATTTTTTGGGTTTTAACGAATTCACCGCTCAATTTGCAGTTTCTGACCAGATTTCAGCTGCCGGACAAGCGCTTTTTCTCTTCCTGACGCGTCACCGACGTATCACCACCTATTTTACCGCACCTGATCCATCAGCTTCTTTTCTCCTCTAGAAGCCAACGTGGCTCCGAAAAATAGACTCGTTGCGAAACAGAGTCATCGCTATCCTTATTATCTGTATTAGACTGCTCCATTCTGAAAGCACATGAGTAAGTCCAACATAGCCTCATTGAGGATGGATCAGCCTTGTTCTATTGTGGCAAACGAATACAGATATACTAGGGTCATACCAAAACCATGCCCTCCAGCAAGGGCAATAAAAAGGAAAATGATATGGACATTGAGAATTGTGCCGTTACAGATGACTCACTGAGTTTATTCGAACAAGAAATTAGAGTTCTTGCCAGTAAGCCGAAAGACTTTTTTATGAGTTTTATTAACAACCAAAAATTATTTAAACAAGCTGTAGAGCTCTTTCAGGGAAGTGAGATTGCCGTTCACAGGATTATTAGTTCTGCAAAAACACGAGGTGTCACGGGGAAGGACGTCACGGAAGCCCTGCGCCTCATTAAGAAAGAAGCAAAAGAAAATGCCTCGCAAATACCATCGGCCATAATGCCGATCATGATCAAAGACTACCTCCCAACTGCTCCTGTGTCTGACGAAGCAACCCTTCCTGTAGGCTATAAGTTCATTGGAAATTGCGCGATCAGTGTAGGGATACACGACGGACAAGATTCGATCGTGTCATCCTATCCACTCTTTATAACCTGCATCAAGCACAACAGGTTGACGAACATCGAGTATGTCACTCTCGCATGGATAGCCGATGGAGTCCAACGCTCCGTCACGGTGGAAAGAAAAATCATTGCCAAGAAGAGTCAGATTGTCGACCTCGCCAGTTATGGGCTTCCCATCACAAGTACAAATGCTGACAAAATAATCGACTACCTTTTCGCATATGAGAAGACAAACGCACACTGTATCGACAAGGTAGAGGCAACCCATAAACTCGGATGGACGCCCGACATGGAAGGATTCCTATGGGGCCACCAGTTCTTCCTTGGGAAAAAACCTGATCCTTCATCCGGCAAGCAACCCGTCATCGAGTTCTGGGGACGGGACCAGGGAGATGAACAGATTGCTGATGGTTTTCGGTCTGGCGGGAGTTATGACACGTGGGTATCTCTGGTAAACGATGTTTTTGAGTTCCCGGATGTCATATTCCTTCTTTATGCTTCCCTGACACCGCCATTACTGCCGATCTTTGGAGTCAAGAACTTCTCCCTGGAGTTGTCGAATCAAAGCTCATCGGGGAAGACAACGGCAACGCTTCTTGGGGCGTCATGCTGGGGAGTGCCGGAACTCCATGCCAGTTCCTTCGTCAACACATGGAACGCAACTCCTGTCTGGATCGGAAGAGCAGCCTCGATCCTCAACGGATTGCCGCTGTACCTGGATGACACCAAGCTCGCCAAAGCCCAGGACAGAAGAGGCCGGGACGGTGATCTCGTCACCAACACCATCTACCTGATCGCGTCAGGGCGGGACAAGGCCAGGGGAACGCTTCAAGGGACCGAGAGAACAGAACCGTTCAGGACCATTCTCTTCTCGACAGGTGAAAGTCCAAGCCTTGACCTGAGCAACGACGGGGGCTCCCGAGGACGCCTGATCGACTTGTGGGGAAATCCTTTCCTGAAAACCGACAGGGACAGCAAGGTCATCGTCGACAGGATCAACAGAACCACTGAGGAGCACTATGGCCATGCAGGACCGAGACTGGTGCAGTTTATTCTCGATCAACGAAGTCAATGGCCTCTTTGGAAGGAAGCATACCAAGAAGCAAACGATTTATTGACTCAAACAGAATCGATGAGTCCCATTGAAATGCGACTGGGTGAATACTTTGCAGCCATTGCTACAGCGATTCCGATTATCCATGCTTCCCTTCCAGAACTCAGAAGAGACAAACCTGTCAAAGAATTATTGGCTTCTGTCTGGGGTAGAGCCAGGAAAGAAGCAAGAGAATCTGATATCGGTCAAAGATCATTGCAACTTGTCAGAGAATTAATCATAAACAGAAGCGATAAGATATATACTGCCGAGATAGCTTCTCAAGGAATAAAATGGGAAGGTGGTGACTTCATCGGAATCAAAGAAGTTGACAAGTCTGGAGACTGGATATCTACAGGATTAACGACCGATGCTCTTAGAGAGTTGTTAAACGAAAATAACTTCAATCTCCAAGAGTCGCTCAGGAACTGGAACTCTAAGGGTTGGCTTCTTCGTAACGGATCATCAGAAGGATATCAGCGCCAAGTTGATATCCCTGGAACGTCTAATAAAGGTCGAATGAATAAGTTGAATTTATATTGTCTTAAGAAAGAAATATTTTCGTCAGAAAAATAAATAGAATCTACCGATTTTCTGCGACTTCCACCTGCATTTAGTAAGTGACGCCTCCGTCAAAGACTTCATCTTATTTCGTCTTCCCTTCATCTTTACATCTCCTTACTAAATTACTAAATATTATTTAAATATATATTATATAAATTAAATTGAAAATATATTTTTAAAATCCTTTGAAGGGGAAGGGGTGGTGGCGTCACTTTTTCTTAGTTTTTTGGTAAGGAGAAGGTGGTGGCCAAGTAGCAGAAGAAAAATGCTCATGAAGATGAAGAAAAATTCTAAGGAGAAAGAAAATGGTTTACAATAACTTCATTTTGTCTTTTCAACTTGATCCATCTATTTTTAATCCTTTTACAGATTCACCGGAAACAGACAAATGTTCTGACCGTCCAGAAGAAGAAGGCGATCCATACATACTTGCAGAAGAAATTTCAGGTTATTTGTTAAAACCAGCAAGCCATAAGAGCCAGGATATTGTCATTTATCCTGAACAAACAATCCCTACCGGTATCACCCTGGATGAAGAGAGAGAAGCTCAAAAGTGTCAGCGATGTGCCTGTCGTCAAAGGTCACTCGACCCATATGATAGCTCAGATTCCTATATTTGCACTGCCGATGGATCACCGATCACTTCTGGTCGGCAGGATATTGATGAGTGTCTTGACTTCGAAGAAGCCATCCAACCACCTGAAGACGATGATTCAATTTAGACAAACACTTTATTATCCAATATATCATAAAGATATTGTTTATCAGTAATGAAAAAGACTTTGAAGTTGCTTCAGTAGCGATGACAAGTCTTCATTTAAACTCAAGAGAAGTTTCCATACAGCTATTAATGTTATGGGGGCCTTGCAGTTTATCCAGTCTCAGTGCCGTTGTTGTACGGACGATCCTTAACCTGAAAGGATCGAGGTCAAAAAACAAGAACTGAGTTGATTTTCAATCAACTGGTGCCAACCCGTCAAAGGTGACAACGATGGGGGAAGGGCTGAGACCGAAGAACCAGCCTGCTTTCAGTATTATGCTGATTAGATCAAGGTGGCCCATATATCAAATGATGTTCGTGACAAACAGAAATTGCTTATCTCTATAAGCACAGAAAGAGGATTCAGGAAATCTCCTCTTCCGGGTATATGGATGCGATTAGATGTTGGATGGTTCCGAATAGATTGGATAGATGACCAAGGGAAGCCCATGCTTGTAAAGAGACATGGGTGTCAGCGTACGTGTAAGGAGTACCCCGGAATGATGTTCCCCGTGATGCGAGACGGAACTTTGAATGGTTCAGTTTAAATGAAAGCTATCATCGTGAATGAGCAAGTAGAAAACAACGTCTTTGAAATTATAGGGGCTCTTGTTCGAGAGCTCCGGTAACATTTACATAGTTTTCAGTCTATCTTGTGTCAAATATTTTAAGGGAACATCATTTCGGGATCGCCGGATACGAGAAAATCGTACGTCCGGTGGTGATACGGAGCTTGGGATTGGTGACAGTCCTATTCGACCGGGTGCTCATCAGCAGCTATGAGAAAATCATGGCGCTCGATGGGCGGCTGTCGTGTTCGGATTGAAACGGCAGCCTCCTGGGTAACACCAGGAGGCTTTTCTTCGACAGCGATCCTGGAGTGGTGGAATTTTAGTTGTCGTTTCCCCTGGCCCGGCATTTCCTCTGGGACGCCGGCCTCTCCGCCCCGTCTCCCCATCTCCTGAAAACCGGCTCTGTATACTCCCCTCTCCTGCGAGTTCGGGGCTGTCCCTATGGTTAGGCCTCTCCCAAGCCTGAAAACCCCGGGAATCGCGTCCTCGCCCCAAAGGACGATTTCGGCACGAGGAGAATCACGATTTCAGGCTCAAAACAGCAGTAAAACTTGCAAAATATGCAGTTTTCAGCATAAATTCTGTTATTTTTACCCAGTTATACAGATATATTACCCATAATAACCATTATCAACAAAGGAGCGATTATGTCGACCAAGAAGGATACCACGGATACGTCCCTGGAAGAATCTTCTGAGAAGAAGCGTCCCGAGTCGAAGTACAATGCTTCGACACTTCGGGAGTGCATCAAGGAGGAACTCGACGCCAAGTCGATCATGGAACGGATGGGCATTGCCCACAAACCGACCCTAAAGCATTACGTGCTACGACTTATCAGCGATGACCGGACCTTTTACGATGTGAAGGGGCTTTATCTGAAGAGTTCCAGTCGTCCCTACGTCAACAAGAAAGGAGAAGTTCACTTCAACATTCACAAGGTTGACCTTGGCGACATGGAAATCAAGGAAGGAGACGAGTTCGTCATCACTGCTGAGGACGGTCGTATCATTCTGACGGTTATTTAACGTGAACCTGTTGATAATGCCATGCTCTTCGGAGGTGGCATTTTCTTGTTTTTCAATCAAGCTATTTGTCTTCTGCGCAACAGATTGTCGGGTTCGCAGCCTGCAAATCGGTCTCGAAGATTTTCTGTCGTAATGAGAAAATCTTTACAGATATAACCCATACAATGAAACGTGGATTCAAAATCGGGAAGAACGGTAATAGATAGAATCGTACATTAGGACGATGGGGGAGCACTAGTCGTTGGATTACAACGGGATATCCCAGCACCAGCTTGGACGTCCCCAGCTGCCCTGGTTTTCAATATACGTTTTCAGCCTGTTAAAACGGGATAACAACTTCTAAGGAGGGTGCTCATGAAAGTTGAGCCCATCATCGACGTGAAAAACATCAAGAGCATCAAAAAGCTCCTGGTGGATCAACCGCGAAATCGGCTCCTGTTCATCATGGGGATCAACTCAGGTCTCCGTGTCCAGGACATTCTGGCCCTCAAGGTCGCAGATGTGAAGGATTGCCAAATAGGCGACCGCGTCTGCCTCAAGGAAAAGAAAACTGGCAAGGAAAACATCTTTATCATGAACAAGGAGATCAAGACTGTTCTGGATGAGTACTTGGTTTACGCCAAGCCACAGGATGATCACTACCTGTTTAAAAGCAGGAAAGGGAAGAATTATCCGCTGACCACCTACGCCGTCACCATGATGGTGCAACGGTGGTGCGACGAGATCAACCTTCCAGGAAACTACGGAGCACATACCTTGCGAAAGACATGGTGTTATCACCAACGGAAGACCTTTGGGGTTTCCTGGGAAGTTTTGGCAAAACGCCTGAACCACAGTAGCCCGTCCATCACGCGACGGTATCTCGGTGTTCAGGAAGAGGAGGTGGAAGAAATCCTGCTCCATACGATTTAGCTTCTTCACAGAAGGGGCGATCAGCCCTTTCTTTCAGATTCACCAACAACATCTGGTCATTCGAATCGAACAGTTCCCGTAACTGGTGTCGATTCTCGCAGTTCGTTTCACATCACACAATTCAAATTGCACGTGGAGGTGCTTATGAGCGTTTACCAACGAAGTGAACGATGGATGGTCTATTACCATGACGACCTCGGAAAGCGTCATGACAAGTCCTTTGGACGCGGTGAGCTTGGAAAAGCCAAGTCCGAAGCCTTCGAACAGGCCGTCCAGGAGGCCAATGAAAAATTGCTGCCGATTCCTGACCCGGAAACGGTGACGGCAGGAATCCGGGTAGCTGCCAAAGCTGCCGATGTTCGGACAGAAGCCGCTGCTCCACCTGTCAGCCAGGTCATCGAAAAGGAGCCTTCCGGCATCACCCTGGCCGAGCTTGGGAAGAAGTACCTGGATCACATGCGGGCATCCGGCCGGACCGAGAAGCACATCCGTAATGTTGAGCGCCTGCTCGACAACCAGTTCGTACCCGTCATCGGTGACAAGCCCGTCGACGCCCTGACTTACCAGGGGGACATGGTCCCGTTCATCCTGCACTTCAAGGGGATCAGCGAGGCCACCGGCAAAGCGCGGTCCCAGTACACGGTCAACAAGTACTGCGATTACCTGAGCTTCATCTTCAACTTCGGGATCGACAACGGTTTCACCAGGGTCAACCCGCTCAAGAACTGGAAGAAGCCCAAGGTCCAGCCCTGGGATTTGAAGCTGACCCTGGACGACGCCAGGAAGATCATGGAGCACGCCGAACCCCATCTCAAATGGGCCATGGAGGTCTGCTTCAACCTGGGCACTCGTCCTGGGGAGTCCGAACTCTTGTCCTTGAAGTGGGATGACGTCGACTTCGCTGCCAGCACCGTCAGGATCTATGCCAGCAAGACCAAGACCTATCGGACGGTCCCGATCAACCCTGAGTTCCTGAAGCGCATGGAAGCCGAGAAGCAGGAATCGGAGTCCGGGTATGTCATCGAGTACATGGGTCGAGGGCTCACCACGATCCGAAAGTCCTTCAAGAATGCCTGTCAGCGGGCCGGGATCACCTACCCGACCCGGATGTACGACCTGCGGCACCTGTTTGCGACCACCTTGCTCAACAAGGGGGCCGATCTGGCCGCTGTGTCGAAGATGATGGGGCATTCGACCGTCAAGCTGACGGCGGACACCTACTACCACTATATGGAGGGCGAGAAGGAAAGAGCTGTCCGGCTGCTGCCGGGTTTAGCGGTTGCGTAAGAGGCGAAGGCGGGATTCCAGAGCAGAGGTTTTCCGCCTTCTTTAATTGAATAACAATCAACTATACATGAACGAACGGAGAATTATTATGAAAAGGAATATCACCAAGCAATGCTTAATCTGTAAAAAAGACTTTTCAGTGCCTCGTGATGAAAAATGGAAATTTCTCTGTCCAGAACATACCAAGGAATTCTATATACCCCTGAGAAAGCATCACACTTTTCCAACTGTTTACAACATCATCGATACCGCAGTCTTTTTTGACGATATCAAAACACTCCGAGAAATAATCAATGAACGAGAGGCAGCTATTATGAAATTTAAAGAAGAAATTAGAAGTCTGGTTAATCCAGGCGCATCTATGAAAAAGATGCGATATCAAGCAATAAAGCTATAACCTGAGCTTAAAATCGGACTGGGAAAGGGCGAGATTCCTGTAACCAAGGTCTCTCGCCTTCATTATTTGTCAAGACAATAAATCAACAACGACAGGAGAAAATATGGCCAATCATATATGTAAAATATGCAATGAAAAGCCAACAAAATATGGATTTCTAATGTGCTACGATTGCTATAACGAACATTACGTACCACGAAAAGATGACTTTACGAGCATACGAGATGCAGTTGCAATCATCGCAGCTCAGCTCAAGAAAGAGCATGATGATTTTTGGGACGAATTATTAAATGGATAAATAAACATCAAAAGGTAAAAAATATGAACGACACAACCAAAAAGAAATGCCTGATCTGCAATAAGGAGTTTTCAGTATCGCGTGATCAGCCTTGGAAATTCCTCTGTCCTGCCCATACCCAGGAATTCTATATCCAGCTTCGCAGGAACTATTCCTTCCGAAGCGTGTTACAACTCATCGAACTCGCCATTCTTCTCGATGATATTGAAATGCTTCGGGATCGTTTTATAGGAAAGCAGCGAGAGGAGCCGAAGGTGAGCGGGGGATTCAGAAGCGTCGTCGGGACCGATGCGTGGCAGAAGCTGAAGGAGACAGCGGCGGAGTAGGTGGGGAAGGTGGACCTCTGGAGACGGAGGTTCACCTTTTTATTAACGATAATGGAGCCGTGATTGCCTGCAGAAAGCCCAGAAGGATTGATCATGGGAAATGAGAGGATGGTCAGATATCTGATTCGAGTAATTGACCGTTTTCCCTCAGCCATTTTTTGGCTTTGTCCAGATCAGCCACTTGCGCACGGACAATATTCCAAAATCGTGGAGTATGGTTTCCTTCAATCAAATGAGCGAGTTCGTGGACAATGATATAATCGATCACAAACATGGGAGCTTTTATTAACCGCCAATTCAGGTTCAGATTGTCCTTTGTGGAACAAGAGCCCCAACGGTACTTGCTATTTGTTATGTTTAGCAAATTATATTCGGCACCTAAACTTTTTGAATAATGTTGCACCCTAGGATTGATTTTCTCTTCGGCACGTTTCTTAAACCAATGTCGTAACGCTCTTCGCCCGAACGGGACCATCGCTTTGGGTATGAAAAACCTGTTGTGAAAGCGGATATCGCCGCTGGAGTCAACCAGTTCCATGCGATAGTAGCGCCCCAGATAAAGGATAGACTCTCCGTTGACCAACTCTTTCCCTGGCGGATGTGGCAGACTGGCATATTTCTGAGGATGATGCGTTTTCTCAAAAAGCCATTGTTTTTTTGATTCAATAACGGATTGGATTTTTTCTGGTGAAGTGCCTTCAGGGGCTCGAACAACTATAGAACGATCTCGCTCAACAGTGATGGAAAGTTTCTTTCGCTTCGAGTAAATGACGGAATAATTCAAATCCATGGCTAGGCTGCATACAAAATGCGATCATTATTCTTATCTGCCAATTCCATAATCCTGGCAATGATCTGTGAATAGTTGTTCATGATATTGGGCAGGTCCATGTAGTCCTTAGAGAGTAAAACCTCTTGAAGTTGAGCCTTGAGCTTGTTTCGGGCCGGAGCGCTTTCCCAAAAACCCGTCATTTTCAGTTCGCATTCCACTACGTCGTAGATATCCTTCGTCAATCCTACGAGTTTTGTCGCCTGATCTTCGGTCAACTCGTCTGCTCCAAACAACTCCCGTTTGAACATTCGGAAAAAAGGCATCTGCTTTTTCTTATGCAGTCCGTAGGTCGGCTCCTTTTCGGCTTCCTTGATGCGTTGGCGGAGCTTCTCAAGCTCCTTGTAGATGCGCTCCCAATTCTCTTTGTATTCCTTGAAGATCAGCGCCAACGCTTCGGCAAAAGACGCCTGGAGTTCCGGATCATCGTCCAGATCCACCTCGATATGATGGCGGATAGCATGTTCCACTTCGGCAGCCTTGGTCTTTGAACGCTTGTGAGTGCTGACTTGCGCTTCGAAGTCCTTGTCCAGAATAGAAATGGGCTTGACCTTCTGGTCGATCCCTTGGGACTTCAGGTAGGCATCTGTGATGACACGCAGCTTGTCGGGGATTCCCTTCATGCTCATGCGCTGGTCCCGAAAGTGCCTACCGGCGAGCACGTTGATTTCCGTCAGCATCTGGTAGTCTGACATGAAGTCCAGGGCTTCCTTGGCGGGAAACACCAAGTTGAGACTTCTGGTCAGCTTCTTATAAGCCAGCATGAATTCAAACCGGATATCCTCGTCATAGAAGAGATCAAAGAAGGCGTCGTGGTCGGTCAAATCCGTGAGTCCATGCTTTTCCAAGAAATCGAAGATGGCCCTGTGGCTCTCCACGAGTTCCCGCAGCTCTTCTTCCGGGAAGCTAAGCGCCTCCAGAACCTCCTGCTGCTCTTTCTCGTCATAGATATCAAGGGCCTTTTTCAAATTGTGCCCTATGCCGACATAATCGACCACAAACCCCTTTTCCTTTGCAGGAGCTCCGACTCTGTTTACACGGGCTATGGCTTGCAACAGATTGTGCGCCACGACAACTTTGTCCAAGTACATGACCTGTTCTAGAGGAGCGTCGAACCCGGTCAAAAGCATGTTGTTGACCACGACGATTCCCATATCACCGTTAACACCCGCGTCTTCTCCGCCAAAGGGAAGCTTGAAGCTTTTGATGATGGCTTCATGCTTGGATGAATCCGTGTGTTCTTTGATATTGGGAAGGTCGTTGCGAGCGCCTGAGATGACCACCCCAACTTTTAGGACCTTGAGTTGCTCGATATCCAGTTGCAGTGGGTTCGATTTTTCCAGTTCCGCCACAGCTTCGCCCAGGGCGGTTTCTAATGCTGTTTTGTAGCGAACAGCGGCTGCTCGGGATGTGGCGACAACCTGAGCCTTGAATCCATTGGGGAAAACATGGGTTAGATAATGCCTCACCATGTCCTTGGCTTTGGCATTGATCGTGGGCTTGGCTTCTAGATAGGCCTCGCGTGATCCATATCCAAGAATTTCCAGGCGCTGCTGGAGATTGTAGTCGCTAAATACGTCGGCAAAGGTGGTGTCCATCCCTGCCTGGTTAGTCACCTCTGCCTCGTGGGTCCTACCTTCGTACACGATTTCAAGCGTCACCCCGTCCTTGATGGACTGACGCATGGTGTACTTGTCTATGTAGTCGCCAAAAACCCGTTCTGTCCGATCGATAGGAGTTCCGGTGTAACCAATGTGAGTAGCGTTGGGGATGGCCCGATCAAGATTCGCCCGGAGCAACTTGTACTGTGATCGATGCGCCTCATCGGTCATGACCAGGATGTGTGGGCTGACGTTCAACTCGGGAAACGACTCGGCCAAGTCCGCCTCACGAAATTTATGGATCATGGCCATGATCAAATCGGAGGAATCCGTGGGGAGCAGTTCCTTGAGCCTGCGAATGCTATTGGCGGGCTTGACGGTGAAACCAACACCGCGCCCAGTCTCGGAAAGTTGCTGCTCCAACTGCGTTCTATCCGTGACGAACACCACCTTCCATTTGGAAAGCTGGGGGTGGGTATACATCTCCCGAACCATGAACATCATGGTCAAGGATTTCCCCGAGCCTTGGGTATGCCATATGATGCCGCTTCGGGATTTGGGCGATTTTCCTTCCAAGAGCTGTCGAACCGCTTTCTTTACCGCCCTGAACTGCTGATATCTGGCGACAATCTTGAAGGTCTCACCGTTATCATTGGTGGTGAACAAAGAATACGTGCGGAGCAGGTCCAGCAGGTTCTTCTTGTCCATCATCCCGGCTACAAGACGCTGCTGATCATTGGGGCTGGAGCTGCCGTGTTCCAGATCGTCCAGAGTGCGAGGATATGGATCGACCCATCGGAAGAAGAGGTTTTCCGTATGGGTGGTAATGGTCCCGAACTTGGCAGTGCTGCGGCAGGTCGCGAGAACAAAGAGGTTAAAATAAAACAGCGGTTGGCTGCCTTCTCCCTTTGCCCCGCGTTGCTCGCTGTATCGAAGAAGTTGATCCAAGGCTTCCGGGATGGGCTCCTGGACCTTGGGCGATTTGCACTCGATGACCACCACGGGCAGCCCGTTCAGGAAAAGGACGATATCCGGGATAATGTGGTGCTCTGTCCCGAGGATGCGCACCTTGAATTGGCAAACCGCAACAAAACTGTTGTTGTCCACATTCTCAAAGTCGACATAGCGAACAGTGGGGCTCTTTTCTCCGGTGGCGCGGTTTTCCGAGACGCTGGTGTTCTCCAGCAGCAGGGAGTGAACGTATTTATTGTTCTCCAGCAGGCTGGTTCCCGGGAAGCTGGCGGTGATCCGCTTGACCACCTCTTCCACTTGGTCGTCTTCCAGCCAGGGATTGATGGCCTTGAGCTGCTCCCGCAGCACGGGAGTCATGACCACCTCGGTGAAAGACTCCCGTCGCGTGTGGGCCGGAGTCTGTTTTTCATCCGTGAGGTCGATGACGGTCCAGCCCTGCGAGTCGAGTTGCTCCAGAAGAGGAATCTCGACGTGCTTGCGTTCGTTCAGCCTGATATATTTGGGAGTTTCCGTTGTGGTGGCCATATGCAGTCACTTATCAGATTGTCGATTGTTCGTCGAGAAGGTTGGCCACGGAAACGTCTCCCATGAGGAGGTCTTGCATGAGGGCTGTATTGAGAGATTGGAGCTTAAACAATTGCTCTTCGCATTGGCTAATCAACAAGGACGACTGGTCTATTATTTCACATATTTTTTCTTGTTCATAACCATCAGGGATTGCAATCGAAACATCATGAAGATCATTTGTGTCAAAACGTTTTGTCCCATGTGTTGCCGTTGTAACTATTTTTAACAACTGAGACCCGTTTGAATAGAACCAATAAGCTAAAAATCGACCCGATATGAATTCGAAAGGAATAATTGCTTTGATATCTTGATTGAAGGCCATGTCTGATCTTGTAATTGATACAGGAAAAGTATGAGCTAATATCATTCCTCGGACAACAATCATCACAGTATCTCGTGGAACAACTTTGCTGCCAGTCCTGGCACCAAGAGGCGTAATCGTGTCTATTGTCCTGCCAAGATCAAAACACTTCATATCCTTTGGGCAGACCCATGGAATATTTCCATCCCAATACTTTGGTTCAGATTTTGATGGTGTACCTCCACTTTTCCATATGCCCACATCACGCAATAAGCGGGGAGTCCACTTCACCGGAATCCGCCCAAGCGGTGAATCCTTGAACTCGTGGGTTTCTTCGGAGCGGATGTTCCCTTGTTCGTCAATCCCCTTGGTCAGCAAATCCTGCATCAAGCCGGTTTTGATGCGCTGCTGCTTGGTGATGATCGCTTCAGTTTGTTCAATGGCTTGGTCGACGGCGCTTAGGATTTTGGCAACAACGTCTTGGGACTTTTTGTCTAATAGATAAACGCTCAGGTCGCCGAGAGCTTTCTTATTAAGCTCTACTTGATTAGTGCTTCCAGAAAAGCAATGTGTTTCAATTATTGCCTGATACTCGTCGCTCTGAAGTATTGAGGCTAGAAATTTAGGGTTTGCAATCTCTTTGTCTGGACGAGCTATGGTAACATGTGAATCTGCAAAGAAACTATCACCATTGCGGCGCTGCTCATTCCATAGCCCTATGCGACCAATTGTCCCCGTTCCTGTGCTATTAATGCACACATCTCCATCTTGAAGAACAGAGGAGTCTTTTAGTTTTTTTCGTGGGTCATGTGGTCGCGCGTATTCTATGCGGACAGCACCATCCCGTACACATTTCTGATTAATAGCATAAACATTTGATTCCCCATCATAATATGCAGGGGCTTGCCCGCGTCCAAGATGAAGGAGGCAGTCCTTCATTTGGATAGCTTTAGGATAAGAGCCCATAGGTTACTCTGCATATCCAAGTTTATTGAGAAACGAACCTAAAGCAGCCAGGGTCTCCCCCCTCTCGGCCTCCAACTCACGGCTCGACACCGCATACTTGTCCCACAGATTCTCGAACACCTGAATCAGGCTTCGTTTTTCGGCGTTCAGATAACGGGTCAGCTCAGTATTGACCAAGTCATACAGTTTCTTGAGGATAAGGCGTTTTGCCTCCTCGTCCGAAAGCATTCCACCTATGGCCTTGAACACACTGTCTACGTGGGCAATCCTGTCTTGGAGGGTGGCGATGTCCTTTTTCAACGCATTGATCTTTCTCTTCTCGTCCTTTTTCTTGGGGTCCAGCTCCTTGATCAGTACTTGGTCCTGCGCAAGGAGCTCCTTGGACTCGGCCTTGACCTCCTCGGCACCGACCCGTTTGAGTTCTAGCTTGAGCTCCAGCTCCTTCTTCTTGAGTTTAAACTTATCCTTGTGGCCTTTGATGCGTTTCTCAATCGTCAGTATAGTGTCCCGCAGGTTTTTGTACTGCTTCGCCTCGCGCCGGGCAGAGGCGCTCGTGGAATCCTTCAAATCATCTATGAGACTCTTGAGATATTGCTTAATTGTGGCTGCGGTGACTTTTTCATCTTCGTCCGGCTCGTAGCTGGCATCTTCCTGTGCGGTTTCCACTGCCTCGGCCAGCTCGCTTTGCGCTTCGCTGATTGTGGCTTCCAAATCCTCAAGCTGATCCGCTTCTTTTTGGAAGAACTCGGCGATGAGGTAGTCGTCCGGTATCAACGTGTGATGCCAGCCGGTGGAGATGATGGTCTTGAGATCAAAGCGGATATTCTGCCACCAGTTCACGAACACACCGGCGCTCTGGAAATTGTCCAGGGTGCTCAACGGGGTCAGCTTGTTGATGAGCGAAAGGAGCAGGTTTATCCGCACTTCTGGCAATTTGCCACCATTGCTGAGCCCAGAGAAAACATCCCGAGCTTCCCGCCACCAGTCCGCAAGGACTTTTTCGTGCTCGGCCATGGTCTGGAGGAGATTGGCGTCCGCCTCCAAGGTGCCCTTGATGTTCGCTTTGGTGCTGATGGCTTCAGCAAAGCGCACATATCCGGGACGATTGCTCACGAACAACGCCATGGGGTCCACCTTGAACTGAGCAAAGGTGTCCTTCTTCGCTTCAATCTCGACCACAGGGACGCCACCCAGGAGATGCGCCCTCACGTCTTCAGGCTCGGGCTCAGGCGTATTGTCCACATAGCGCCGGATATTCAGGTTGTAATCGTGCTTGTCCACGATTTCCTGCTTGTCCACCAACCGGCTGTACTTGGGAATCTCCAGCTTTTTGGTGAAGACATGATCAATCTTCTCGATATCTTCGGGCCGTAGCTTGTTCTGGTTCTTGCCTTCGGCGTATTCCCTGTCCGCGTTGATGAAGAGCACTTTGTCCCGATACTCGTCGGGCTTGTTTTTGTTCACCACCAGCACACAGGCGGGGATACCGGTCCCATAGAACAATCCAGGGGGCAGACTGATAATGGCTTCAATGATGTCGTTTTCAATGAAGCGCTCGCGGATCAGCTTTTCCTTGCCGCCACGAAACAGAACGCCGTGCGGCATGATGGTGGCCATATGACCCTGCCCTTTGAGGCTGGCGATCATATGCTGGACAAACATAAGGTCCGCTTTCTTACCCGCCTCCGGGCAAAACTCCCAGAAGCGGTTGGTGAACTGCATACCTGCTCGGCTGTAGTTCTGGGAGAAAGGCGGATTGGCGAGAACTCGGTCGAACTTTCGAATTTGACCGTTGTCTAAAATCTGTGGATCTTCAAGGGTATCGCCGTTCTCAATGGAAAAACGGGTAATATTGTGGAGGATCATATTCATGTTTGAAATGGCCCAGACAGTACCGTTTGACTCTTGGCCATACAGGGCGAGGTCGTTGGGGTTCTCCCCTTGGTCCTCTACGTATTGCCGGGCTTGGATCAGAAAGCCACCGGAACCGACAGTGGGGTCGTAGATGCTGTTTCCTGCCTCGGGCTTTGTAAGCTGGACAAGCAGGCGAACAACCTCGGAGGGAGTATAAAACTCGCCACCTTTTTTACCGGCGCTGTCTGCAAAATATTTGATGAGATATTCGTAAGCAGCTCCAAGGAGGTCGGGAAACTCGAAGTTGTCATTGACCAGTAGAAACCGGGGATCATTGAAATGGTCCAAGAGGTCCTTCCACCTCTGATCCGGGATTTTGGTCTTGCCTTTGACCTCGTTGAAGTCAATATTGTTTTTCAGTACGCCGGCAAGCGAATCGTTCGCGTCCTCAATGGCGGCGATGGCCTTATTCAGCATGTTGCCGATGTCATGCTTCAGATGTTTCAGAGCAGGAACTTCCTGACCATCCTCGTCGATCCACGTCTCGTGCCACCGCGCCCGAGGAGGGACAAAAAATGTCTCGCCATAGGATTCTTTCTTGTCAATGACCTCGCGGAATTTATCGGGATACTTCTCCTTAAGGTGTGCATATTTTTTTTTCAGCTCGTTACGCTTGACGTCGAACTCGTCAGAGAGCCGCTTGATGAACAGTAGGCCAAAGATGAACTCTTTGAATTCGGAGGGGTCCATCTTGCCGCGGAGGATATCAGCCGCTTTGAAAAGGAACCCCTCGAGCTGGGAGAGAGTGATTTTTTCTTGCTTCATGTTTCAATATTTTAAAGGGTTAGAAGGGGACCGATGCGATTCAGGAGGATGGTACTTTCCACGGCTGAGGTCAACGAGAAAGGAGGCGTCAAAAACGCGATTCCCCGCGTATTTGCTACCGGACACGGAGAACCCCGCCTAATTCCAAGAAAAATTCTAATAAAATCAAAGAAAAATGAAGGATAGGCCTGACCCAGTTGGCAACCACCGCCACAGTCGCGCCAACGGCTCGCCAAAGTCCGAATTCCAGATCAATAAAAAGAAGAAGACCCCGTTGGCACTTCGCCAACAGGATCACTTTGTGATAGGGGCTTTTGGAAGGATTTTAAGGGGTTAAATCACGCTTGTGGTGTGTCAAGCAAGCGCTCTCCCCCTGAGCTACGATCCTAAATAAAGTCCTTTCGGACATCAGGGAACAAGATAACTGCCCCGAACTCGTCCCGAAGTCAACCCCAAAATTTCCGTTCCCCAGAAAAAGTTGGGTGCCAAGGGCGTTGGCTCCGTTGGCGTTTCGTTGGCTCGGGGGAAGTACGATTCTGGGACGGGGAGGTCAAGAGGGTTGATGGGATTTTTTCGCGGAGGGAAGAGAAACGGACGTTGACGGGAGTGGGAGAATGAGAATAATTAAGTATTTCAGTATGATAGTCAATAACACCAAGAGCTTCGGGATGACACCGGTATACATCAGCAAACTTTTCGGATATTTTTGCCTTAGCAAATTTTTAAGTTATTATCCTTATATACCATAGAGGATTATATGCTGATCAACTGCTCTGGCGCGCGCCTCAGGATTGAAAAAGAATATGATCTTATTAATCATCGGGTAACATGGTGTGCGGCTTCAAATGCCTTTTTATTTGTTGCATATTCGAATTTATCCATCAATAGCACAACAAATGACTTGATTGTTCTAATTCCATTTATAGGTTTTTCACTTTGCCTATTTGTACTTTTATCGGTTGTGGCCGCTTATTTTTCAATCTGGAGGTGGCTGCTTCTACGGGAAAAAACTTGTGACAAGAACTTTTTTTGTGATACATGTATTAGCTCTGGGGGATTGATTTCAATATTTGGGAATATGGCGTCAGTAGCACCACCAATCTTTCTCCTTACCGCATGGGCTTATATTTTCCTAGCATACTTTATCCACAACTTAACTGCCAAATTATTGTTAATATTTATCTTGGTCACGTTCTTATATTTATTTGGGGCAAGCATGGTTCACTATTACCGGAGAATAAAGCTCCATCTACACGGATGCTTACACAAGAAATCAAAAAAAATATTTTTACCTCATGCGCTATCAAATTTTCTTGAATTAGCTGCCGACTCTTTTGTTCTTCGAGTTAAAAGCTCTTACTCCTCTCACGACGCCAACTGCTGATTTTTAATTGGTGTCTCTCGTAGCCCCAAGTAGTAAAAAATAAAACATATGACACAGTCACCCGAAACGCTCACCAAAGTCCCCCTTAAGCAATTGAACATCGATTTTTCTTCTGCCATTCCTGGTTGTTTCATGTTTTTTTACGACAAAAAAGACAAAACAAAACCCGATGAGACAGGTTTTAATAAAATTGGAGTTTTTATAGATAACGAAACTATTATATACTATAGCAATGGCATGTTAAGAACTGTTAGTATTGACAAGCTAAAAAAACATACTGAAAAAATTAATATCATGATTCCAGATAAAAATTTTGATTACGACGGAGTTGTTGCTTATTTTAAAAACAACTCTTATAATATTAATTTATTTAATCTTGGTTTATTCGCTGCTGCCAAAAACATACCAGAGATACTCCACTCAGGACAGATGATTCCAACAAAATTTATTGACTACAGCACTGAAGATTATGAACGAGCCTGGTCAACGCTTTATTCGAAAATTGAACCATGTGACCTTATATTTGTTCGCAATAGAAACAGTATTGTTAGTAAATTCATTGCAAAGATTGATAATGGATTTTGGAGCCACGTTGCCACTTATATGGGTTTTAATTATATACACGATACATGCCCGCCTCAAACTAGAATTAGGAGTCTGGCATATTATAAAAAAAATAAATTTAGTATAGGTGTTTACAGGCCCATAGGTATCACTAGTCTTCAAAAGGCCGAGATGCTTGCATTTTTAGTAAAAAATACAGGTAAAGGATATAACTATTTCGGTGCAATTATTCTTGGCATAAGGCTCCTCCTTCACCTAAAGACGCCTATTCCGTCGCCAAATGGGCTCATCTTTAGAGGAGGTTTATACCCAATTTTCTTTATTTAATACCGGACCTAACCTCAAGACAAATTCATGGGAACTTCATGTGCTTCAATGTTATCTCTGATTGGTCCACTTAAAAACTAGCCAATTTCTAAAACAAATAAAGACCGACGCCACCCCTTTTCACAGGACGACGTGGGCCGTTTTCGCAACTATTCCCAAACAATCCAGTTAGCTAGATTTTTTCCAGAATGATTTTCCCCGCTTCCAAGCAGGAGACCTTGAACTCAAAAGCGCCCTAGGGGAAGTCGTAGTTTGGCCATGAGCGTCAGGCTCCTTATCTTTATGAAGCCTGTCAGGCGTTGGGGAAAATCTTTCGAGAGACTTACTGTTGTCAATATGTTTTTGAAGTAGCGACTCGTTTTAATAAATCGATTCGAAGCCAATTCCCTTTTTTTGCTCGATGGGGTATTGCATCATTACACCAGTAGGTTCTTGACTCAAACTTCCCAGAATCAATATCAATATTTATTACCTTTTCCCCTCCTTCACGTCCAATATAATACTGCTTTCCTGCCAGTATATCTTCTCGTATAGTCTTACCACTCACAGCTCCTCGAACTGAATTAAAAAAAGCTGTATTTTTAAAAGCCAAAGTCTCATAATTTTCTATGGCAAATTTTAAATACTTATAAAAATAATTAATCTTGAGCGAATACATATTTTCATCCAACAAATCATCCCAAAACATCACAGTATAGTCTTTTGACTTCTCGTAACCTAATCCTTGAGGAATCAATGCAACATGATAGCATTTGTCTCGGCCTACTCCAAAGGCATTTGGGAGAAGATCAATAATAAATTTTCGCTGCCTCTTCATCTGTAAATCAAATAAACTTTGTGATGTTTTCATAAACATCTTAGATTCTATAACAATAAAGCACTTTACGGGCTTCAATATTTCAATGACAATATCCGGCGTATCGTTAGTCTGAAAATTAGAACGATTTTCGTCTTCAGCCAAAATACAAGACTGCTTGAAATTATACTCCGTATAAAACAAAACATCATCGGCTGTTAATTCTTTTAAATCAGTGCCATTAAAACAACCAATTCTAGATATGAATTTTTTTAAATTTTTAATCCCATCATGAAATAATAAAGATGGCAATACTGTCCCAGTATAGAATTTTTCTTTTCTATTCAAAGGGAGTTCCGAACAACATAGACTTTGAAAATATTTGTAATCACTCATTACTCACAGCTATCCTCATTCTGGAGAAATTAAAAGGCCCACATCACCCCTCTTCACAGGACGACATGGGCTTTTTTGCAACTATTCCAAAAATTCCAGTTAGCTAGCTACTTCTTCTCCAGGACGATTTTTCCCTCTTCCAAGCAGGAGACCTTGAACTCGTCACCCTGCTTGAAGCCGTAGTTGGCCAAGAGCGTCGGGGACAGGCGAAGACCCGTACCAGAAAACTTCACACTGCCAGATGCCACACGAGCATCCATCCCTTCGATCTTGTAAAACTTCTCGTCCATCGTCATCAGCTTCGTGAGATGGTTTTTCAGGGTGGTCTTGGGAATATCGAAGGCATCCATGATCTGCTGAGCAGTTTTTCCTTCGGTGATCATGGTGCGAAGTTTCATCGCGTCAAATTTCGATGCGATAGGCATGGGTGAGTCTCCTTGAGTTTTTGTTTAGTTTTTCTGACAAAGGAGATGGTATATTGAAATTTTTCTATGTCAATGGATGGATGGGGATTGTTTTTGAAAGAATAATGATATTTTTTGATATCGTGACTTGGTCGCCTGTCAGGCTACGATACGGAAGCACGAGAAATTGAATAAATTCTGGTCTTAATATTTTTTTGATCCTCAACTTCGGTCACGAATTCCATGCCATTTTTCTCTGCCACACGCATCGAAGCGGCATTGGTGTATTTCATATACGAGTAGAGCCTGTTGAGCTTTAAAAAATTAAAGGCATAATCTCGGCAGGCTATGGCTGCTTCCGTGGCATAACCGTTGTTCGTGTAATTTTTATTGATATGGTAACCAATTTCTGGCTCCATCTTGCCGTTAATGTTCTGCATCGTAATGCCGCAATCACCAATGAGCTTATTTTCTTCTTTTAGGATCACACCCCATAGACCAAATCCGTTGGTCGCATAGCGTTTGATGTTCCTTTCTATCCACTTTTTGGATTTTTCCAGGCTAAATGAACCAGGATAATGCTGCATCGATTCTGGATCAGAAAATATTGCGTGCAAACAATCTAGATCGTCCAGTGTTAGTTCTCGCAGGATCAATCTTTCGGTTTCGATCTTCATGGTAGTTTCTTCTTGAGCCTGATAAATATGGAGTGATGGTCACACGGTATCCCCGGAGCCCGTCCTTTCCCCCACCGGCCGGAATCCCCGGATACCCCTCTCCTTCGCTCGGACAGGGTTCCTCCTGGGCGTTTTCCCCTGGCCTCCCCCATTGGGCTCCCCCAGCCCCGAAATCCCAGGAAATCCCAGTATACTCCCAACGTCCGATTTCCATAAAGCTATTCCCAAAATCCCTCAAGCTCCCGTGACCGCCCTCCCGGCCCAGGGTATCCTTCTTCCCAAAACTCATTCTTTGAACCAGGAGAAGGATACGAAATGCCACCACAACACCTCGATAATCTCACTTTGAAAGATGAGATCATCAACGCATTTCGTCCGATTGAGCAGCTTTTCAGGATTATGGACACTTCTGCACTTGAGATCGATGGAATGATTATCCGGTGCTACGCCGAAATTGGGTTGGAGCTTACAGGAAATTTCCGTGAGCGGGTCGAAAAGCTGCTTGGTCGAAAGCAGGATGGTTCTGAAAATGCCGAAGGATGACAGTTGGAACCTTGTTTATGCCTATACCCGAGAGCAAGCGATTGCCGATGGCGTCATGGTCGACGTCACCGAACAGGCGAAGGGTATCGGGTTCTCAATTCACACCGTCGTCACCGCCACCCTCTTCAATGAATACGTCGAACCACCAGCAGGTTTGGAAGGCGAGGGTCAGTCCGTGGCGGGTCGCCTCCATGATGTCATGGTCCTGGCCCTGTTCGCAGCCAGGAGAGCCGCCAACACCGACAGGGTCACCTTCAAAGTCGATTTCCTGATGGAGCCAGGCAGGAAAGAAACTGTCGAAGTCATCGCAGTTATCGGCCCTGGCGACGATGGTGCCATTCCAGTCCTAACTATTATGCTGCCAGAGGATGACTGAACGTTGGCGCGGGTAATCTCCCGTCATTTCTGGATCAGGACCCTGGCCATGGTAAGGACTGCCCTCACCTGCTCTTCACTGGCACCACCCAAGAGTTCCAAAAGCTCTTTCTCTGCCTGCTCCTTGGACAGCTTGACATCCCCCAGGTCGAAGAGGGCTGTCAAATCTTCCCCGAGTGCGACGGACAGTCTTTCAATATTCACCAAGGTTGGATTCCCCCTTCCCCTCTCGATTTCCCCGACACTCTGGAGCGACAGCCCCGCACGTTCGGCAACCTGCTCCTGGGTCAGGTCTTTGGCCCTCCGTAGGGATCGGAGACGTTTCCCGAAAACCTTAAGAATTTCACCCATGGGACCATCCTTTTTGGACAGTCTAGGGCTAGTTCGCACTCCGTATAAGCAAGCTAGGTATGTATATTGCTAGTAGATAGCAAGTTAACTTTAAATTTACCTAAATTTTCCGCCTAAACTATGGACATTGGCGGTGCGGCTGCCGGATCGCCGGAAAACAATTCCGGTGCTCTCATGGGAAATCCAGGACCGGACCAGGAAGGAGATGCCGCCCCATGGCGTTGACCATAAACCACAACCTCATGGCCGAGAACGTCGCCAGAAATCTGTCGACCCATTACGGAGCGATGAGCACTTCGACCCAGCGGCTGTCGTCGGGTCTGCGAATCAATTCCTCAGCTGACGACGCGGCGGGGCTCGCTGTCCGGGAGTTGATGCGATCCGATATCGCCACCATGAATCAGGGGATCAGAAACGCAAACGATGCCATTTCCATGATCCAGACAGCAGATGGAGCGTTACAAGTTGTCGATGAGAAGTTGATTCGAATGAAGGAACTTGCAGAGCAAGCGGCGACTGGAACATATACTTCTGATCAAAGGATTATCATTAATTCAGAATATCAAGCGATGGCATTAGAAATCCAAAGAATTTCTGATTCGACCGATTTCAATGGCATCCATTTATTAAACGGAAACCTTTCTGGCACCTATAATGGTTCAGGTTTAAATTCCATTGGGAAGGCAAAGATTCACTTTGGCACCGGCAACAGCTCTGCCGAAGATTATTACTATGTTAGCATAGGCAGTTCTACCATTAAATCATTATTTGACCCTAACAACACAGCAATTGGCAACGCAACTGCTGCTGGGATAAATCTATACGGTCCGTCTGACACTGAAATTAAAGTTAATTCATATGATAGTGGAGACCAAAATGAATCCTCTTCAGCGGGGCTTACCAATGGTAATGTTATAGTAACATGGACATCGGAGAATCAAGATGGTTCTGGGAGCGGTGTATTCGGTAAAATAATTACAGCCGACGGGCAAACAGTTGTTCAAGATTTCCAGATAAACACTACCACCACAAACGATCAAAGTTCTTCTTCAGTGACTTCCCTATCAAGTGGTGGATTTGTTGTGGCATGGCAATCTCAAAATCAGGATGGATCAGGTCTTGGAATTTATATGCAGCAATTTTCTAGTACTGGAGCACGAATTGGAGGAGAAACACTAGTCAATGACACAACTGCTAACAATCAAACGACTCCAAATGTCATCGGTCTAGACAATGGAGGATATTTTATTTCATGGAATTCTGTGAATGCAGGGTCAACAGAAAGTGTAAACGGAAAAATATATAATGCAGACGGAACCGTGTCTGTGAGTGAATTTCCAATAAACAATGACCCTGCAATGTTTCCTCGCTATCCGCATGCCGCAGAACTTACGAATGGAAGTATTATAGAAACTTGGTTTGGTCAGGACGGTAGCGATTGGGGAGTATTTGGACAATTACTTGACAAACAGGGCAATTTAATTGGGAATTCCTTCCAAATAAATACACAATCTTCCAATTTGCAAAACTTCCAGGATGTAGCCGCTCTTGATGACGGGAAATTCGTTGCTGTTTGGAGTGACGTTGATGGTCCGTTCAGTACTGTAGCACCAAGCAATGTGAAGGCTCAAATATTTAACAGTGACGGAACAAAATTAGGCAAAGAGTTTACTGTCAATGACACAACAATACCGATAAATCCGCAGCAGTCTATTCCAAAGGTAACAAGTTTAAAAGAAGGTGGTTACGCTGTGTGTTGGAGGGCTCCGGGAGACAGCGACTTATGTGCCACCTATACTCAGATCTACGATAACAATGGAAATAAAATTGATTCAAATAAAATTGTAAACATTTCAGAAGTAGGCGATCAAAACGGAGAAAGCATTTCGAGTATGGCTTCTGGTGGATTTATCGTTACCTATTCTTCGAATTCAACAGGGGACGATAATGTACTCGCAAGAGTATACAGCCCAATGGTAAATATTTCTACTCAAACAAGAGCTCAAACTAGCCTAGCTCAAATAGATAGCGCAATGATTGAAAAAGATAAAATTCGAGCCAATCTTGGAGCAACACAAAATCGCCTTGAGAATACGATCTCCAATCTACAGATTCAAGCAGAGAATCTTCAGGCAGCAGAATCTCAAATATCGGACACCGATGTTGCCCAAGAGATGACTACATTTGTTCGGGAACAGATATTATCCCAAGCAGCTGTGGCTATGCTGGCCCAGGCCAACTCGATGCCAAAGATGGCACTTCAGTTGATTAATGGTCAATAGTGATCGGTAAATTAACAACCTCTACCTGAATGCATAAACCTACAGGAGAAGAACTGTGAATAATTTCGAGATCGAATCTCAAATTTTCAGAATTACCGACATCAGAGCTATCCTCTCTGATGACTTTTCAAAGAACGAAATCAACAGGATCATCATGGCACTCAGGACAAACCATCTCGACAGCGCACCAATCGGATTACATGAAATAAGGGCGATATTATTAGATGACTTCTCCATGGAAACCATCAACAGGGTCATGATGACGTTGAAGCTCTCGCAAATCACCACCTGCTGACCACTGGGGTCGGCCATTCGTTTTGCTACACGCGGGTCCACATGTCGGGTGACATCTTGCCTGATTCCTGACCCAGGATAGGCGCGGGTGCAGCCTGAGCGAGATACGGCGGGTCGGGAAATTACCCTGGCCGACTTGTCATCTGTGGGTTTTCCTGTGGATCACCTGCGCCACTGGCTCGCCGCCAGCATTGATTCTCCCAATATCCTTCAGCATTATTTACTTTATTTGCTCCAGATGGTTGGCCCATGCGCCAGATTGGTTCCTGGTGTCGTGTGGCAATTTCATCGGAAAATACGATGGAATTGCTACGTTTCATTTCGAACAAAAGTGGTGACGGATTCAGGATATTGAGCTCATTCCAACCGCGATGTGGGAAACTGAAAAGACCGAAGTCGCGTTTTCGAGCACTTGATCTCGGGAATAGGGGGTGAAGTGGGAATTTAGTGTGAAAACAACGGAGGTAATGGCTACACTCTGCCATCCGAACCCATGGACACACCTCGCCGTCGCGTCCGATTTTCGAGGATACATCCAAATGTCCAAATGTCCGCAGCATGAGATAAGGGCTATAAATTCAGCGTGTTAACAGTAAAATATTGAAATATTTACGATTTAAAAATTTTGGACTTTTGGACATTTCCGATGCATCGCCTGAAAAAAAGGCGTCGATGGTGACAGCCCGACATACATCCCCTGGGGCCGCGCATCCATGGCTGCTTGATCGAGCCCTGGAGCGGGTGAAGGCGCGGAATCTGACGGAGTGAGCACCACGGCATCGGGGATTTACCCGTCCCCAGTGGTCCATGGGGCCTCCTGATCCGCCTTCCCCGGGCCTACCTTCACTTGGCCCCTGGATTCGCGCCCTAGGCCCCCGTCCTGGGGTTTCCCCCTTGCCCTGGGGCCCTTAGCTCCCCCGGCTGGCCCTCTGCCAGGAGGGGGCAGGTATGGCGGAATGTCCGTTTTGGCTTGGGGTTAAGCCATACCTCTCTGTCCAATTGCCGACTGTCTTGGCTGGCTTTGGACATTTGGACATTTCAGATGCATCAAAAAAATAATCTTCGAAGATTGTCGAATAAACTTTGGAGGCCGCATCCACATCTATAAGCAACCATAGAAAAACTTAAGCCGCAGGAACTTATCATAGTTGCATTGCGACGTTAGTTAGATTGCAGGTCTTTAGTTACCCATCATTGCCCTTCTTTTTCTTGCCGCGAACCAATCCTCTTTTTCTGCTTCACCTTTAGCGATATCCAATAAACGGCCTTTTGCAAGGTTTTTAAATCTATCACATTTCATGATTTCTTCAGCCATTTTGTTGTGCAGCAAGAGAGATCCACCTTCGTATCTTTTCCGTATTTCTTCTTCTGCTTCGTCGTATAATGCTTCTTTTTTGGAAGCATTAACGCTTGTCTTCATTGAGTTACTTATTCCGATAGATCCCATAGTTTGAAGAGATTCGTGCGAATAAAATTCTCGCTCTCTAGTTATCTGTCCATCGTAATATGCAGCCTTCATTAAGGCGAAAACTATAGGGTAAATAGTTTTTTGACTGATAGAACGAGGGGTGTCATTTAAAAGATTGATGTACAAGCAAAACAACTCGCAATAAATCCGCAAATTTGCCGAGGTCTTGATGTCACATCCTGTGCCAGGATCTTCGATGATGCAATATACAAAATATCTCATCCCATTGACGCCGATAGACTGGAAACACATTTTTAAAAGCGACGGCATGTCATTTATGATGATGTTCGCAAAGTATTGTTGGATGGATTCAGTATTAGTTCCAAAATATTTCAAGAGATAAACGGCATTGCTTAAGCATTGTTCGTCTTCACCCAAAACTGCATCGGCTAGGGCTTGGATCAATTTGTCATCTGGACTTATCTCCTCAAGTACCGATGACTTTATAGACGCGAAAACTTTTGTAATTGCGTAGTATTTTTCGATAGTATCATCTTGTTCTTTTGAGGTTAAATAAGCGCTAATGGTACTTGCAGCTTGACTACATTCAACCGAAAGTAGCCTTTTTTTTATTTCTCCAATAAAGTTTTTTAATATTTCGACATATTGATCGCTTTGCACGGCGAGCGTATTTGAATCGATCAATTCTGTTGCGTCGTCATTCACTTCCAAAAATTCGGTTACTGTTTTTGTGATAACATCATAAACGATGGAATTTGTAAAATCAAACTGAGGGCAATAGAAAGGAAATGTTTTTGGCATATCCGAAAAAACTCCACTAGCTCTATCAGTGACTAGAATCTCTTGATCCCCAATTTCCTGGCCGATCATTTGAGGCTGCCAAGACTCCGGCGGGCAGGCCTTACCCCTGAAAAAGGCTTTTACCCAACCAAAAGCCTTTTTTATTATTGCTCAGTATTTTCAGTAGGTTGTAAGCATTTATTAGCGGCCCGCGCTGTTCCAATTCACCTGGAATGCCGCACGGCCACAATTCATTCCTTATAGCAGGAGGTATTAGCAATGACAAATGTTTTTGACAAGTTTAACGAGGGGCCGCCCCTTCCCGATCTGAAGACGAGCCGCAAGTTCGTCTTCCCCCACACCGATCACGGCAACGCTCAAATGATGGAGCGCATATCTCATGGCAAGCTCCTGTACGTGTCGGAGATCGGCCAGTTTATCATCTGGAGCGATGATGCCAAGCGGTGGGTCCGTGAAGCTCGTGGAGGGCGCAAGCTCCTTGGACGTTTCGTCAAGCACTTCCTCGATGAGCGCTACGCTGAGGCACAATCGAAAACGGCCCTCCACACGGTCAATAACGAGGTGGTTTCGCTGGAGGAAGCGCTCCAATGGGCCAAATCCTCATCAGCGAAAAGCCGCATTTACGCGGCACTCGACCTTCTCAAGGATATGGAGGGAGTACGTATCTCCCAGTCGGAGTTGGACCTTGATCCGTATCTGCTTGGGGTAGCCAACGGCGTCCTGGACCTGCGTACTGGGGAGTTGCGGGAAAATACCGCCGCCGACCTCATTACCCGCTACGCCAGGGCTGCTTTCAACCCGAAGGCGAAGGCCCCTGAGTTTGAAAAGTTTATTAACCAAGTCTGCCTGGGCCGCAAGGACCTCGTCAAATTCATTCAGGAAGTTGTGGGTCTCACTTTCTCGGGGCTAACGAAAGAGCAGGCATTCTTCCTCATGCTTGGAACCGGTGCGAACGGGAAAAGCACGCTGATCGAGACGATCTTCCACCTCCTGGGCGATTATGCCAAGGGCATGCCGTCGCAAGCCTTCATAAAATCCGAGTCCCGTGCCATTCGAAACGACATTGCCCGCTTGCTGGGAGTCCGTTTCGCTCCCTGCGCTGAGATCAACACTGGGAAATCCCTTGACGAGTCCATGGTCAAACGCGTGACCGGCGGTGATATTATGACTGCCCGGTTTCTCGGCAAGGAGTTTTTTGATTTCCACCTTACGGCTAAATTTGTTTTTTCGGTCAATACCCTGCCACGTGTAACGGGGGCAGACAACGGCATTTACCGACGTTTGGTCGTTATCCCGTTTGAGGCGGACTTCTCGGAAGCTCCTGATATGGGATTGCCTGAAAGACTTAAGGGCGAAATCGATGGCATTCTGAATTGGGGCGTGCAGGGGTTTCAGCATTACTTCACGCGCGGAAAGCTCGTCAAACCCCAGTGTGTTGTCGATGCCAGCAAGGCCTATCGCGATGAAATGGACACTGTGCAGGCTTTCCTGGACGAATGCTGTGACACGAACAATCCGAAAGCCGCGACCCCCCTCGGGGTGCTCTATGACGAGTACCTGCAGTGGGGGAAGACTTCCCAGGTTGAGCCGGCGAAGCCGCGTCTTTTCAGCACACTGATGGGCCAGAAGGGCTTCAAAAAGCAAAAGTCTGGCTCCTGGCACTGGAAAGGCGTCGTGCTTAAGTCGGCTGCCGCTGTTGCCAGCCCGTTGACCGTCTTTAAGACGCCGATGCAGCCCCAGCCGTAACGGCCTGCGGCTGTTACTGACTCCACAGCCACCGGCTTGCCACAATAATAATCCGTAACAAGGGTGGGGGCTTCGGCCCCCGCCCCTTCAAGGAGACCCGCGTATGACTTCTGCGAGTTCCACTTCGAACATCCCCAGCTCACCGCAGGCGCTGGAATATACTCTGACCCAGGCCGAATACCACGCTCTCGTCAACGGCTCCAAAACGGTCATGAAGTTTGATCCGCTGAATATCGTGATTAACCACTCGATCCTCTTCACTCCCGTCGCTAGCGGGAGAGCGTTGGTCCAAGCAGACTACAATCCCCTGATCAAGCTTCCGTTGACCATGGCCTTTACACCAAATAAGGCCGTTATCAAGCAAATGGCATCGATCCGTGGAGCGGGTGATGTCCAAATCTGCCTGCAGGATGAACAATACTATGTCCGTGGCGACCACACAGGCGCTCACCTTCAAGCGATAGCAACACCCAACCCCACCAACTTCCAGCTGCCGATCATCACCTGGATCGGTACCGAAGTGTCAGGGTACGCCTCGAATGATCTCAAGGCATTCATCGGCCGAAAAAGCAACGATGTCCAACTCGCCGTATACGGCAACCAGTTGGAGCAGATCGGAGTTGAGGGGCAGGGTGCGCCTTACACTTTCACACCCGGCATGGCGGATCGGCTCGCCAGTCATTGCCCGAACATGGTGCTCATGTCCCGAGTTGCCTTTCGCTACTTTGGCAAGAAACAGACCCTCCGTCTCGGACAGATGAATGGTCGGTACATCCTCCAAGTCACTAACTTGCTGGATATAGACGTGGACCTCATCGTTCTTGAGTGGCTCGATTTGGTAGCCGCCTAAGCGAAGGACTCTCACTTACAGGGGCTGTGGCGAGTGTCATGGCCCCTCACGGAGTAATAATCCATGAAATACGTACATGTTGCAAGCAAGCCGAAGGAGGGGCGCATCGACTATGATCACGCCATCATGGCCGAGAACAAGATGGCCTTGTACTCGATTATCGAGGGCATGCGCCAAGACAACTTCAACACTCATACCCTTAATGCAGCGCTCGAATCGATCAAGGACTATACGGCGCGTTATGTGCGGCCCGTCGATGGAGAAATCTTCATTGATTCAGGCGGATACTCAATCATCCAGGGCGCGGTTCACCCGACTGCGGTCCGTAGATTTATCCAATGCTACAATGCCATGCTCCGTTTGAATTCTGGGGCCTTTGACAAGGTTTTCTCGCTCGACATCCCCTGGAGCAAGGTGTTCTCGGAGATGAACACCCGGCAGAAGATCATGGAGTTTAACGACTACGCCCTGTCCTCGGCCCGTGACATCCTGCTCAATGATCCAGTCGCCCTGGAGCGCTTCAGCTTCGTGTGGCACTTCAAGATGCCGGCCCAGTATGAAATCTGGAAGACCCTGTACGAGAAGCACGAGCTCAACCGGATTATCCGGCACCGCGCCATCGGCGGCATGGTCGCCCTGCGGGGCATCACCGGGATCAGGTTCAGCCCGTTTATCGGCATGGCCTATCGCTGCCTCCTGGACTACCTAAACGCAGGACGGTTCGACCAGGACTTCACGCTGCACTTCCTGGGCATGTACCTGCCCTACGACCGATTCGAGATGGCCATCCTGGACAAACTCTTTGACCGCTATCTTGAAGGGGAAGCCCAGGCCGTGACCACCTATGACTCCATCAATCCCCTCCAGTCGACGAGGGTGGGGAAGGATATCCCGCTCTTCGAATTCACCGGGAATGGGCTGTCTGTCTACGATAACCTCGTCGACGCGCCGGCGGCTATTCTGCAGCATGCCTACGGAGACAAACGGCTCATCGGATTTGTCCAGCAAGAAATCGCACGCCGCCGCGCTGGGATGAACCTCCAATATGCTGACTCGTTCGGCCCCCTCAGTATCTACAGCCACCAGGAGGTGAACCACTTCTTCGAATACGTGGTAGCTACCCATGGCCTCGCTGAGGTTTTCTTCCAGGAGTGGAGCCTGACCACGATCAACGGGCATTTTGCCAGCGTGCTTGATGCCCTTGGGAAAGCCAACCCGGCGCTGTTCACGAGTCACTTGCGCGCCTCGATCATGCGGAACGTGGCCATCACGTACGAGTTCCATCGATGGTTCGTCGACGACCGCTCCCGCACGGGCCTGGACAGGCTGATCCAGCGCAATATCCGCAAGATCGGCTTCCCATGTGACCTGAGCTAAGCCAGGTTGTGAACTTCACCTAGCGTCACCAATCAAACACCACCCCGAGGGGATACCTCATGGCCAAAATAATCGAACGGAAATGCACGATCACTCGGTCGCCAGAATTTGAGAAGAAAACCTTGGCGACCCACGCACTCAATGTCGGCCTCATGTGTGGGCATGGTTGCCTATACTGCTCTACCCCAGCGACTCTGCGCATGAAGGCACGCCTTTTCCATGAATATGGTGGCTCTTCATTCAAGGCCTTCGCAGCCGGTGAGTCTGTCGTCGACCCTACGACTCCTGACCGGCTTGGCCGAGCGCTTGCCTCCCTGAAGCCGACGGACACAGTTATGCTAAGCACGCTCACCGATGCCTGGAGCCCGGAAGCGCAAACCTACGGAGTTGGCCGGAAGTGCCTGGAGAAGGTCCTGCGCGAGTCGAAGGCCCAGGTGCGTATCCTGACGAAAAATGCCGCCGTGGCAAACGAGTTGGACCTGCTGGCCAAGTTCCGGGATCGCGTCGTTTTGGGCATGAGCATCACAGCCCCGCTTTCCAAGGCGAAGGTGGCCGAGGTGTTGGAGCCCAAGGCATCCTCAATCAAGGAGCGTTTGGACGCTCTCCAGGTCGCCCATGAAGCAAAAGTGCCTATCTTTGGGATGCTCTGTCCCTGTCTCCCCGGCGTGGCGGACCGGTCTGATGACCTGGAAGAGATGTTGGCTATGATCAAGCCATTCGATCCGGTTGCGATTTGGGCCGAGCCGGTTAATCCGCGTGGCCCCGGACTCAGCCTGTGCCAGGAAGCCCTCGCTGCTGCCGGGTTTTCCAGCATCGCCAACGAAGTCCGGTTCATTCGCGGAGAGCGGGAGCACCTTGATTACACCGCCAGATTGATCGGAAATTTGAATGTGGCTGCGGCCGGTGCCGGACTCAAGCCCCTCCTCAAAATCCTCGTCTACAGTGACGGGAAGGATTTCAGTGGGGATGCAAGCTCCGTGGTCTGGCTGAAAGGAGAATCGGGGCGGTAATAGGCATCACCAGCCATCCTGGGCAGAAGACAAGGGAGGGGGCAGCCACCTCTCCCTTGTCTGTTAGTTCAAACCTTCTCCCCAATTTTGCTGACAGCAAGTTTCCCTCCGCAAGCCGCGGATCGTGTTATCAGCCTAATTTCTATCGCGATAGTCTCTCCTGGGCTGGTTTTGGACATTTGGACATTTCAAATGCATCCGCTGAAAAAATCGGTCCAGGATGTGCCCCACGCTCTCAGTTCGCCTTCCATAGATCGCAGCCCATCGGAAAATCTCCCTGGCCCTCGTGTTCTGCTTTAAACTGCTTCAGACCTGCTGAGTAATGGTCCATTCTTTAATTGAGATACTCAAATGGAGTAGGTATAGCTTTTATATCACAGAAAAGCTTAGGCACCCAGCAGCAAATGTCAAATAGATGAATCCTAAGAAATAATAGCCATATCTTATATAAAAATATATGGTTGCAAACTAAACACAATAAACACTCTCACAAATAAAACGGAGCTTTCCAATCTCCAGGAGCAACCGAAACAGTAAATTTACACTTATCAGCCTGACCTGTATTTGCCTTGTCGTTAGTCATTGCCAGTCAATTCTTCTCAATGATATCATTTCTGATTCTTTCTCACGAAACATTCCATGAGAAACAAAAAAATACAGATATGCAATGGTCATAAGATTTTTTTAAAATATTTTAAGACAGGTTTTTATCACAAGATGTTCCAGCAAACACACAATCAATAAACAAAGGAGAGGCATATGGACCAGTCTAAATTAAGACAACTGACAGGAGTACAACGGAATGCAACGCTTCGTAAACAATTTACAAAAAACCAAATTGAATACGCTATTACTTATCTTCAAAAACATAATATTCCAGTGACGGTATTTGAAATTGTAAAGCTTACAGGATATTCAAAAGCTACAGTCTACAGGTATCGGGAATTTATTGGCAAAGAAAACATCAGAAGCTATACAAAGTTTTCAAGCGCTGTAACTGATGATAATTGATTGTAGCACTATACCACTGCCAATAAATATACCAGACTTAGTTGAAACTCTAACTTGCATGGGCCATCAAGAATACTTTTGGTGGCCCAGTATCAAGGGCCGACAATATGTCAAATAACTCTACAAAGAAATTAAGCAATCAAAATTCTACATCTCCTTCTACAGAGCAAACAGAACCAATTGTCATTCGGCAGAGAGTCACTGACGCTCCAGTCCAAAAGGAAGTTGTGCTTCCACAAAGATACCAACTTGCTAAGAATGGAAGCATCATAAAAACAAGTGACTCTGGTGGTTTTAAAATATCACCATATCCTATTTTTATTGAAGAAATATCACGCAATAAGAATACTAATATTTATTATGTAAAGCTAACATGGAAAATTGAAGGCAAATGGCACAGTTTACAGGTTGAGCGCTGTGACATTGCAACAAAGTCTAATATTGTAAAGCTTTCAAATTACAATTTACCTGTCACAAGTGTCAATGCAGACCATATCATTTGTTATCTCCAGGAATATGAACAGATAAATATCAATAACATTCCAAAGTCTTTGGTCGAAAGCCGTTTGGGCTGGACAGATGACATGTCGGGTTTTCTATGGGGTCATTCGTACTTAACTGATACTTCAATGCAGCAATCTCCCGGTCAACCCTCCGTCGTTCGTTTTAAAGGGGCTGACCAGGGTGATGAACAATTCGCAGCCGGCTTTGCATGGAAAGGTGATTTCCCTACTTGGATTTCACTCGTCAACGAACTGCTGGATTATCCCGATGTCGCATTTGCTTTGTACACGTCCCTGGCAGCACCTCTTCTTCCGATCCTGGGGGTGGATAACTTCACTTTGGAACTTTGCGCTCCCAGTTCTTCAGGGAAAACAACTGCCCTGATGCTTGCCGCTTCGGCTTGGGGGAATCCATCGTTTAATGCCGGTTCCTTCCTCAACACCTGGAATGGGACGGACAATCGCATTGGCAGAGTTGCTGCCCTGCTCAATGGTCTGCCGCTTTTCTTAGACGAAACTAAACTGGCAAGAATGCAGAACAAAAAGAGTAAGTTCGGGAGTGACCTTGTCACCGACACCATCTACATGATCGCGTCTGGCCTGGACAAAGGACGGGCGACAATCCATGGGTCTGATCGGGTGCAGCCGTTCAGAACCATCCTCTTCTCTACTGGAGAAAGCCCTAGCCTGGACCTGAGCAGTGATGGCGGGTCACGTGGCAGGATTATAGATCTTTGGGGAAACCCCTTCCTCAAGACTGACTCTGAAAGTAAAGCTGTTGTGAACAAAGTCAAATGGACCATCGCCGATCATTATGGACACGCTGGACCTTGCTTGGTTCAATTCATCCTGGACCATCGTGATCAATGGTCTCTGTGGAAGAAAGCTTATGCAGAAGCAAACATGATGTTGACTCAATTTGAAGATATGACTCCAATTGAAATGAGACTTGGCGAATACTTTGCAGCTATAGCAACAGCAATCCCGATTATCCATGCTGCAATCCCTGGACTGAGAAGAGATAAGCCAGTCCTCAAATTGCTTGAATCTGTTTGGGGTAGGTCTAGATATGAAGCATCATCAGCTGACATTGGACTTCAGGCTGTTCAATATGTCGATGATTGGATCAAGAGCAATCCAGGCAAAATATATTCTCCAGATTATGTCCATCAAAATATCCCATGGTCTGGCGACAGGTTCGATGCTTACTGGGATAACCAAGGCAATGACAACTGGACATTCATCGGATTCAGTAGACAATGCTTAGACGATATACTCCGAAAGAATGGACTTAAAATCAATGAAATTGTCAGACTCTGGAAAGCCAAAGGATGGCTTGTCACTGATGGCTCTTCAAGAGGATATCAAAAACAGGTTCCTATTCCGGGGACTTTGAATGGAACAAGTATGACTAAATCGAATCTGTACTGCATCAATAAAAAATGTTTAGTAAACACAGTGAATAACTAGTCCTTTATTTTTAGTTCTGACGAAATTTTTCAACTTCCGTCTACTTGTCATTTTCTAGTTAAAGATAAACATGTGCCTGTGACTCTTATTATACTTACTAAATTACTAAAATATTTTATTTATATATTATTATAATAATGAATCATATATAATATATAAAAGGGGAGGTGGTGGGTCAAAAAAATTTCGTAATTTGGTATGTCGAAGGTCCAGGCTGTTCCTGGATCAGTGTGATGAAAAATTCGACGCATAAACATACGAAGGAGCTAGCGACATGGTCTTCCTTGACTTCCTGAAAACCTTTAATCTTGATCCAGCAGTGTTCTGCCCATTTGACATTACAGGTCATGCTGGTGATCCTGATTCTGTCAGTAACGAATCTAATTTCGAGTCATTAAATATTGATTCAGATACGATCCAAACACATGATCCAACTTTTGAAGCAAGTATTTTGTCTCCATCTTCTGTAGTTGTCACCAATAATGTTGAATCCAATTCTCCTGAATTACAAAGACTTCAAGCTGAATCAAGGAATATCAAGTGTACTCAATGTGATTTTTGTGAGCCATCTGGAGACTTTGAAAAAGGATCAGATAGTTTCTTTTGTTCTGCCTGTAACAGAACCATTGATGACATTTACACCAGAGCTTCTGTTTGCACTAGTTTTTATTCTTCTGAGCAAGAAACTATTGATGATTAGTCTAGTTTTATCATTGATCCTGAGATTTGACTTCGGGAGTCCTGCATCCTTTGGAATGAAAATGAGTCTTGCGAAATAATAGGCACTTTGATGACAGATGGAAATACTCCTGAACATCAACAGCTACCAATACTAGTTTTGCATTCAGCCAATGTTTGCAAATGTCACTGGACTGACATCTTATAAATATTTCTAACACAAAATAATTTTTATAGTTTCTGTTCGTATATCTGTTTACTCTTGAAACATTCTTCATGTCAAAGTCAATGTTATTTTAAAAGTTACAGATAGATATTGATCATCACTGTACGGTGTCTGAGCAAGGCCCTTGGCTTTTCCGAGTCGAGGGCTTTGTTCTTTATGAAGGAGAATTCCAACATACTGCCATAATGGGAGGAGCTATGGTTTTGAGAGTTATCATGATCATCATAGGATCGAAGATAACAAGGGAAATACTCAAGCAAGCTCTAATAGTAGTCGTAAAAAGATCACTTTAACCCATAGGAACACGGGGAGGGTTAGCTTCCCCGTCTTCTTGCAGCTTTTGTTTGGAGATGAACATTTGCTTTGGAAAATGACCAGGACCTGGAACTGGGAAAGGTTCCAGCTGTCCAGGGGAAATGGGATGTCCCCCTATCCCTGGAGATACCCCTTCAAATCTCCCGTCTCCTGCGTTTTCCGGGGCTTCCCTATAGGTGGACCTACCTCGGGCCCGAAAATCCCGTAGGAGCCATCCTCGCGCCAATGTGCGTTTTCGACATGAGCTCATTGAAAATTTCATAGTCAGGATCAGCTCCAGATATGCAGTATGTTCTTATTGTTCAGTAGTATAGATATTGTATTGGTATCCTGACTTTAAATACAAAGGAGTCACCATGTCATCCAAGAAAGATCAAGCTTTGGAGTCACCTTCAAACGATACTTCGACAGCAACCAAACGGCCTGAGTCCAAGTACAATGCTTCGGTGCTTCGGGGTCTTATCAAGGAAGGTCTTGATGCGAAGACTATCATGGAAAGAATGGGTATCGGCAATAAGCCGACGCTCAAGCACTTCGTTCTCAAGCTTATCAGCCAGGATAGGACCTACTACGACGTCAAAGGATTGTACTTGAAAAGCTCCAGTCGTCCCTACGTCAACAAGAAAGGTGAGGTACGTTTCAACATCAACAAGGTGGACCTTGGAGACTTGGAGCTCAAGGAAGGCGACGAGTTCGTCGTCACCACTGATGATGGCAAGATCATCCTGACGGTGATCTAACTGCAATGTGTAACCAATGCCACGCCTTAAGGAGGTGGCATTTTATTGTTTCAAGAACAAGCTTTTTATCTCCTGCGAACGTAATAGCTAGATTCGCAGATAGATAATTATTGGCTCCTGTTCCAGGCATTTGAATCAATTCATACAGATATGGAATAACTATTGGAAAGAACGGTAATAGGTAGAATCGTACATTGGAGTGCTTTTCTATGGGAAGCTGTTGAACTTCAACGAGTTACAGCAAGCATGGGGAAGCCCCCGCCAAAGCCCTAGCTTTTGAATGTACGATTTCAATCTCCTGGAACTGGATTCATTCTTACAAAAGGAGTTATTCATGAAAGTCGAACCCATCATCAACATGAAAGACATCAAGAGCATTAAGAAGCTCCTGGTGAATCGGCCTAGGGATTTACTACTTTTTACTATGGGTATCAATACTGGGCACCGTGTACAAGACCTGCTAGCCCTCGAAGTTGCAGATGTCAGATACGTTGGCATCAACGAACGAGTTTGCCTAAAGGAAAAGAAGACAGGAAAAGAAAACGTCTTCATCATGAACAAGGAGATAAGAAAAACTTTAGACAACTACTTGGGATACGCAAAACCACAGGATGACCACTACCTTTTCAAAAGCCGTAAAGGCAGGAACTATCCGCTAACCACATATGCCGTCACCATGATGGTGCAAAGGTGGTGTGATGAGATCAATCTTAAGATCAATGCGGGAGCACATACGTTAAGGAAAACGTGGTGCTACCATCAAAGAAAAACCTACGGTGTAAGCTGGGAGCTTTTGTCCAAACGACTTAATCACAGCACACCTTCTATCACAAGGAGGTACATCGGCGTACAGCAGGAAGAAGTTGAAGAAATCTTGATGCATTCAATCTAAGTTCCAGCAAAGGAGCATAAAGCTCCTTTCTTTGCTCTCTTTCAAATCAATTCGTTCCTTTCGAATCTCTCAATTCACTTGCACGTGGAGGTGCTTATGGGCGTTTATCAACGTGATGAGCGGTGGATGGTCTATTACCATGACGAGAACTGCAAACGACACGACAAGTCCTTTGGACGTGGTGATCTTGGGAAAGCCAGAGCCGAAGCGCTTGAGCAGGCGATCCAGGAAGCTCTGGAAAACGGGCAGCCGATTCCTGATCCGGAGACTGTGACCGCATCTGTCCAGGTGGCGCACACAGTGAGCACATCGGATGCGCCAGCGAACCAGATCCAGGTCCAGCAGTCGGCGGGGATGCCCCTGTCGCAGCTTGGCCACCGTTACCTGGATCATATGCGAGCATCCGGTCGGACGGAGAAGCACATTCGGAACATCGAGCGCCTGCTGGAGAACCAGTTTGTACCTGTGATCGGAGACAAGCCAGTGGATTCCCTTACCTACCAAGGGGATATGATCCCGTTTATCCTGCACTTCAAAGGTGTCAGTGAGAGCACGGGGAAAGAACGGTCCCAGTACACAGTCAACAAGTACTGCGATTACTTGAGTTTCATCTTCCATTTCGGCATCGACAACGGCTTCACCCGCGTCAATCCCCTTAAAAATTGGAAGAAGCCCAAGGTCCAGCCCTGGGATTTGAAGCTGACCCTGGACGACGCCAAGAAGATCATGGCGAATGCAGAGCCCCATCTTAAGTGGGCCATGGAGGTCTGCTTCAATCTGGGTACTCGTCCTGGTGAATCAGAACTCCTGTCCTTGCGGTGGGATGACGTGGATTTCCAAGCAGGTACTGTCAGGATTTATGCAAGCAAAACTAAATCCTATCGGACAGTTCCGATTAACCCAGAGTTCCTGAAGAGGATGGAGCTAGCCCGGGACGAATCCGTGTCCGGCTTCGTCATCGAGTACATGGGCCGAGGGCTGACGACGATTCGAAAGTCCTTCAAGAATGCTTGTAAACGTGCGGGGATCACCTACCAAACTAGAATGTATGATTTGCGTCATTTATACGCTACAACGTTACTCAATAAAGGTGCCGACTTGGCAGCAGTGTCGAAGATGATGGGCCACAGCACAGTCAAGCTCACCGCAGACACGTATTACCACTACATGTCTGGGGAGAAGGAGCGTGCTGTCCGGTTGTTGCCTGAGTTAATGGCCAGTTAGCGTTTGGAGGTGGGATATCTTTGCAGAGGTATCCCACCCCTCTTTTCATTGAACCCTTTACGACATCTTAAGAAAAGGATGTATCGCATGATTAAGGACAGCAACGGAGCTTATCGTAGTCGTACTTATGTAACTCATTTAAAGAAAACAAACCATTGGATGGTGACGAAAGGATGGCAGAACAGGAGGTACTGCCCATCCACCGCTAAGCCAAAGCCTTACAAAGAATTGGATGATATCTTAAAACTCATTGAGTCGTATTATTCTTAGGAGATTTACAAGATGGCGATGGTCCAGGAATTATTTAAGCCACAAGAATCACAGTTGAAGAAGGCAAGTCTCCAGGCGAGAGCTCGCCTTCTTCTGTCGATTGTCAATGAACAAATAAGGATCAAAAGGAATTTTCATGCAAGAAAGAACTTGTTTACTCACTGAGAAGACTTTTAGATGTCCAAATGGCAGCAACTGGGTAATTTCTCCCGAAGCCTATAAGAAATATTATTTACCAGTCAAAGATTTATACACTTCATTTTCGCACTTCTTGCAAGACAACGAATCTATCAAGCGCAAGATAAAAAAAGACGATGATGACTTCTGGAATAGTTTAGGTCTTTAGTTTTCATAGTTAAATTTGCGATGAGCAAGGTGGACTTCCACATTCGGAGGTTCACCTTGTTTTTAACAGATTGCGAAGGACAATTCCCTGGTTCAGGGCCAGCCAGAAACCAGGGATGAGCCGGTTTAGATTTTAGCAAATCGGCGGGTGGTGGCGATGAAAACCCACAACGCAGAAGTCTGCGCTGGCGGTAATGGTGGAGATGACGCGGGAATTTCCAAAGCCCCAGGTCCAGGTATGCAAGGGAAAGGAGCGCCACCCCCTGTATTTCCATCAATGACACTGATTCTGCCGTTTTTTGGACCGGGAACTCTCAGGATCCTGTGAATCCGACTCCCACTTCGGCTGCGAAAACGGGAAAAACCAAAAAATTCATTATGCCTTGTCGGAACTGCTGCATATCAAAAACTAAAATCACAACAATCGTCATAACCATTTCAAGCAAGGTGAACTTCCCCAGCCAGGAGGTTCGCCTTTTTACCCATGAAGACTGAGACATGGCAACGCCAATGTATTGGATTTTCAAAATTCTTGTCGATCATAGTGAAATGCTTCGGGATAACTTCAAGAAAAAGCTGGCGGTGGAGCCGAGGGGGAGCGGCGGGTCGAAGCGTCGTCGGGACTGCCGGGTGGAACAAGCTGAAGGAGACATCTGCGGTGTAGGTGAGAAAGGTGGACCTCCTGAGAAGGGGGTTCACCAAACAACCTACGCATATTTAAATAGCTATCTAAAACGATAGCCTATAACGGACTACTTAGGGTGATTGGTATGTCCCAATTTTTAACTCAATAATATCACAGACATCGTCAAGAGTAAAACATGGAATTTTAGTCGAATCAACTACAACATGTCTTTTTCTCCACTTTAAACGCTCTGACTCATCGTTTAAAAAAAACGATTCCCGTCCAATTATAAGCATACCATACCGCTCAATAGAGTCGCTATTAAACATATTTTTATATTTTGGGGTATGCTTCATACAATCCAGCTGCCAAAACCAATCAATTATTTGACTATATCCATGCTCAAATCTTTTTCCCCAATCTCGCGTGGCCTTTTGACCGTTTTTCTCGAATATGCTGTTATCACAAGCGTCTTCTAATTCAATAAACACAAATGTCGACTGTGAAGAGTCACCAACAACAATATCACACCTAAAATCACCAAATAAATCATATTCAAAAGCTATTTTATCTGGACGTACGATATCACCGATAAACCAACCAAGCATAGCGGTCAAATGATGATTCCTTTTAAAAAAAGGCATAATATCTTTTGATTCAGTCAAAGACTGGCTAGCGCAAATCAAATTCTTAAATTGCTGGAATTGTTGCTCAGCTTGATTCAAGTCGAAATCTATATCTATAAAAGATTTCATTTTTTCCCCGAAGACAAATATGCCATACGTTCTTTTCGCGCAATATCAATAATTTCAATACGAGACTCTCCTTCTACCGTGCTCACCCTATATATAATACGAAAATCATCCACTTTAAATTCATAAAGGTCTTTAAACTTTGACAAGAGCTTTTTACTATTTTCGAAAAAAATTTTTGGGTTTTTCTCGGCAATCCGATCAATAACGTGCTCAATCCTCTCACGATCAACTTCACGCATAGTCTCAAGTGCCACTCCTGCACTTTTTGTTAATGAGATATTTTTCACACCAAATGCCTCCAGCTTGCAGATTATTTTTATTCAAAAAAAATAACATAACGCCCTAAACATGGATTCCTCATCATTTTTATTTCTCTCAAAACAATTTTTAACAGATTTCCGTGGACAGCCCAGGTCCAGGGGGAGGTGGATGCGGACTGCCGATGGTGCTGATTTTAACAAATCGGTGGCTGTTGGCAACGAGAATCCCAACCGCAGGGTTCTGCGCTGGCGAAAATGGCGGAGATGGTGGGCTTTTCCTCAGTCCTGACCGGGCACGTCGCACATGAAGGATATTGACGATCTGGAGTGGAAAATGACCTTGGCGATGGCAGCACTCTGCGATCCTGGTCCAGGGGGGCCTCGAAAAGGGCGCTTTCCTTCGTTTTTGGCCAGCACAGTCCTGTCACTGCCGATGACAGCTCCTCCCCTATCCAAAGCGCGTTCCAACTCATCGCATTTTCACATTATTCTCGATGACATTGAAATGCTTCGGGATAACTTCAAGAAGAAGTTGGCGGAGAAGCCGAAGGCGAGCGGGGGATTCAGAAGCGTCGTTGGGACCGGTGTTTGGCAGAAGCTGAAGGAGACGGCAGCGATGTAGGTAGAGAAGGTGGACCTCTGGAGACGGAGGTTCACCGTAATATTTTTCCATTAACAAACTAAAACAAGCCCAAATTTGATGCCAAATACAGCGATTAATACTTTGCCGTAATCAGCAGAGATAGAGAATATCGAAAACGTACCTTCTAAACAGAAAATTACAACATGTCACAAAAACAATTTACAAAGGTCTGCTGACAAGTTTTTCCCGCCATGTTTACTATCACTAGGCGATCCAGAGACACCACGACGGAATCTATTGTTCCCTATAAATTGAATATATTTATGCCCTTCGCCATCGACATCAACTTCAAAACCAATATCTCTCAATCGGGAAGTCTTTTTTGCATCCAAACCAGCTTCGGTCTTAAAAATAGCCTTCAGCTCATTACGTCTTGTCTCTCGAACGCCTTTAACAGAGTTGTTTTCGATGATATCATGTATGATACAACTTTCCCTAGAAACAACTCGAGAACCAGGATTAAATTGATTTTGGTATTTGGCAAGAGCCTCAACGACTGTGTCGAAAATTTCATAATCGAAAAAATCAGATTCTTCACCATAAAACAACAAAGGTCTGGCATCAGGATCTATTCCATTTTTTAGCTGGTGAGCAATCGAAGCTTTGTATTCAGACTCTTTTTTCAGTATCAATGCATTCTTTTCGCCAATCCGCCGCTCATACTCTCCTCGAATTCGAGCTATTACAGCACGGTTCTCATTGCAAATAGCATCAATGCTATCTCTAAACATCACATCTTTATAAAATTCAACGGAACATGAAACTGGCATTTGCTTCGCTATCCAAAAAAAACGGACCCTATTAAAAATTCGCTTTACCGAAATCATCTCAAGATCAGCGTCCTTGGGCAAAAAAACCCAGGGATCAGATGCACATCGATCAAAACATGCAATTGCACCATCATGAGGAATCTCGGTATTAGCACAGCAGTCTCTAACAAAATCAACTCGAGGAGCGACCACCACATGGGCCATGCCATAAGTCAATGCAGCGAGTTTATCAGGATCAACAAAAGATTTATTTTTTCGATTCTTGCTTACATAAATTATAGGCAGAGAAAAACTATGCCCTTGATCGATGATCTCATTGGTAATATCCCGACCAGAATCTTCATCAACCAAATACTTTGCATTCCCATCTATCAAAAAAAGACCATCTGCAGCAGGCTTTAGCTTTTCCTTCCAAAGTTTAAAAACATATGGTTTTTTAACATCTGGAGTCGCAAATTGGATACTGGAATGCTCGTAATCCATAGTAAAAGAAAGTATAAATTTATCAGCATTCTTTCTTGCCAAACAAACAGAAGTCCAGGTTTCTTCCCCAGAAATCATTATGCTTGAAAAATAGCCAAAATCATAATCATCTTTATGTATCAAATGTATGTCAATTTGCTCAGAATCACAGGAAAGACTTACTTCTTCTTTCGCATAATCTCGAATAGAATCAATCTCTTTACCTATCGCAGTAAAAGTGTTTTTCTTGCGCCACAACAAACAAATCTCGAGGACATCTGCAACAGAATTTTCTGTAGATATGTCAAAGCTGACTGACAAAACGCGCATAACAATCTCCAATAGGACAATTCTATTTTTTTAAAAAATAGAATCAACACAACTGGTTATTAAAAATAGACAAAAGGCAACGCCCTAGACTTGCCGAAACACTACTTTTCTAAAAGAGGATACTTTTTAATCAAATCTACCGAAAAGATTTATCCCAATCCCATAGCCATGGTGACTAGCGGTGACTGCAGCCACTTACTGACGGACCGTATCCATACAATCGAAAAAAGAAAAGAGATTTCCAGTCACCGCCACAGTCGCGCCAACGGCTGACCAAAGCCACGCCAACGTACGAATCCCAGCCCTAAAAAAGACTAAAGACCCCGTTGGCACTTCGCCAACAGGATCACTTTGTGATAGGGGCTTTTGGAAGGATTTTAAGGGGTTAAATCACGCTTGTGGTGTGTCAAGCAAGCGCTCTCCCCCTGAGCTACGGTCCTATAAACAGAATCAGGGAACAGGCTAAATGCCCCAAACTCGTCCCGAAGTCAACCCCAAATCTTTCGTT
>Ga0183098_10384_pt1 | contig 99434 bp, 88 predicted proteins | sample BioMet9_FD_128884 | JGI IMG/M metagenome (GOLD analysis project Ga0183098, IMG submission 128884) | Microbial communities from bioreactor (seeded with sewage sludge) at Lawrence Berkeley National Lab, California, USA - Biofuel... | ecosystem: Engineered > Bioreactor > Anaerobic > Unclassified ...
GCGGAACATTCTGGGCCGGGCGATTCTGCCCACAGGAGCCGGAGCGGCGGCCGGGGCAGAGCAAGCGCTGGCTCTGGCTCTTTCTCAGGCCGGCATCCGGCGGGAGGATCTGGGCGCGCTGGTAACCACCGGCTACGGCCGGGAGACAGTGGGGCTGCCCGGTGCCTCCGTCACGGAGATCACCTGCCATGCCCGGGGCGCCCATTTCCTGCATCCCGCCGCCCGCACGGTCATCGACATCGGCGGACAGGACTCCAAGGTCATCTGCCTGGGGCCCGACGGGCAGGTGGAGAATTTCGCCATGAATGACAAGTGCGCCGCCGGTACCGGGCGATTCCTGGAGCTGATGGCCCGGACCCTGGGTTTCAGTCTGGATGAGATGGGACAACGCGGGCTGGAGTGGACGGCAGAGGTCTCCATCTCCAGCATGTGCACGGTCTTTGCCGAGTCGGAGGTGGTATCCCTGGTGGCGCAGAATACGCCGGCGGCAGACATCATCCACGGCCTGAACCGCGCCGTGGCCGCCAAGACCCACACGCTGGTCCGCCGCGCAAACGGCGGCCCGGAGTACATCATGACAGGGGGCGTGGCCCGGAATCCGGGCGTCGTGCGTGCGCTGGAGGAGAAACTGGGCGCGGCGGTTTTCATCTCGGAGGACGCACAATTGTGCGGTGCCATCGGCGCGGCGCTGCTGGGGCTGGAGCACGCGGAGAGCTGAGTGAACTGATTTTCCTTCGGCACCGCAGGCGCGAAAACGCGCCGCCTGCTCTTTTCCCATCTCAGAAACGGCAGTTTTCTGGTTTTTCCCTGTGTCATTTGTGCAAATAGCACGATTCGCTCTTGTGATTTTCTATTTTTATAGGCAAAGCAACGGTTGACTTTCCGACGCACAGTCTTTACAATTAGAGCCATCTTCATCAAAATATTATTCAGAAGGGAGCCAACCGCCATGACCCGTACCTCTGCTCACGACAATTATATCATGGGTCATGCTGCGTCTGCAAAGTTTGCAGAGGCTCATTCTGCTTGTGCCAACACGAATCAGAATCTCGTTGCCCTGCTGCTGGACGCCATTTTTGTGGCGTCCATTCTTATTGCCCTGATCGGCCTGTTCACGCTGGCAGCGGTCCTGAGCCTGCGCTTGGTACTGGTATCTCTGGTACTCGTATCTCTGGTACTGGCGGTACGGCTGATTATGGGCGAATTGAATATGCGCAGGAGCTGGCAAAACTCGTAATACTGTGATACAGTAAAGCGGTTGCGCTCTTGAGGCGCAGCCGCTTTTTGTATATATCCATGCATATCTAAAGTATAGAAGGAGAAAAGAAGTAATGAAGAAGATCTTTAGTCTTTTGATGGCGGCTCTCATGGTTGCCACCACCCTCGCCGGCTGCGGCAGCAAGAGCAGCGGCGCCGCTTCCACCGGTTCCGGCAGCACTTCCTCCAGCGTCAGTGCCTTTAAACTGGGCGGCACCGCTCCCCTGACCGGCCCCGCCGCCATCTACGGCACCGCCGCCAAGAACGGCGCCACCATCGCCGTGGACGAGATCAACGCCATGGGCGGCGACATCCAGTTCGAACTGAAGTACGAGGACGACACCCACGACGCCGAGAAGGCCGTCAACGCCTACAACGCGCTGAAGGACTGGGGCATGCAGCTGTCTCTGGGCTCCGTCACCTCCAAGCCCTGCGAGGCCACCTCCGCCCTGAACTATCAGGACCGCATCTTCGCGCTGACTCCCTCTGCCTCTTCCACGGCCGTGACCAAGGGCAAGGACAACGTGTTCCAGATGTGCTTCATGGACCCCAACCAGGGCTCCGCCTCCGCGCAGTACATTGCGGATAAGAAGCTGGGCACCAAGATCGCCGTCATCTGGAAGAACGACGACGTCTACTCCAAGGGCATCCACGACACCTTCGTCTCCAAGGCCGGCGATCTGGGCCTGAGCGTTGTCAGCGACACCACCTTTGCCGACGGCAACGACACCGACTTCTCCGTCCAGCTGTCTGACGCCCAGAAGGCCGGCGCGGATCTGGTGTTCCTGCCCATCTACTATCAGCCCGCCTCCCTGATCTTCGCGCAGGCCAGCTCCACCGGCTACGCCCCCAAGTGGTTCGGCGTGGACGGCATGGACGGCATCCTGACCATGGACGGCTTCGACAAGTCTCTGGCTGAGGGCGTTATGCTGCTGACTCCGTTCAGCGCCGACGCCACCGACGCAAAGACCACCGCCTTCGTCAAGGCGTACAAGGATAAGTACGGCGAGGTTCCCAACCAGTTCGCCGCCGACGCCTATGACTGCGTCTACGCCTACAAGCAGGCGCTGGAGAACGCCAAGGCCACGCCCGACATGGACGCCAAGACCCTGTGCGATCTGATGATCCAGCAGTTCACCACCATGACCTTCGACGGCCTCACCGGCACCGGCATGACCTGGGACAAGAACGGCCAGGTTTCCAAGAGCCCCAAGGGCATGGTCATCAAGGACGGCGCCTACGTCGGCCTCGACTGATTCTCTTAAACAGCGGTTCCGCGCGGCGGAGGGGATTCCCCTCCGCCGTCGTCCGGGATTCGGTGCGTATCTGAAAGACATTTTCGGCCATGATGTTTTTCAGATACGCATACTCGACGTTCCGGGGCGGTGAGCCGCCCACAAAAAACTGCGAGAGGTGTTGCTTTCATGAGTTTTCTGAACTTTCTCATCAGCGGAATCAGTCTGGGCAGTATCTACGCCATCATTGCTCTGGGCTACACCATGGTGTACGGCATCGCCAAGATGCTGAACTTCGCCCACGGCGACGTCATCATGGTGGGCGCGTATATCTGCTTTTTCGCTGTCTCCCGCTACTCCCTGCCTCCGCTGGTGGGGATTCTGCTGGCGATGCTGGTCTGCACGGTGCTGGGCGTCGTGGTGGAGCGGCTGGCCTACAAGCCCCTGCGGCAGGCGCCGTCGCTGGCGGTGCTGATCACGGCCATCGGCGTGAGCTACTTCCTGCAGAACGCCGCGCTGCTGCTGTGGACCTCCAACCCCAAGGTGTTCCCGACCTTCTTCCATTTCGGCGGCAAGAGCGGCATCACCCTGTTCGGCGGGCAGCTGAAGCTGTCCTACGTCACCATGATCACCATTGCCACCTGCGTGGTGATCATGCTGGCGCTGACGGCCTTCACCGGCAAGACCCGGATGGGCAAGGCCATGCGCGCCTGCTCCGAGGACAAGGGCGCGGCCCAGCTCATGGGCATCAACGTGAACTTCACCATTTCCATGACCTTCGCCATCGGCTCCGGCCTGGCGGCCATCGCCGGCGTGCTGCTCTGCTCGGCGTATCCCACGCTGATGCCCACCACCGGCTCCATGCCGGGCATCAAGGCCTTCACCGCCGCCGTGTTCGGCGGCATCGGCTCCATTCCCGGCGCGCTGCTGGGCGGCCTGCTGCTGGGCGTCATCGAGATTTTCGCCAAGGCGTACATCTCCACCCAGCTGTCCGACGCCATCGTGTTCGCGGTGCTGATCGTGGTGCTGCTGGTGAAGCCCGCGGGTCTGCTGGGCAAGCAGATCCGGGAGAAAGTGTGAGGTGGGAACGATGGAAAAGCTGAAAAAATCCCGCTTCTCCCGCGGCAGCCGCAGAAACGCCGCCACCTACGGGCTGGTGATCATCGCCTTCGCCGTGCTGCAGATCCTGCGCGGCACCGGCTCCATCAGCTCCATTCTTCAGGGCCTGCTGGTGCCCATCTGCGCCTACGTGGTGATGTCCCTGTCCCTGAACCTGACGGTGGGCATTCTGGGCGAGCTGAGCCTCGGCCACGCCGGGTTCATGTCCATGGGCGCCTTCACCGGCGTCACCGCGGCCATCGCCCTGCAAAACGCCATCCCCGCCGCCGGACTGCGGCTGACGGTGTCCATGCTCATCGGCGCGGCCTTCGCCGCTCTGGCGGGCTTCCTCATCGGCATCCCGGTGCTGCGGCTCAACGGCGACTATCTGGCCATCGTGACGCTGGCCTTCGGCGAGATCATCAAGAGCATTTTCAACAACCTCTACGTGGGCATTGACGGCGCCGGCCTCCACATGAGCCTGCTGAGCGACAAGACCAATCTGGCGGACGACGGCACCCTCATCATCGGCGGCCCCATGGGCATCGGCTCCATTCCCCACCTGTCCAGCTTCACGGCGGGCTTCATCCTGATTCTGGTGACGCTGCTGGTGGTGTTCAATCTGGTGAACAGCCGCTCCGGCCGGGCCATCATGGCCATCCGGGACAACCGCATCGCCGCCGAGAGCATCGGCATCCATATCACCAAGTACAAGATGATGGCCTTCGTGATCTCCGCGGCGCTGGCCGGCGCGGCCGGCTCCCTGTTCGCCATGAACTTCTCCACCATCGTGGCCAACAAGTTCGACTTCAACACCTCCATCCTGATTCTGGTGTTCGTGGTGCTGGGCGGTCTGGGCAACATGATGGGCTCCATCATCGCCGCCGCCGCGCTGACGGTGCTGCCGGAGCTGCTGCGCCAGTTCTCCGACTACCGGATGCTGGTGTACGCCATCGTTCTGATCCTGGTGATGCTGGTCACCAACAATCCCACCCTGAAGGGCTTCTTCCGCCGCCTGTTCGGCCGCAAAGCCCAGAAAGGAGACGCCTGAGATGTTTTCCAAACTGGTACCAGTCCCCTCCGGCTCCATGATCCCGGACCGGGACATCGACAAGATGCCCATTCTGGAGTGCGTGAATCTGGGCATCACCTTCGGCGGCCTGAAGGCCGTTGAGAATTTCAACCTGACCATCGGCCGCACCGAGATCGCGGGCCTCATCGGCCCCAACGGCGCCGGCAAGACCACCGTGTTCAATCTGCTGACCAAGGTGTATCAGCCCACCACGGGCACCATCCTGCTCAACGGGCGGGACACCCAGGGCATGAACACCGCGCAGGTCAATCAGGCGGGCATCGCCCGCACCTTCCAGAACATCCGCCTGTTCAGCGCCCTCAGCGTGGAGGACAACGTGAAGGCGGGCATGAACAACGACATGCACTACAGCACGCTCAGCGGCATTCTCCGCCTGCCGGGCTACTGGAAGGAGGAGAAGATCGCCCACGACCGGGCCATGGAGCTGCTGAGCATCTTCGACATGCAGGATCTGGCGGGGGCCACCGCCGGCTCCCTGCCCTACGGCGCCCAGCGCCGGCTGGAGATCGTCCGGGCGCTGGCCACCAACCCCTCCCTGCTGCTGCTGGACGAGCCGGCGGCGGGCATGAACCCCTCCGAGACGGAGGACCTGATGGAGAACATCCGCAAGATCCGGGACACGTTCCAGATCGCGGTAATGCTCATCGAGCACGACATGAGCCTCGTCATGAACATCTGCGAGGGCATCTGCGTGCTGAACTTCGGCCACGTGATCGCCAAGGGCAGCCCGGAGGACATCCAGTCCAACCCGGCGGTCATTGAGGCGTATCTGGGCAAGAAAAAGGAGGCGTGAGCGTGGAACCGATTCTGAAGGTAGAGGACATCAACGTCTATTACGGCAGCATCCACGCCATCAAGGGCGTCTCCTTCGAGGTGGGCGAGGGCGAGATCGTCACCCTGATCGGCGCCAACGGCGCCGGCAAGTCCACCACGCTGAACACCATCTCCGGCCTGCTCCACTCCCGCACCGGCTCCGTCACGTTTCTGGGTCAGGATCTGGGCAAGATCCCGCCCCACAAGGTGGTGGAAAAGGGGCTGGCCATGGTGCCGGAGGGACGCCGCATCTTTTTGCAGATGACCGTGCAGGAGAATCTGGAGATGGGCGCCTACACCCAGGACAACGCCGGCATCCCCAAGGACCTGGAAATGGTCTACGGCCTCTTTCCCCGGCTGAAGGAGCGGTACCGTCAGGTGGCGGGCACCCTCTCCGGCGGCGAGCAGCAGATGCTGGCCATGGGCCGGGCCCTGATGAGCCACCCCAAGCTGCTGATGCTGGACGAGCCGTCCATGGGTCTGGCCCCCATTCTGGTGGAGCAGATCTTCGACATCATCGGGAGCCTGCACAAGCAGGGCTCCACCATTCTGCTGGTGGAGCAGAACGCGCAGGCGGCCCTGTCCATCGCCGACCGCGGCTACGTGCTGGAGACCGGCAAGATCGTCACCACCGGCACCGGCCGCGAGCTGCTGGAGAGCCCCGCCATCAAGAAGGCGTATCTGGGCGGCTGAGCGCGGCAGACAAACGACAACAGGAGCGGCGGAGCCCTTTTGGGGCTCCGCCGCTTCAGACTGTCAAAAAAGCCTCGCAGAGTTCGCGCCCGCAGGCGCGAAAAAAGCAAAATCTGTTTTCGCCCGCGGCGTGTACGTGGGTGAAAACACTTCTCGCGAAGCGAGCGTCGAATTGTCCGCCTTTGGCGGACAACCGAGGCGCAAAGCGCAGCGCATCCCCCTTGTCAAAGAAGTCCCCGGACTTCTTTGACAGGCAAAGCGTCTCCGGGCCTTTTCGTCTCCCCTCACAGGAACGTCTCCCGGGGCGGCCCGCCGGGAGGCCCCGCCAGCAGCCACGTCCCCGCCAGCGCCAGCAGGTCCTCCGGAGGCAGGGCCAGCGGCGGCAGCACCAGCTCCTGCTCCTCCACCAGCCCGCCGTCGGGCCGCAGCAGCGTCCGCTGCACGCAGACCACCCAGCCGCCCTCCACGCCGGACAGCGTCAGCGTGTCCCTGGGCGACAGGCCGTAGTCCACCACCCGCTCCGCCCGGACGCGCCGCAGCGTCTGCGCCCCCCGGTCCCCCGGCAGCAGCACCGTCCCGCAGACGGCGCGCCACGATCCCGGAGCGCGGCAGGCCGCCTCGGTCAGGGCCAGCAGGTCCCAGCGGCGGCCCTCCGGCGTCTCCCGTCCGGACATGCTCCGCAGGCCCGGAGGCAGGCGGCCGCGCAGGCCGTCAGGCCCCCAAAACGCTCCCTCCATCCCGTCACCTCCCGCCGATCTCCCGCACAGCTTTCCCATTTTGCGGCGGTTTCATGTGAAAATCCTCTCGTCTTTTTTCTCCGCGTATGGTATACTGATGGGGAAATTTTTCATCGAGGTGACGTTCCTTGCACGTTTGGGCCCACTTAAAAGTCATCACCCGCCACCGCTGGCTGGTGTGCCGCTACTGCTTCCGTCTGGGACTGTACTGGCAGGGGCTGACCCACGATCTGTCCAAGTTCTCCCCGCAGGAGTTCTGGGTGGGCGCCCGCTATTTTCAGGGCGACCGCAGCCCCAACGACGCCGAGCGCCGGGACCGCGGCTACTCCTCCGCGTGGCTGCACCACAAGGGCCGCAACAAGCACCATCTGGAGTACTGGACGGACTACGGCGGCCACGGGGAGGGCATCGTGGGCGTGGAGATGCCCGTGCGCTACGTGGCGGAGATGTTCTGCGACCGGCTGGCCGCCAGCCGGGTCTACCGGGGCGGCGCCTTCGACCAGTCCGACCCGTGGACGTTTTTCCAGAGGTCCAAAACCCACACCATCCTCAACGACAACACCTCGGCCCTGCTGGAATCCATGGTGCAGAAGCTGAAGGACGAGGGCGAGGACGCCGCCTTCGCCTACATCCGCCGGGACGTGCTGGGCAAGCGCCCCCGCCGGTAAAGGGATGCGCAGTACACAGCGCCCGCCTGCTCACGCAGGCGGGCGCTGTTCCAGACTGTCAAAAAAGCCCCGCGGAGTTCGCGCCCGCAGGCGCGAAAAACGTAAAATCTGTTTTCGCCCGCGGCGTGTACGCGGGCGAGAACACTTCTTGCGGAGCAAGCGTCGGATTGTCCGCCTTGGCAGACAGCCGGGGCGCAGAGCGCATCCCCCTTGTCAAAGACTTCTTCGACAAGCTGAAACCGCCGCGAACGATCGTTCGCGGCGGTTTTCGTCAGACGGCGGAAAGGTTTCTCAGAGTCCCTGGGCCAGCATGGCCTCGGAGACCTTCAGGAAGCCGGCCAGATCGTTGCCGGCCACCAGATCGTCGCCCAGCCCGAACTGCTGTGCGGCGGCGATGGAGGCGTCGTAGATGCCGTTCATGATGGCGCGCAGGCGGCTGTCCACTTCCTCGCGGCTCCAGCTGTAGCGCAGGCTGTTCTGCACCATCTCCAGCGCGGAGACGGCCACGCCGCCGCAGCCGGCGGTCTTGGCTCCCGCCACGCGGATCTTGGAGCTGAGGCGCAGCAGCTTCAGCGCCGGGGCGGTGGCGGGCATATTGGCGCCCTCCACGTAGTATTTCACGTCGTTGCTCAGCAGCAGCACCGCGTCGTCCACGTCCAGCTCGTTCTGGGTGGCGCAGGGCATGGCGATGTCCACGGGGACCTCCCACGGCTTCTTGCCGGCGTGGAACTCCACGCCGAAGCGGTCGGCGTACTCCTCCACCCGGTCGCGGCCGGAGGCCCGCATCTGGGCCATGAAGTCGAACTTCTCCTGCGTGGTGACGCCGTCGGGGTCAAACACGTAGCCGTCCGGCCCGGAGAGGGTCACGACCTTGGCGCCCAGCTCGGCGGCCTTGCGGCACACGCCCCAGGACATATTGCCGAAGCCCGAGACGGCGATGCGCTTGCCCTGGATGCTCTCGCCGGCGTGCTCCAGCATCCGGCACAGGAAGTACACCGCGCCGAAGCCGGCGGCCTCCAGACGGATCATGCTGCCGCCGTAGGTCAGGCCCTTGCCCGTGAGGGCGCTGGTCTCCGCCCGGCTGGTGAGGCGCTTGTACTCGCCGTACAGGTAGCCGATCTCCCGGGCGCCCACGCCGATGTCGCCGGCGGGCACGTCGGTGTCCGCGCCGATATAGCGGAACAGCTCGATCATGTAGGACTGGCAGAAACGCATCACCTCGCGGCTGCTCCGGCCTCTGGGGTCGAAGTCCGCGCCGCCGGCGGCGCCGCCGATGGGCAGGCCGGTGAGGGCGTTCTTATACGTCTGCTCGAAGCCGAGGAATTTCACGATGCCGGGGTTCACCGAGGGATGGAACCGCAGGCCGCCCTTGTAGGGGCCGATGGCGCTGTTGAATTGGACGCGGTAGCCGTGATTGGTGTGGGCCGCGCCGGAATCGTCGGTCCACGGGACCAGAAAGCTGACGATGCGCTCCGGCTCCGCCATGCGGGTCAGCAGGTCCCTGCGCTCGTAGACGGGGCTGCGGTCCACCGCCGGGGCGATCATCTCCAGCCACGTCAGGACGGACTGGAGGTACTCCGGCTCGTTTCCGTACCGCTCCCGGAGCTGGGAGGATACCCGCTCAACGTATTCGTTCATGTGCCGCCCCCCGTTACACCAGGCCGTAGGCCAGCATGGAATCGGCGACCTTCATGAAGCCCGCGATGTTGGCGCCGGCCAGCAGATTGCCGGCCATGCCGTAAGTCGCCGCGGCCTCGGAGGAGTTGCGGTAGATGTCGGCCATGATGCCCTTGAGCTTCTCGTCCACTTCCTCGAAGGACCAGGAGAAGCGCATGGAGTTCTGGCTCATCTCCAGTGCGGAGGTGGCCACGCCGCCGGCGTTGGCGGCCTTGGAGGGAGCGAACAGCAGGCCCGCGGCCTGAATGGCCTCCACGGCCTCGGGGGTGCAGGGCATGTTGGAGGCCTCCACCACGGCGAAGCAGCCGTTCTTGATGAGGGCCTTGGCGGCGGTCTCGTCCAGCTCGTTCTGGGTGGCGCAGGGCATGGCGATGTCGCAGGGGATCTGCCACACGTCGCGGCAGCCCTGATGATACTCCGCCTGCGGATGGACGGTGAGATACTCGCTGATGCGCTTGCGGTCCACTTCCTTGATCTGCTTGATGAGAGGCAGGTCGATGCCGTTCTTGTCGTAGATGTAGCCGCCGGAATCGGACATGGCCAGCACCTTGCCGCCCAGGGCGAAGGCCTTCTCGCAGGCGTAGATGGCCACGTTGCCGGAGCCGGAGATGACCACGTTGCGGCCCTCGAAGCTCTTGCCCGCGGCGCGGAGCATATTGTCGGCGAAGTAGCACACGCCGTAGCCGGTGGCCTCGGTCCGGGCCAGAGAGCCGCCGAAGGTCAGGCCCTTGCCGGTGAGGACGCCGCTGAACTCGTTGCGCAGACGCTTGTACTGGCCGAACAGGTAGCCGATCTCACGGCCGCCCACGCCGATGTCGCCGGCGGGCACGTCGGTGTCCGGCCCGATGTACTTGTACAGCTCGGACATGAAGCTCTGGCAGAAGCGCATCACCTCGGCGTCGGACTTGCCCTTGGGGTCGAAGTCGGCGCCGCCCTTGCCGCCGCCGATGGGCAGGCCGGTGAGGGAGTTCTTGAAAATCTGCTCAAAGCCGAGGAACATGATGATGCTCTCGTTGACGGAGGGATGGAAGCGCAGGCCGCCCTTGTAGGGGCCGATGGCGCTGTTAAACTGGATGCGGAAGCCACGGTTCACGTGGATGTGGCCGGCGTCATCCTCCCAGGGAACACGGAACTTGATGATGCGCTCCGGTTCCACCAGACACTCCATAACGCCCTCTTGAATGAATTCGGGCCGGGCCGTCACGACGGGGTCCAGCGACTGCAGCACTTCCCGGACCGCCTGGTGAAATTCCGGTTCAGCCGGGTTCCGGCGCTCCACGCGCTCCATCAGCCCGGTCAGATAGGGGTTTTGAAAGTTCATTGACATCTACCTCCTGTGCGGGACCGGCAGAGTTTGTCCCCGGCCCCTTTATTTTGTGGTCTCCTGCGGAGTTTCCGTTCCAAACTGCCTACATTTTAGCAGTATAAAAGCAGATGTGTCAATGCGGTGCGCCGCCGGGGGCCCGATTTTCGTGTACTCTGACAAAAAACGTTTGTCTGTACAGCGTGGATTTCCGCATTTTGACGCAGGTTCGTTTTGCCGTTCCGCCTCCCCTCCGCGGGCATGAAAAAAGCTCCGGCGCCCGCAGACAGCGCGGGCGCCGGAGTTCAGTCGGAAAATCGGTTACTTGCTGAGAGCCTCGTCGATGGCCTTGGCGGCGGTCTTGCCGGCTCCCATGGCCAGGATGACGGTGGCCGCGCCGGTGACGGCGTCGCCGCCGGCATAGACGCTCTCGCGGGAGGTGAGGCCGTCCTCATTCACCACGATGCCGCCCTTCTTGTTGACCTCCAGACCCTTGGTGGTGGTCTTGATGAGCGGGTTGGGCGTGGTGCCCAGCGCCATGATGACGCAGTCCACGTCCATCTCGAACTCGCTGCCCGCGATCTCCACGGGGCGGCGGCGGCCCGACGCGTCCGGCTCGCCCAGCTCCATCTTCACGCAGCGGATGCCCTTCACGTTGTCGTTCTCGTCGCCCAGAATCTCCACCGGGTTGTTGAGGGTCTTGAAGATGATGCCCTCCTCCTCGGCGTGCTCGACCTCTTCCTTACGGGCGGGGAGCTCCTCCATGCCGCGGCGGTAGACAATGTACACCTCGGCGCCCAGCCGCTTGGAGCAGCGCGCCGCGTCCATGGCCACGTTGCCGCCGCCGATCACCGCCACCTTTTTCGGGTGGATCAGCGGGGTGTCGGAATCCGGCAGATACGCCTTCATCAGGTTGATGCGGGTCAGGAACTCGTTGGCGGACAGCACGCCCTTGAAGTTGATGCCCGGAATGTTCATGAACATGGGCAGGCCCGCGCCGGAGCCGATGAACACCGCCTCAAAGCCCATTTCGTTCTGCAGCTCGTCGATGGACACGGTGCGGCCCACCACGGTATCCGTGGCGATGGTCACGCCCAGCGCCTTCAGGCCGTCCACTTCCTTCTGCACGATGGCCTTGGGCAGACGGAACTCGGGGATGCCGTACACCATGACGCCGCCCGCCAGATGCAGAGCCTCGAACACGGTGACCTCGTAGCCCTTCTTCGCCAGATCGCCCGCGCAGGTCAGGCCGGAGGGGCCGGAGCCGATCACCGCCACCTTGTGCCCGTTGGAGGCCGGTCTGGCCGGCGCCGCCGTGACGTTGGCGTTGTGCCAGTCCGCCACGAACCGCTCCAGACGGCCGATGCCCACCGGCTCGCCCTTCACGCCCCGGACGCAGTACTTCTCGCACTGGCTCTCCTGCGGGCAGACGCGGCCGCACACCGCGGGCAGAGAGCTGGTCTCGCTGATGATCTGATACGCGCCCTCAAAGTCGCCCTCGGCCACCTTCTTGATGAAGTCGGGAATGTGGATCATCACCGGGCAGCCCTGCATGCACGGATGGTTCTTGCAGTGCAGGCACCGCTGCGCCTCGTCCAGCGCCGTCTCCTCGCTGTAGCCCAGCGTGACCTCCTCGAAATTCTTATTGCGCACATCCGCTGCCTGAGAGGGCATCGGATTCTTTTTCAAACTCATATTCGCCATGATGTTATTCGGCCTCCTTCTTGAACAGGTTGCACGTCTCCTCGTGCTTCTTCAGCTCGAAGTCCTTGTACATCTGGTTCCGCTTTACGGCCAGATCCCAGTCCACCTTGAAGCCGTCGAAGTCCGGCCCGTCCACGCAGGCAAATTTCATCTCGCCGCCCACGCTGAGCCGGCAGCCGCCGCACATGCCCGTGCCGTCGATCATGATCGGGCTCATGGACACGGTGGTGGGGATGCCGTAGGGCTGCGTCGTCTTGGTGACGAATTTCATCATGATCATGGGGCCGATGGCGAAAATCTCATCGTACTGGTTGCCCGCGTCGATGAGCTCCTTCAGAGCCTCGGTGACCAGCCCCTTCTGGCCGTATGAACCGTCGTCCGTGCAGATTTTCAGCACGGAGGAGGCGGCCCGGAACTTGTCCTCCAGGATCACCAGATCCTTGGTCTTGAAGCCGATCACCGCGTGGACCTCGGCTCCGTCGTCGTGGAATTTCTTCAGCACGGGATACGCGATGGCGCAGCCCACGCCGCCGCCGACCACGCACACCTTCCGCTTGCCCGCGGTCTCGGTGGCCTTGCCCAGCGGCCCCACAAAGTCCTGCAGGCAGTCGCCCTCGTGCAGCTGGTTCATTTTCTCCGTGGTGGCGCCCACGATCTGCGCGATGATGCTCACCGTGCCCTTTTCGGGGTCGCTGTCGTGGATCGTCAGAGGAATCCGTTCGCCGTGCTCATCCACACGCAGAATGATGAACTGGCCGGGCTGCGCTTTCTTCGCGATCAGCGGCGCCTCGACTTCAAACAGAACCACCGTCGGCTTCAGCGCCTCTTTCTTTACGATTCGATACATAGTTCTCCTTCTTTCGCAAAATCGTCTGAACTTTCGCAGGCCTTCCTCGGCCTGAAAACATACAATAGTATTTTAGAGCACATTTCATAGTGCGTCAAACAGTTTCGTCTCGTATTCCGCCGGTTTTTCATGGTGTTTTTTGGCCATTTCGCATAAGAATCAGAACGTCAGCCTGACTTCCCGGCCCTGAGTGGTCAGCAGCCCCTCCTCCCGGAGGCGCTTGAGCTCCCGCATCATGGCGGAGCGATCGGTGGCGATGTAGTCCGCCAGCATACTGAAGGAGAAGGGCAGCTCCACGGTGCTGCTCCCCTTTTTGGCGGAGAGCTGGCTGAAGTAGCACAGCAGCTTGTCCCGGATGGAGCGGCGGGAGAGCACGTCGATGCGCTCGGACAGGGCCTGCGCCTTGTCGCTCATCAGCTGGAGCATATTCTGCACCAGGATGCTGTGGTGGGTGCAGGCCTTCTCGCACCGCTTGAGGATGTGGGCGTAGTCGATGAACAGCACCTCGCAGGGGATGCGGCAGATCACCTGCAGGCTGTCGCTCCGGCTGCCGGCGAAGGCCAGCGTCCGGCCGAACACGCCGCCGCAGCGCAGCTCCTCCAGCACGGTGGAGACGCCGTTCTCGTCCACCCGGATCACCAGCGCCTCGCCCCGCTCGATGACGCCCACCGCGTCGCCGCCCTCGCTGAGATCGTAGACCAGCTCCTCGGCCCGGAAGCTGCGGCTGGTGGCGTGAAAACAGTCGTACATGGCCAGATAGCTCTCGTAGCTGATGTCGTCAAACAGCGGGCTGGCCTGAAGTTCCTCTCTTGTGAGCAAAAATAATGCCCCCTTTGTTGCATATATCACTTGACATCATAGCAAAGAATCTTCTCAAAGTAAAGCGGTAAAAGAATTTCGGGGAATTTAAGAAAATGTTCATCAATTTCCAGCCCGCCTCCGGTATACTGGAAATAGAGACCAGAGAGACTACATCAAGGAAAAGGGGCGTACATATTGAATATCGCTTATTTCCTGATCCCCAAAGCCAATGTCGCCTTTCTGTATGACGACTTCACCTTCCGGCAGGGACTGGAAAAGATGCGGTGTCACGGCTATACCGCCATCCCCGTTATCACGCGGGACGGCAAGTATGTGGGCGCCGTCAGCGAGGGGGACTTCCTCTGGCGGATGCTGGAGGACCCCACCCATGCGGACACCTCCTTCTCCATGAAGGATATGGAGCGGCTGCACATCCGGGACATTCTCCGGCCCGACGCCTGTCCCCCGGTGCGCATCACCGTTTCCATGGAGGAGCTGCTGGACAGCGCCAGCAGACAGAACTTCGTCCCCGTGGTGGACGATCTGGGCAACTTTACCGGCATCGTCACCCGGCGGGAGATCCTCCGCTACTTCAACGGCAAGCGGTCCGTCCGGCCCGCGCCGCTGTCGGCGGAGCCTCTGCGCAGCCTCGTGTGACCCGCCCGTCCGCAGCAAACCCCGGAGACGCCGGCCGTCGGCGCCTCCGGGGTCTTTTTATTGCATGGTGGCCTTCAGGGTCTCCAGATTCTGCTGCATCAGGGACACGTAGGTGGCCCCGTCCTCCAGCTGCCGGCGGGAGACGTTGTGGCAGCTGTCGAATTCCGCGGTGCGGGCTCCGGCGGCCTCGGCGATGCTGTCCGCCACCAGATGGTTGGAAAACTCGATGTAGTAGACGGTGGAAATGCCCTCGCTTTTCACCTTGTCCGTCAGGAAGGCGATGGTGGCCGCCGACGGCTCCGTCTGGGTGGAGCAGCCGGGGAAGGCCGCATAGCAGGTGACGCCGTACTCCTCCGCGAAATAACGCAGGGGGAACCGGTCCCCGAACACCATCACGGGGTTCTTCAGCCCGGCGAAAAAGTCCCGGAACTCGCCGTCCAGCCGGTCGATGCGGGCGGTGTAGTCCGCGGCGTTGGCCCGGAAGTCCCCGGCGTGGGCGGGGTCCAGCGCCTCCATCCGGGCGGCGGCGGCCTCCACGATCTTCGCGGCGTTCCGGGGCGCCGTCCACACGTGCTCGTCCTTCTCCGTCACGCCGCCGGGCTCCTCCCGCGCGGTCATGCCCTCGGAGGTCTCCTCGTCCAGCAGGTCCACGCAGTCCACCATCCGCAGCGTCTCCACCGGGTGATCCAGCGAGTCGAGGATCGTGTCCACCCACTGGTCGGACTCGCCGCCCACGTAGATAAAGAGGTCGCACTTCTGCACCAGCAGGATGTCCGACGGGGTGGGCTCGTAGGAGTGGCTCTCCGTCCCCGGCGGCAGCAGCATGGTCACGGTGCCGCTGTCCCCGCAGACGGCCCGCGCAAAGTCATAGGCCGGGAAGTCCGTGGCCACCACCTGCAGCCCCGTCCCCGTGCCGGAAGCGGCGCGGCCGGCCCCGCAGCCCGACAGGGGCAGCACCGCCAGCGCCAGCAGCAAAATCCAGATTCGTTTCATACATCTCTCCGCAGTCGGATAATTTGAGAATGGTTCTCATATTTAGGCAGTATACCACGGCTCCGCATAAAAAGCAAGGCGGGGGCGCAAAATCCCCCCGGAGGGCGGGGGAGTAAAAAAGAGTTTCACAATCCGGGAAAAGCGAGTATAATGATGGAAAAAAGAACGGCGGCTTTGCCGCAAAGGAGCTGGCTGACATGGAAAATCTGTTCAAAAAGATTAAGACGAATTCCCTCGTGACCGCCATTCTGTACGCCGCGCTGGGCGTGGTGCTGCTGGTGTGGCCGGACCGGGCCACCAACGTGCTGTGCACGGTGCTGGGACTGGTGCTGCTGATCTGCGGCGCGGTAGACGTGGTGATTTTTCTGGCCAACCGGGACGGCAGCCTGTACGCCGCCTCCCACCTGATCGTGGGCGTGATTCTGGCGGCGGTGGGCATCTGGATTCTGGTGCGGCCGGAGATCGTGGCCACCATCATCCCCAGAGTCATCGGCATCCTGATCTGCATTCACGGCGTCAGCGACATCGGGGACGCCCTGACGCTGCAGCACAACGGCTACGCCAAGTGGGTCACCGCCCTGCTGCTGGGCATCCTGACGCTGGGGCTGGGCGCGCTGCTGATCTTCCGCCCCTTCGACGCCTTCACCACCGTCATGCGCATCATCGGCGCCTGCCTGCTGTATGACGGCATCAGCGACATCTGGATCGTCTCCCGGGTGAGCCACACCATGAAGCAGGTGAAAAAGGACGCCGACGCCGTGGCCCACGCGGTGGACACCGACTTCAAGGAGGAGTCCTGACCGCCGCTCCGGCAGCGGAACGCTCCAAAGCATTTTCCGGCGGGAGGGCTGCGGCCCTCCCGCCTTCGTCTGCCGAAAAAGCCTCGCAGAGTTCGCGCCTGCGGGCGCGAACTCTGCGAGGCTTTTTTGGCAGCTTGCCCCGCCGTTTTCCGCCCCGCTCCGGGGGGCGCGGCCGCGAAAAGTTAAATTTTTATCAAATGTGGCCCCGCCCTCTTGACACGTGCCCTCCGTCCTGTTATTTTATCACCACGGCGATGAAAAAAACCGCCGCAATCCGCGGAAGAAAACGGTTGCGCCGCAGCCCGGCGTTCCGTTCCCAAACATTAACAGGAGGCATGGATATGGCACGATTCACTTTACCGAGAGACCTATATCATGGCAAGGGCGCGCTGGAGGCCCTCAAGACGCTGGAGGGCAGGCGCGCGATGATCTGCGTGGGCGGCGGCAGCATGAAGCGGGGCGGCTTTCTGGACCGTGCCGAGGCCTATCTGAAGGAGGCGGGCATGGAGATCGCCGTTTTCGACGGCATCGAATCCGACCCCTCCGTGGAGACCGTCATGCGCGGCGCGGCCGCCATGAGCGAGTTCGGGCCCGACTGGATCGTGGCCATCGGCGGCGGCTCCCCCATCGACGCCGCCAAGGCCATGTGGATCAAGTACGAGTATCCCGAGGTCACCTTCGAGGATATGTGCAAGGTGTTCGGCCTGCCGAAGCTGCGCACCAAGGCGCATTTCTGCGCCATCTCCTCCACCTCCGGCACCGCCACCGAGGTGACGGCCTTCTCCATCATCACCGACTACGAAAAGGGCATCAAATATCCCATCGCGGACTTTGAGATCACGCCGGACGTGGCCATCGTGGACCCCGAGCTGGCGGAGACCATGCCCAAAAAGCTGGTGGCCCACACCGGCATGGACGCCATGACCCACGCCGTGGAGGCCTACGTCTCCACCGCCAACAGCGACTTCACCGACCCGCTGGCCATCTTCGCCATCAAGATGATCCAGCGCGACCTCATCGGCTCCTACGAGGGCGACATGGCCAAACGCGACTCCATGCACAACGCCCAGTGCCTCGCGGGCATGGCCTTCTCCAACGCGCTGCTGGGCATCGTCCACTCCATGGCCCACAAGACCGGCGCGGTGTTCGCGGACTGCGGCGCCCACATCATCCACGGCGCGGCCAACGCCATGTATCTGCCCAAGGTCATCGCCTTCAACGCCAAGGATGAGACGGCGAAAAAGCGCTACGGCGTCATCGCCGACTACATGGGTCTGGGCGGCGCCGACGACGACGAGAAGGTGGCCCTGCTCATCGCCCACCTGCGGGCCATGAACGACGCCCTGAACATCCCCCACTGCATCGCCCATTACGGCGCGGACAGCTATCCCTGCGAGACCGGCTTCGTGCCCGAGGACGTGTTCCTAGCCCGGCTGCCGGAGATCGCCAAAAACGCCATCGCCGACGCCTGCACCGGCTCCAATCCCCGCCAGCCCAGTCAGGAGGAGATGGAGAAGCTGCTCAAGTGCTGCTACTACGACACCGAGGTCGATTTCTGAGCTTTTCCGGCAGGCCGCCGGTCAGCCCCGATTGACGGGAGGAAAGCGTGTGCGCGGGAGACTCCGGTTTCCCGCGCCCTCCCAATCAAAGGATTCTGAAGCCCTTCACGCAGCTTCAGAATCCTCCCGGCCTGCCGGAAAAGCTCTTTCCGCAGACCGGGGCCGCCGTCGGGGACGGCGGCCTGACCTTTATTTCCGCGAAGGAGGAATGTCCCATGGAACTGCGGGATAAAAACGGGCTGACCGAGGCGGAATTTCTGTCTCAGTACCGGCCCGGGTCCTATAACCGCCCCTCCGTCACCGCCGACATCGCGGTGTTCCGCTGCGCCGGGCCGGTGCGGGAGCTGCTGCTGATCCGCCGGGGCGGCCACCCGTTTCTGGGCAAGTGGGCCCTGCCCGGCGGCTTCGCGCGGGAGGGCGAGCCGGTTTCCGCCGCCGCGGCGCGGGAGCTGGAGGAGGAGACCCATCTCTCCGGCGCGGCGCTGGAGCCGGTGGGGCTGTTCAGTGACCCGGGCCGGGACCCCCGGATGTGGGTGATGAGCGAGGCGTACACCGCCGTGATCGACGGCTCCGCCGCCGTCCGCGCGGACGACGACGCCGCCGACGCCGTCTGGTTCGCCGTGGAGACCGCGGAGACGGCGGAGGCCGTGACGCTGCGCTTCTCCGGCGGAGGGGAGCGCTTCTCCGCCGTGCTGGACAGGCGCGCCGTCCCCGGCGTGTTCGCCCCCCGGACGGAATACGTTCTCCGGGACAGCGGCGGCCTCGCCTTCGATCACGCGGCGATCATCGCCTGCGCCATGCGGCATCTGGGCTGGCTGGCCCGCTGAGCCCCGACAGAAAAGTCCCCGCCTGCCCCATGCAGGCGGGGGCTTTGCGCGTCCGGCGCGGCCCGCCGGAGCGCCATTTTCCCCGTCCGCGTTGACTTTTCCGCCGGTTTCGTCTATGATAGTCCACTGAACGTCAACGAGAGGAGTCTTTGTTTCATGAGTTACAGCAATCTGATGAGCCAGAAGATCGGCCTCGGCAGCGCCACGGTGAGCGATTTGTTCTCCGCGATCCTCACGCTGCTGATCTGCCTGCTGGTCATCAAAATTCTGGTGAAAATCTGCCGCCATCTGCTGCAGAACAGCCGGCTGGACGTCCGCGTCCAGAAATACGTGCTCAGGGGCCTGAAGCTGCTGGGGTACATCATCACGATCATTCTGGTGATCGAAAGCCTGGGCGTCCACGCCACCTCGCTGGTGGCCCTGCTGTCGGTGGGCTCCCTGGGCGTCACGCTGGCGGCGGAGGACATTCTGGGCAACGTGGCCGGCGGCCTCGTGGTGCTGTCCTCCCACTCCTTCAGCATCGGCGATTTCATTCAGTCGGGGGACACCTCCGGCACCGTGGAGGAGATCACCCTCAACCACACCAAGCTGATCACGCTGGACGGCTCCGTGGTGCTGATCCCCAACAAGGCGCTGTCCGTCTCCCAGATGACCAACTTCACCGTGCTGGGCCGCCGCCGCATCTGCTGGAAGGTCTCCGCCTCCTACGACGCCCCCACCGAGCAGGTGAAGGACGCCTGCCGGCTGGCCCTGTCCCGCACGGAAAAAATGCTGGCGGACCCGGCGCCCTCGGTCTATCTGACGGAGTACGGCTCCAGCGGCATCACCTACTCCGTGTACTGCTGGTCCACCCCCGCCGACTACTGGGACACCTATTTCTCCCTGGGCGAGCAGCTGCGCACCGCCTTCGACCAGCGGAACGTGGAGATGACCTACAACCACCTGAACGTCCACATTCTGGACGACGCCAGAGCCGCCGTCCCCGAAGCGCGCTGAGCCGCTCCGGCCGGGACGCGGTCCGTCGGAACCGTCTTTCCGGCGGACAACCGGGGCGCAGGGCGCATCCCCCCCTGTCAAAGAAGTCCCTGGACTTCTTTGACAGGCTGAAAAGGCCCTCCGCCGCGGCGGAGGACCTTTTTTCGGCAAACAGAGCGAACGTCCGCGGCCGGCCAGCCGCGGACGTTCGCTCTATGGAAAAAACTCTGGGACTTAGAGAGAGAGGGGACAATCATCAGCCGCACTCAGCGGCGGGCGGCTTTTCTTCCGGGCGCCGCGGCGCCGTGAATGATCCTCTCGAAGCTCAGCGAGGAGATCAGCGCCGCCGCCAGCGCCGCAAAATCCAGCAGATCGAACCGCAGGGAATCGTGGGCAAAGCCCGTATACGCGGTCAGCGCCAGCGCCGCCGCCAAAAAGAAACATACCGCCGAAAGGATCGCCCACGTCCGGGCGCCGAAAGACTTCATCAGAGGCTCCTCCGATCTGTTTCCCCGCCCCGGAGCCCATGGCCCGGAGGGGGTTGGTTTGCGTCTTGCATTTCTGTTGTCCCTACTATATACTGAATTTCAGGATAAGTAAAACAGATATATCTAATCTAAGCATCATGAAAAGTGAAGTGTGAGTATGGAACGATATTTGGTCCTGCAAAAGATCGTGGAGCTGCACAGCTTCTCCAAGGCGGCGGAGGCCATGGGCTACACCCAGTCCGCCGTCAGCCAGATGATCGCCTCGCTGGAGAGCGAGCTGTCCATCAAGCTGCTGAACCGCTCCCGCACGGGGGTCTCCCTCACCATCGAGGGGGCGGAGCTGTTCCCCTACATCGAGCGGGCCATCTTTCAGTATCAGGCGGCGCAGGAGAAGGCGCGGGAGATCCGGGGACTGGAGACCGGCGTGATCCGCATGGGCACGCTGGCCAGCATCTCCGCCCACTGGATGCCGGGGCTGCTGAAGGAGTTTCAGGCCAGCTATCCCGGCGTGGATTTCGTCATTCATCAGGGGGACTACACCTCCATTCAGGAGTGGATCAAAACCGGGGCCATCGACTTCGGCTTCGTGGCCCCCGCCGCCGTCACCGGCCTTGAAACCATCGTGATGAGCCACGGGGCCATGCTGGCCGTGCTGCCGGAGCAGCATCCGCTGGCGGAGCGGACCGTGGTGCCGCTGGCGGAGCTGGCCCGGGAGCCCTTCCTGCTGATGGAGGAGGGCCACTACTCCGAGCCGCTGGAGGCCTTCCGCTCCATCGGCGCGGCCCCGGACATCCGCTACACCATCCACGACGACTACGCCATCATGGCCATGGTGGAGGCGGGGCTGGGGGTCAGCGTGCTGGCGGAGCTGATCCTCCGCCGGACCAGCTACCGGCTGGCCCTGCGGGCCACGGACCCGCCCATCGTCCGCACGCTGGCGGTGGGCTACCGGGACAAGGCGGCCCTGCCCATGGCCAGCAAGCGGTTCATCTCCTTCATGTGCGACCGGGCGGCCCAGCTGCCGTAAGGGAATAAAAGCCGCACCGCCGGGGAAACTGTCCCCGCCGAAAAAAAATTTTCCCGCGGTGAAACCATAGCGGCCCGCCGGGCGTCTAATGGACGTGCGGACGGAAGGCGCCAAACCTGGCGCCCGCCGCATCGAATACGAAAATCTGGAGGAACCTTATGAACAAGAACGTACTCATTCTGTCTCTCGCCGCCGCGCTGGCCCTCTCCCTGACGGCCTGCGGCCAGAAGACCGCCGGCGGCTCGTCCGCGGCATCGTCCCAGCCCGCCGCCCAGTCCTCTTCCCAGTCCGCTCAGGCTTCCCAGTCCGCCGACATCGGTCAGGAGGGCGAGACGCTGGACAACCTGCCCGTGTTCCCCAACACCGTAGGCACGCTGCCCTCCGAGACGGAGCGGAACGCGGAGCTGGAAAAGCTCATCGCCAAAACCTGGGAGATTCCGGCCGATGAGCTCAGCGGCACCAGCTACTATTACAACTATACCGACCTCAACGGCGACGGCACCGACGAGCTTTTCGCCGTGGCCATGGGCCCCTACACCAGCGGCACCGGCGGCGACTCCGCCCTCATCGCCTCCGTGGGCAGCGGCGGCGCCCTGACCCTGCGCCAGACCTTCACCCTGATGCGGGAGCCGGTGATCGTCAGCGACACCGTGACCAACGGCTGGCACGATCTCATCACCGCCCAGTACGGCGGCGGCGCGGAAGCCTGCTACCGGGTGCTGAAGGCCGACGCCAGGGGGACGTATCCCAGCGTGGGCGACGGCGAATCGCTGGGCGACGGGCAGGACACCGCCACGCTGGGCAAGGTGTCCGGCACCGCCATCGTGTACAACGATCCGGCGGCGGACCGGGACGCGGGCGTGCTGCTGAATCTGGGCGCGTGACCCCGGCGGGCCCCTCTTCCGCCGAAATACACAGGAAATACAGGCCCGCAGGCCGGAATTCCTGCGCAAAACGGCGGTTGACATTCGGCTCCGGGGCCTCTATAATGTGTCTCAATAAAAGCGATGATGGAGAGGAACGAAGCCCCGCGTCCGCAGAGAGCCGGTGATTGGTGAAAACCGGCGGCAACGGGTTTCAGGTTCTATGGCTCCTGAGCTGAGAGTTCGAGGACCGGCGGTCGTTAGGGCTTCTCCGCGTATGCTGCGTCAGTGCAAAGGGGTTGCTGGACCCTAAAGTGGCGTCTCCTTACGGCGGCGCAATTTGAGTGGTACCGCGGAAGTCAGACGGCTTTCGTCTCAAAGGAATTTCTTTGGGACGAGAGCCGTTTTTTTCGTCCCGCAAATCGGAAGGAGCGTCATCATGAGCGAGTATCGGATCGAGACAAAATGCGTGCAGGGGGGCTACACCCCCGGCAACGGAGAACCCCGCCAAATCCCCATCATTCAAAGCACCACCTTCAGGTACGCCACCTCGGAGGACATGGGCAGGCTGTTCGATCTGGAGGCCAGCGGCTATTTCTACACCCGGCTCCAGAATCCCACCAACGATTACGTGGCGGCCAAGATCGCCGAGCTGGAGGGCGGCACCGCCGCCATGCTCACCTCCTCCGGGCAGGCGGCCAACTTCTTCGCCCTGTTCAACATCGCCTCCTGCGGGGATCACGTCGTGGCGTCCTCCAGCATCTACGGCGGCACCTTCAACCTCATCGCCGTCACCATGGCCAAAATGGGCGTGGAGGCCACCTTCGTGGCCCCGGACTGCTCCGACGAGGAGCTGGCCGCCGCCTTCCGGCCCAACACCAAGGCCGTTTTCGGCGAGACCATCGCCAACCCGGCCCTCACCGTGTTCGACATTGAGCGGTTCGCCGCCGCGGCCCACACCCACGGCGTGCCCCTGATCGTGGACAACACCTTCGCCACCCCCGTCAACTGCCGCCCCTTTGAGTGGGGCGCGGACATCGTCACCCACTCCACCACCAAGTATATGGACGGCCACGGCGCGGCGGTGGGCGGCGCCATCGTGGACGGCGGCCGGTTCGACTGGATGGCCCACGCGGAGAAGTTCCCCGGCCTCTGCACCCCGGACGAGAGCTATCACGGCATCACCTACGCCGAAAAATTCGGCAAGGCCGGCGCCTTCATCACCAAGGCCACGGCGCAGCTGATGCGGGACTTCGGCTCCATCCAGTCCCCGCAGAACGCCTTTTACCTGAATCTGGGGCTGGAGAGCCTCCACGTCCGCATGGCCCGCCACTGCGAAAACGGGCAGGCCGTGGCGGAGTTCCTCAGCCGCCATCCCAAGGTGGCCCACGTCAGCTACTGCGGCCTGCCCGGCGACAAGTACCACGCGCTGGCGCAGAAGTATCTGCCTCACGGCTCCTGCGGCGTGGTGTCCTTCGAGCTGAAGGGCGGACGGGAGGCCGCCGGCGCCTTCCTCGCGGCGCTGAAGCTGGCCGCCATCGAGACCCACGTGGCCGACGCCCGGACCTGCTGCCTGAATCCCGCCACCTCCACCCATCGCCAGATGTCCGACCAGCAGCTCGCTGCCGCCGGCATTCCCGCCGGACTGGTCCGCATGTCCTGCGGACTGGAGAGCAGCGCGGATCTGATCGCGGACATTGATCAGGCGCTGGGGCAGGTGAAATAACATGCCCATCAGAATTCCCAACGACCTCCCGGCGGTGGAGACGCTGCACCGGGAAAACATCTTCGTCATGACGGAGAACCGCGCCATCACGCAGGACATCCGGCCCCTGCAGATTCTGCTGGTGAACCTGATGCCCAAGAAGATCGAGACGGAGACCCAGCTCAGCCGCCTGCTGGGCAACACGCCCCTGCAGATTGATCTGGAACTGATGGGCATGAAGAGCCACCAGTCCTCCAACACCACGCAGGAGCATCTGCGGACCTTTTACAAGACCTTTGACGAGGTGCGCCACCGCAGCTTCGACGGCATGATCATCACCGGCGCGCCGGTGGAGCTGATGCCCTTCGAGGAGGTGGACTACTGGCAGGAGCTGTGCGAGGTCATGGAGTGGTCCAAGACCCACGTCCACAGCACCTTCCACATCTGCTGGGGCGCGCAGGCCGCGCTGTACTACCACTACGGCATCCAGAAGCGGGAGCTGCCGGAGAAGCTGTTCGGCGTGTTCCGCCACACGGTGGACTACCGCCGCTCCATCCTGTTCCGGGGCTTCGACGACGCCTTCTACGTCCCCCACTCCCGCCACACCACCGTCCTCCGGGCCGACGTGGAGGCCGTGCCGGATCTGCGCATTCTCGCCTCCTCTCAGGAGGCCGGGGTCTACGCCATCTTCACCAAGGGCGGGCGGCAGGTCTTCATCATGGGCCACTCGGAATACGACGCCGACACGCTGAAGCAGGAGTACCTGCGGGACAAGGCCGCCGGGAAGGACATCCAGCTGCCGAAAAACTACTTCCTGTTCGACGACCCGGCGCAGGCCCCGGTGGTCAGCTGGCGGGCCCACGCCAATCTGCTGTACTCCAACTGGCTGAACTATTTCGTCTACCAGACCACGCCCTACGACATCAACGGCATCGCCCACGGCCAGCGGACGGAGACCGAGGACGAGACCTGACCCGCCGCCGCGGGCGGGACGCCGGCCGGCCCGGACGGGGACGAATCCGAGTGTCCCGAATAGGAAACAGCGCCGGGGAGCATGGCTCCCCGGCGCTGCAGACTGTCAAAAAAGCCTCGCGGAGTTCGCTCCCGCAGGCGCGAAAAAAGTAAAATCTGTTTTCGCCCGCGGCGTGTACGCGGGCGAAAACACTTCTCCCGGAGCGAGCGTCGAATGGTCCGCCTTTGGCGGGCAACCGAGGCGCAGGGCGCCTCCCCCTTTTCAAAGAAGTCCCCGGGCTTCTTTGAAAAGCTGAATTGCCGCGGATGATGCGTCATCCGCGGCAATTTTCGTTCTGCGTCTCCGGGCCCTCCCCGCTCACGCGCGGACCTGGCCGGACAGGGGCATGTTCTCCCCCCGGACCAGCTGCACAAAGATGGCGGCCAGATGGGGGTCGAACTGGCTGCCCGCGCCGTCCTCGATCTGCCGGAGTGCGTACTCCAGCGGCAGGCCGCGGCGGTAGGGGCGGTCGGTGGTCATGGCGTCGAACACGTCGGCCACGGCCAGACACCGGGCGGTGACGGGGATGCTCTCCCCGGCGATGCCCCGGGGATAGCCCTTGCCGTCCCATCGCTCGTGGTGGCCCAGCACCGCCGGAACCAGATAGTCCATCTCCGGCAGGTGGCGGATCATCTCGATGGAGTTGTTGACGTGGTTTTTCATCACGCCGTACTCCTGATCGGTGAGCTTGCCCGTCTTGTTGAGGATGTCCTCGGGAATGCTGATCTTGCCGATGTCGTGGAGCAGGCCCGCGGAGTAGATGGTGCGCACCTGATCGTCGTTGAGGCCGGCGGCCACCGCCAGATTGGCGGCGTAGCGGGCCACGTTCTTGCTGTGGGCGAAGGTGTAGTGATCCTTGGCGTCGATGGCGGCGGTGAGGGCGGAGATCATGGACAGCGCGGTGCTGCCGGTTTCGTCCCGCTCGCCGATGCGGCCCACGATGGCCTCCGTGCGGTCGGCCAGCTGCTGGGGCAGCACCGAGGACACGCCCCGGAACACCAGCACCCGGTCCTTGCCGCTCTGCTTGGCGTTGAAGGTGGCCAGATCGGCGTTGTCCAGCAGCTCCTTGGCGGAGGACGCGGCGTAGGGGGCCGCGCAGATGCCCACGCTGACGGACAGGAGCTTGAATTTCGACCGCTCCGGCGCGCGGTTGATGTTCTGCACCCGGCGCACGATCTCCTGGGCGATGAGGACGGCCCGGCGGGCGTCCTCGTGGGGCAGCAGCACGGCGAACACCTTCCCGCTGGTGCGGAACACGGTGCCCGAGCCGCTGGCGCAGCGGGCGATCTCGGCGGAGATGCGGCGCAGGGCCTCGTCGCCCTCCTTCACGCCGTAGAGCTGGTTGTAGAGCTTGAAGTCGTCCACGTCCGCCAGCAGCAGGGAGATGCAGTCCCCGGAGCAGCGGCGGAACTCCGCCTCCTCCCGCTCCACGAAGTAGCGGTAGTTGTAGGCGCCGGTCAGCGGGTCGATGCGGGCCTCCCGGAACATTTTTTCGTACAGCTGGGCGTTTTTCAGGGCGATAGAGGCCACGGAGCAGATGGTGTCCAGAAACTCCGTCTCCACGTAGTTGTAGTTTTTGCCCCGGTCCTTGGCGGCCAGCAGCAGAAGGCCCAGCACATCGCCTCCGTCCCGCATGGCGGCGACGCAGTCGATTTTCAGGCGGCGGAACAGCTCCTTTTCAGATTCCCAGACGGACAGGTACAGCGGCGTGGCCTGAAATTCCCGGACCACCATGCAGGAGCTGTTCTCCCGCAGCCAGCTCACCTGGGGACTGTCCGCCGCGATGTCGAAGGCCAGCGATTCCAGCGGGCTGGAGCAGTAGCGGGCGGTGAAGCGGTCCCCGTCCCGCAAACAGACGTACAGCCGCTCCACGGGGATTTCGTTCTGCACGGCGGCGGCCAGCTTCTCCATGATCTCGGCGGTACTGAGCGTCTGGGACGCCTCGGCGGAAAACTGCTTGAGGATGCGGTTCTGCTGGCCCTGGCGGGTGAACAGGGAGTCGATGAGCCGCTTGGTCAGCGCGTAGGTCAGAAAGAGGATGCCGGCGAAGAAGATGGCCACGATGGTGGTGGCCAGCTGGGGGGACAGCTCCAGCGTGCCTGTGAGAAAGCCCTCCATGGGGGAGATGATGTAGGTGGCCATCACGGCGCAGATGAGGGCCAGCGCCAGCAGCAAAATGCTGCGGGAGGCCACCAGTGTCAGCTGGAACATCCGCTTTTTGTACAGGGCCACCAGCAGGAAAACCGCCAGAAAGATGCCGCACAGCGCGTCGTAGGGGAAGGTGTTGCCGGGCAGAGCCACCTGCAGCACGTTGCCCGCGCCCATGACGCAGCCGCCGATGATGACCAGCAGCAGTCCCGGCGTGTGGATGCCCTGCTCCCGCACCACGCGGCGCAGAAGCCGGATCACGTAGATCGTGAACGCCACGTAGAACAGCACGGGGATGCCGATGTGCCAGCTCATGTCGGTGTAGAGGAACACGGTGCCCGCCGGCGTCGTCTCGGCCACCGGAGGCGGCAGGAAGAAGCCGGAGGCCGTCACCGCCAGCTCCGCGGCGTTGATGACCGTCCACATCGCCATGGTAAACGGTTCCCGCCGGCCGGTGAACCGCAGCAGGAACAGGTAGAAAAACCACTCGAAGGCGAACAGGGACAGGATGGAGACATAGTACCAGAAGGCCAGTCCCGGCCACAGCTGCAGGCGCATCAGCACCGCGCCGCCCAGCCAGATCACCGCGTCCCCCAGCAGCAGCATGAAGGCCCTGATCTCCGGCGTTTTTTTGGCGGCAAGGAAGGTGGCGAACAGCAGCACGAAGCAGCACAGCGCCGTGACGTTGACGGCCAGGAAGGGGACGCCGCTCATGGATGCGCCTCCCTTCCGGCGAAGGGACGGGCCTGATAGCGCAGCAGGCCGGCCACGTCCAGCATCCCCGGATTGATCCGGGGCAGGGCGTAGCCCACCTCCCGGCTGTAGCCCGCGATGGTGCCGGTGCGCAGCAGGGTGATCTGCAGCGGCTCCATGTTCAGCAGCTTTTTCAGATCGCCGTAGTCGCTGTCGAAATACTTGAAGTAGACGGCCAGATGCTCCTGCAGCACCTGCCGCACGACCACGTCGTGCTCCTGGGCCTCGGGGGTGATCTCGGCGTACATATGGAGGAAGGGATTCTCGCGCTCGTCAAATTCCTTCTTCATCAGCCAGTCGCCCACGCCCAGCTTGGACAGGCGCAGCACCTCCTCCACGGTGGATTCGGTGATGCGGGTGAAGCCGGCGATGTCGATGACGTCCGGCGTGCGGTCCACGAAGGTGAAGCGGGGCAGCTCGCCGCCGCCGGCGCTGACGCAGTGATAGGTGTCCCCCACCCGGTAGCGCATGAAGGCGCCGCCGTGGAACACGCTGATGACCAGCTCGTAGGTCTCGCCGGAGCGCACCTCGTCCATCAGGCAGGTGCGGGGCTGATAGGCGCCGTCGCCCCGGCCCCGGCGCATCTCCTCCTCGGGGATGAACTCGTAAAAGCAGGCGTCGGGGAAGAAGGGCATTCCGTTGTGCTCCCACGTCTCCGCGCCGATGCAGGTGAACTCCGTCCCGGCGGCCAGCTCGGTGGGCACCACGCCCCACGCCTCGGCCAGCCGGTCGCGGTAGCAGCGGGCGTCGGTTCCGGCGTAGAACAGGGCCTTGAGATGGAAGATGTCCCGTGGGCGGATGGGCCGCCCGTCCCGGCGGCTCTCGTACCGGGCCCGGAGAAAGCGCAGGGCGTACTTGGCGGAGACGTTCAGCCTGCCGCTCTTTCCCTCGCCTCCGCCGGCGGCCATCCTGCCGAAGCTCTCGGTGATGTAGTTGGCCACGGAGCCGATGCCGAAGAAGAAGTCGATGCCGCCGCTCATGCCCATGGCGAAGCCCTTTTTGATGCGCTGGCTGAAGCTCAGCCCGTCGGCGGCGTTGTCGTCGGGCAGCCACACCAGCCGGATTTCCTCGTTGGCGATGGAGGGCAGCAGCCCGGTGGCGTAGGGCAGCGGCGCGCCGCCGTACAGCACCCGGTCTCCCCGGCGGAAGTTGAAGGTGCCCTCCTTGTCGGCGGTGGCCATCATCAGCGACGCCACCAGATTGTGACAGTAGGTGTCCAGCATGGCGCGGGTGTAGGGCGCCAGCTTGATGGGCCGCAGCCCGCCCTCCCACGTGGTCTGGATCCAGACCGCCGGCTCGGCGCAGAGCTGATCGCTCCGGCGGGCCAGCAGGGTGTCGGCGTAGTCGGCGTAGGTGGTCAGGGGCAGCTGCTCCCGCAGCTCGTCGATGGTGGCGGGCGTTTTTCCCCCCAGCAGCTGTTTTCCCAGCGGTGAGGCGCTCCACAGCCGCATCTGCTCCTCCATCAGACGGCGCTGAATGTACATGTAGTTGGCGAGCCCCATGTGCAGAAAGCCGCAATACTCCTCCCACAGCGGGCCGCGGGCGGTCTTTTTCAGCTTTTCCTCGAAGCGCACGGAACTCACCTCCTCTCAGAATCGGATCAGGGCCGCCCGCCCCGAAGGCAGGCGCGGATGCTGTGGGGATTCGGGATCAGAAAGGGCACGCTCCGGCGGTACGCGCCGTAGCCCTCCAGCCGGGCGGGGAACACGCAGGCGTCCTCAAACCAGACCAGCAGCACGTTCAGCGCCGTGATGAGGGCCGCGGCCCGCAGGGGCAGGCCCGCCGCGCCCCGCAGGCACAGCGTCAGCCCCGCCAGCCACAGCACGCCGGGATGGCGGCACAGGGCGTAGGGCCCTGCGGTGCAGACGGCCCGGCTCTCCCCCGGCCGGCCGTAGGCGTCCCGCGGGCGCAGGGCGGTCAGCAGCGCGTCCCCCAGCAGCAGGGCGAAAACCGCCGCGCCGGCCCAAAGGGCCCAGCGGGCCCCTCCCTGCGCCGGAGGCTCCCCCCTCCGGCACAGCAGGACAAGGGACAGCGCCAGCAGCGCGGCCCCGGCGGGAAAACACAGCCGCAGGCCCCGCCTGCCCCATCGCCAGTCGTTCCAGTCCGACAGGAAAAACAGGGCGAAGGAAAGTAGTACCATCGTCAGTTCCAGCGCCGATCCCCCGCTCTCCCGCCGGCGGAAAACGCCCTGCCGGGCGTATTTCGCCAATAATCGATTATGTATACCAGTCTAAAGTATTATACCGTCTTTATTGTGGCGTTTCAACAAAAATCGCTCAGTGTTTTTACACAAACTGCAACCTTTTTCATGCGTCACTACATATGGTGTATCCCCTTGGGGCCGCTTGCTATCCGTTGAGATGGGAATTACATTTTTTTACAGAGATTTTATGCTCTTTTCGGCCTTCCCGCAGCCGCTCCGCTTTCGCCTATACAAAATGACGAACGCCGGCGGAAAGCCGGCGTCGCCCTCAGGGATTTTTTTCCTGCGGATGGGCCCAGAGCCAGACGGCCCGGGCGGTATTTTTCGGCACCGCGGCGGCGAGGGCGGCCTCGTCGGCCTCCCGGATGGCCTTCAGGCTGCCGAAGTGCCGGCGCAGCTCCTCCCGCCGCCTGGGCCCCACGCCGGGGATGTCGTCCAGCGCGGAGTGCAGCGTGCTTTTCCCGCGGCTCTCGCGGTGGAAGGTGATGGCGAAGCGATGGGTCTCCTCCTGCATCTGGCCGATCAGGGAGAACACCGCCTGATTGGCGGCAATGCCGATCTCCCGGCCCTCCGGCGTCACCAGCGCGCGGGTGCGGTGGCGGTCGTCCTTCACCATGCCGAACACCGGCACGGCGCAGCCGAACTCCCGCGCCACCTGCAGGGCGGCGCCGGCATGGGTCACGCCGCCGTCGATGAGGAACAGATCCGGCAGGGGCAGGAACTTCTCGTCCCCGTCGGCGGCCCGCTGAAGGCGGCGGCGCAGCACCTCCTGCATGGAGGCGTAGTCGTCGGGCCGGCCCTGAACGGACTGGATGCGGAAGCGGCGGTAGGCGGATTTCAGCGGCCGGGTGCCCTGATACACCACCATGGAGGCCACGATGTCCGACGCGCCGGTGTTGGAGATGTCGAAGGATTCCATCCGCCGGGGCGGGCGGTCCAGCCCGGTCATGCGGGCCAGCTGCTCCAGCGTGTGGCTGCTGCGCTCCTCGCTGGTGGTGGCGCGCTCGGCCTCCTCGGCGGCGTTGCGGCGGGCCATCTCCAGCAGCCCGGCCTTCTCGCCCCGCTGGGGCACGTGGACCCAGACCTTGTGGCCCGCCCGGCGGGACAGCGCCTCGGACAGCTCCTCGCAGTCGCCGGAATCCGACGGCAGCAGGATCTCGTGGGGCAGCAGGGCCCGGGGCAGATAATACTGGGCGGTGACGGCGGCCAGCATCTCCTCCTCGTCCTCGCCGCCGGGGTCGGAGAACAGCTCCGTCTCCCGGCCGGTGAGCTGGCCCTCCTCCACGTGCAGCACGGCGTAGCAGCACTTTCCCGCGCCGCGGTACAGGCCCCAGATGTCCGTGTCGGCGCAGATGCCGGCGATGACCGTCTGCCGCTTGGACAGGGCGCCGATGGCGGCGATGCGGTCCCGGAGCTGGGCGGCCTTCTCAAAGCGCAGGGCGGCGGCCTCGGTCTCCATCTCCTCCGTCATCTCCCGGAGGAGCTGGCGGCCCCGGCCCTCCAGCAGCAGCACGGCCTGCTCCATCCGCAGGCGGTACTCGGCCTGTCCGGGGCCGTTCTCCCGGCAGAAGCCGTCGCACTTGCCCATGTGGTAGTTGAGGCAGGGCCGGTCCTTCCCGATGTCCCGCGGGAACTCCCGGCGGCAGGTGGGCAGCTTCAGGGCGGCGCACACGGCGTCGATGGCGGCGCGGGTCTCGTGCCGGCCGCCGAAGGGGCCGAAGTACCGGGCGGAATCATCGGCGGGGCGGTTGGCCATGGAGAAGCGGGGATACGGCTCGCCGGACAGGCGGACGAAGGGGTAGCCCTTGTCGTCCTTCAGCAGGATGTTGTACCGGGGCATATGGCGCTTGATGAGGGAATTTTCCAGAATCAGCGCCTCGAACTCGCTGGACACGAAGATGGTGTCGAAGTGATCCACCTGGGCGACCATCATGCGGGTCTTGGGCGTGTGGGCGGCGGTGTCCTGAAAATACTGGCTGACGCGGTTCTTCAGCTTTTTGGCCTTGCCCACGTAGATGACCTTGCCGGTCCTGTCCATCATCAGGTAGACGCCGGGCAGCAGCGGCAGGTCGTTGGCTTTTTCCTTAAGCTCATCCTTGGTCACGGCGGTTCCTCCTTTTCGGGAATTGCATTGGTATGGCAAAAAAGGCGGCTCTGCGCAATGCAGAGCCGCCGCTGGAGCTGCGATACGGGTTATTCGCCGAAATTGTCGTTGACCAGGGCCACCAGCGCGGCCACGGCCTCCTTTTCGTCGGTTCCGTCTGCGATGAGGGTGATGGTAGTCCCCTTGACGATGCCCAGGGACAGAACGCCCAGCAGGCTCTTGGCATTTACACGGCGGTCCTCTTTTTCCACCCAGATGCCGCTCTTGAACTCGTTTGCTTTCTGGATAAAGAAAGTAGCGGGGCGGGCGTGCAGGCCGACCTCGTTATTGACGGTGATCTCCTGTGTATACATATCCAGCTCTCCTTTTCATGCGTTTTGCATTCATCCCAAAAAGGCTATTTACTAAGCCTATCATAGCCGCTTTTGTGCAAACAGTCAACGGTGATTTTCACAAACATTTTTTAAAAAAGCTGACGGCCCGTCACGTTTTTTGTCGCTTTTCACGGGAATACGCGTGGAATTTTCTGGAATCCTCCGGTTTTCCGTCTCCGTGAAATGTTAAGAAAAGCGCCGCGTTTCCCGGAAGAACGCGGCGCTTTCTCATAATTATGCGACTTTTCGGATCAATAGTTGGTGGCCTTGATCTGGAAATACGCCTGCGGATGATGGCAGACGGGGCAGACGGCGGGGGCGTTCTCGGCGATTTCCACATGGCCGCAGTTGCGGCAGAACCACATGACCTTTTCGCCCTTCTTGAACACTGCGCCGCTCTTCAGGTTCTCCAGCAGCTTCAGATAGCGCTCCTCGTGGGTCTTTTCGATTTTGGCAACGCCCTCGAACTGGGCGGCCAGCGCCAGAAAGCCCTCCTGCTCGGCAGTCTTGGCCATCTCGGCGTACATATCGGTCCACTCGTAGTTCTCGCCGGCGGCGGCGGCCTGCAGGTTTTCGGCGGTGGAGCCGATGCCGTTGAGGGCCTTGAACCACAGCTTGGCGTGCTCCTTCTCGTTGTTGGCGGTCTCCTCAAAAATGGCGGAGATCTGCTCGTAGCCCTCTTTCTTGGCGGCGCTGGCAAAATAGGTGTACTTGTTGCGGGCCTGAGATTCGCCTGCGAATGCTTTCCAAAGGTTTTCCTCCGTCTTGCTGCCTTTCAGTTCCATATTCATTGACTCCTTTCAAAAATTCGGTAATCAGACTGTCTGTTTTTGATCTTTCCCCGCGCAGGCGGGGCAGATTCCGTAAAAAGTGAGACTGTGTCCGCTGATCTCCCGTCCGTCCCCGGCGGCCTGCCGGTCCAGCGCCCCGTCGTAGGGCAGCTCCAGATCGAAATAGCCGCCGCAGCGGACGCAGGAGAAGTGGGTGTGGGGCTTCGTCACGGCGTCGAACCGGGCCACGGGCCCGCTGATCTCGGTGAGGCGGCCCTCCTGCGCCATCTGGTGCAGGTTGCGGTACACCGTCCCCATGCTCAGCCGGGGGAGTTCCGGCTTCAGCCGGACGTAGACCATCTCCGCCGTGGGATGCTCCGCAATGGCGCACACGGCCTGATAGATCTGCTCCCGCTGGTAGGAAAACCGTTGGGCCTGCACACTGTTCACATCCTTTTTAATATTAATAACTGTTACTGTTATTGTTATAATCCGTATTTCAGAAAATTGCAAGTCTTTTCTAAAAATTTTTCCGAAGTTTTTTTGCATGATCCGCGCCGGCCCCGGCCACACTACGTTTTGGGTATCGCGGCGAGAATCCGAAAAGGAGGAACGCAGAATGAAGAAACTGCCTGCGCTGGTACTGGCGGCCGCCCTGTCCGCGGCGTGTCTCACCGGCTGCGGCGCCGGGGATCGGAGTCCCGGCGGCACGGTGGCCGACGGCTCCGGCGGCACCTTCACCGGCGGCGCTCAGGCCGATCCCGGCACCGCCGACGCCAAAGCCTCCGCCCGCAGGACGGAGGAGCGCCGGAACGGCCGGGAGACGGCGGAGGCGGCCCGGCAGCGGGCCGTGGGCTCCGCCACTTACGAGCGGATGCTCCGCCGGCCGGAGGGGCTGTAGCGCCTCTCCCCCGGAATCGCGCAGGGCCCCGGAGCCGACGGCTCCGGGGCCCTTGCTTGTCAAAGAAGTCCAGGGACTTCTTTGACAAGGGGAATGCGTCCTGCGCCTCGGTTGTCCGCCAAAAGCGGACAATTCGACGCTCGCTCCGCGAGAAGTGTTTTCCCCCGCGTACACGCCGCGGGCGAAAACAGATTTTACTTTTTTCGCGCCTGCCAGCGCGAACTCTGCCAGGCTTTTTTGACAGTCGGGGGCCCCGGAGCCGATGGCTCCGGGGCCTTTTCCGCTGTTTCCTCTCGCCGTTTTTCTGCCGCTTTTTTCGCCGCCCTTCTCTCGCCGTTCCCTTTGCCGCCGTTCTCCCGCCGCGAAAGCGGCGGCGGGCCGCGCCGCCGAAACGCAGGCAATGTCCGCGGCCATGGAGAGGGTTTCCGCTCCCCACCCACGGCGGGAACCGGCCCCGTTCCCCGCGCCCCGGCGGAAGGGGAAACTTGCGCTGCGGGGTTGCCTTTTTGCCGTTTCATGTATAGAATAGGGAAAAAGCTGCCGGCCGCGGGCCGGTTTGCGCTCCGGAGGCCGCGGACGGCGGGAGGCCGCTTCTGCGTTTGGAACAGAATGTTTTCGCCGCCATTCCGCCGGTGATCCCGGCGCTCTCCGCCTGAGTTCGCCGGACGTGAAGCCTGAGTTCGCCGGACGTAAACCGCTTCAGGGCGTCGGGGGCACGCCCTGCCGCATCGGGGACGGGCCGGTGCCGGTGCGGACGGCGGAGACGCTGACCGGCGGCATCCGCCGCGGACGGTCGGCGCTTTCCCTGCCCCGCGATGGGCGCCGCAGGCCGCTCCCGCCCGCCGCGGGGGCATCGGCGCCCTGACCGCCGACGAAAAATGTACACAAGTGGGGGACTTCTCCCCCGGAACGGAGGAACGAATATGGAAACTGAAACTCCCCGCCGGGCCCGTCCGGGCCGCGTCCTGAAATACGTGCTGCTGGGCGTGCTGCTGTGCGCGGCAGTGGGCGCGGGATGCTTTGTGCTGGGCCGGACCGCCGCCAGCCGCCAGACCGCCAGTCTGGACGCCGTGGTGCTGCAGAACCGGCTGTCGTCCATCAGCGAGCTGGCCAGCGTGGAGTATCACTACACCAACATGGGCCAGTTTGAAAGCAGCAGCGATTTTTACGGCGTGAAGATCCCCTTCACCACCAAGAGCTTCATCCTGACCTACGACGGCACCATCAAGGCCGGCGTGGACCTGTCCGCCGCGTCGGTGTCCGTCAGCGGCACGGAGGTGCGGGTGCGGCTGCCCGCCGCAAAGATCCTCTCCCACGAGATCGACGAGGACAGCGTGAAGGTGTTCGACGAGAAGTCCTCCCTGTTCAACCCCTTCACGGTGGAGGATTTCACCGCCTTCCAGAGCGATCAGAAAAAGGAGATGGAACGCAAGGCCGAGGATCAGTCCCTGCTGACCACCGCCCAGGAGAAGGCGGAGGACGCCGTGCGCTCCCTGCTGACCCCCTCCCTGCCGGACGGCTGGACGCTGAGCGTCACCTCCGCCGCCCTGTAAATACCGCCGGAAAGGCGCGTGGATTTGGAAAACAAAGGGGCCGCCTCTCGTCTGAGAGGCGGCCCCTGCAGCATTTGTCCGTTACCGGGCCGGGACGGCCGCGCCGGCCATGAGCCACGCGCCCAGCTCCTCCGGCGTGTCGGCCAGAAACTCCGGCGACTGGCTCTCCAGCTCTTCGCGGCTGCGGAAGCCCCACGTCACGCCGCCGGCGGGCAGGCCCGCGTTGTGGCCGGTGAGGATGTCCACGTCGCTGTCCCCCACAAAGACGCAGGAGGACGGCTGTGTCCCCAGCTCGCGGATGAGGCGGAGCACGCCGGTGGGGTCCGGCTTGACCGGCACGGCGGGCAGCTTGCCCCGCACGATGTCGAAGGCGCCGGGGAAAAAGTGCTCCACGATCTTGCGGCTGAACTCGTCGGCCTTGTTGGAGTAAACGGCCAGCTGCAGGCCCCCCGCCCGCAGCGCCGCCAGCAGCCCGGCCACCCCGTCGTAGGGCCGGGTGCTGTCCAGATTGTGAACGCCGTAATACTCCGAAAACTGCGCGAGGGTGTTCATCATCAGCAGCGGGCTGCGGCAGCTCTCCGGCGAAAAGCGCTCCACCAGATTGGGAATGCCGTGGCCCACCATGCGCTTGACCTCCTCCGTGGAGTGCTGCGGCCAGCCGTTTTTCCGGCAGACCCAGTTCACCGCCCCGGCCAGATCGTCGATGGTGTTCAAAAGTGTCCCGTCCAGATCAAAAATCACCGTATGAATCATAAAATGCCCCCTATCCCGCTTTCATTTTAGCAAACCGCCCATTCCGGCACAAGCCGCAAAACGAACAAGACGGCGGGAAAAATCTCCGCCGTCTTGTCTGTTTTTGTCACAGGGGACAGGGCAGCTGTCCGCCGGGGGTGAGCAGGACGCTCTCCCGGTAGCCGGCAGCGCGGGCCAGCTCCGCCGCCTCGCGGTAGCCGAAGACCACCGCGCCGGGGCTGTGGGCGTCGGCGGTGAGGATGATCCGGCCGCCCATGGCGCGCCACTCCTCCAGCAGGAACCGGGCCGGATAGGGCACGGAGCGATAGCCGCGGGCCATGGCGCCGGTGTTGATCTCCAGCAGGGTCGCGTCGGGATCGGCGGCGTGCAGGGCCTCGCGGGCGGCGGCGCGGTAGCGGCGGTCGTCCTCGTCGAACAGCTCCCCGCCGCCGTTGAGCTTGGTGATGAGGTCGATGTGGCCCAGAATCGTGGGCCGCTGCCGGGCCATGGCCGCCACGTCCGCGTAGTAGGCGGCGATCAGCGCCGGAAAGCTGCCGCGGAACGTCCGCACGCAGCAGGCCGCCAGAACCTCGGGCTTCCAGTCCACGGCGTAGTACGCCCCGTCCTCCGGGTCCCGGAGGTTGTGGACGGAGCCGATCCAGTAGTCGAAGTCCGGGGGCACGGGGCCGTCGGCGCAGGAATCCTGCTCGATGCCCAGCAGCACGTCCAGCTCCCCGGCCCAGCGGGCCCGGAGGGCCAGCACCGTCCCGCGGTACTCCGTCAGGTCGGCGGGCAGCACGCCGTCCCCGTCCGAGGGGATGGCGGTGTGGCTGTGGCCGGAGAAGCCGAGGTACCGCACGCCGGCGGCCCGGGCCGCCGCGGCCATCTCCTCCGGCGTGCCGGAGCCGTCGCAGAGGGTGGAGTGGGTGTGAACGGAGCAGAGCTCCGGCGTCGGCCTCATTGCATCCGCTCCTGCTTCACCTTGTGGTCGATGACGTGGCGCTTTTCCAGCTCCCGGGTCACGTCCTCCACGGAAATGCCCATCTGGACCATCAGCACCATGACGTGATAGGTCAGGTCGGCGATCTCGTAGATCGTTTCCGCCTTGTCCCGCTTGCAGCCGCCGATGATGACCTCGGTACATTCCTCGCCCACTTTTTTCAGAATCTTGTCCAGTCCCTTGTCAAAGAGGTAGCTGGTGTAGCTGCCCTCTTTGGGATCGGTGCGGCGGCCCTGAATGAGCCGGTAGAGGCCCTCGTAGCTGAAGGCCTTCAGCTCGTCGGAGAGGTACAGCTCGTTGAAAAAGCAGCTCTCGGCCCCGGTGTGGCAGGCGGGGCCGTCCTTCACCACGTCGATCACCAGCGCGTCGCAGTCGCAGTCGGCGGTGATGGACACCACGTGCTGCACGTTGCCGGAGGTGTCCCCCTTGCGCCACAGCTCGGAGCGGCTGCGGCTCCAGAAGCAGGTGCGCCGCTCGTCGATGGTAAGGGCCAGGCTCTCGGCGTTCATATAGGCCAGCATCAGCACCTCTTTGGTGTAGTGATCCTGCACCACGGCCGGAATCAGGCCCTTTTCGTCAAATTTCAGTTCCATTTGGCAAGTCTCTCCTTACGTCTTGTTTCGCCGCTCCGCGGCTCAGATGCGCACCTCCGCGCCGCCGGCACGGAGGAATTTCTTCAGCTCCCGGATGTCCACCTGCCGGGTGTGGAAGATGGACGCCGCCAGCCCGGCGTCGATGCCGGGGTGGGTGAACAGCTCCGCGAAGTCCTCCTTCTTTCCCGCGCCGCCGCTGGCGATGATGGGCACGGAGACCCGCGCCGCCAGCGCGTCCAGCATGGCGAGGTCGAACCCCTGCTTCACGCCGTCGGTGTCGATGGAGTTGAGGACGATCTCCCCCGCGCCCCGGGCCACGCCCTCCGCGGCCCAGTCCAGCGCGTCCAGCCCGGTGTCCTCCCGGCCGCCCTTGGCGAACAGGCGGAACCGCCCGTCCACCCGCTTGACGTCCATGCTCAGCACCACGCACTGGTCGCCGTACTTCCGGGCGGCCTCGCCGATGAGCCCGGGATTGCGGATAGCGCCGGAGTTGACGCTGACCTTGTCCGCGCCGCACCTGAGCACCCGGCCGAAGTCCTCCACCGTGTTGATGCCGCCCCCCACGGTCAGGGGAATGAAGATTTCCGACGCCACCCGGCGCAGCACGCCGGTGAACAGGGCGCGGCCCTCGAAGGAGGCGGTGATGTCGTAGAACACCAGCTCGTCCGCGCCGGAATCGTTGTAAAAATGGGCCAGCTCCACCGGGTCGGCCATGTCCCGCAGGCCCTCGAAGTTGGTGCCCTTGACCACCCGTCCGTCCCGGACGTCCAGACAGGGAATGATTCTCTTTGCCAGCATATTCTCGCCTCGCTTCGTTCAGGTCTGGGGGAAGGCGGCCAGCACCTCCCGCAGATCCAGCCGGCCCGTGTACAGGGCCTTGCCCAGAATGGCCGCGCCGACGCCCATGGTCTCCAGCTCCCGCAGCTCGGCGAGGCTGCCCACGCCGCCGCTGGCGGTGATGCTGAGGCCGCCGATGGCGGTGAGCTCCCGGTAGACCTCCAGATTGGCGCCGCGCTCCGCGCCGTCCCGGGCGATGTCGGTGTAGATCACGGTGCGCACCCCCGCCGCGGCCAGACGGCGGCAGAAGTCCACACCCCGCAGGTCGGACAGCTCCCGCCAGCCGCTGACGGCCACCAGTCCGTCCCTTGCGTCCACGCCCACGGCGATGGCCGCGCCGTACTTCTGCGCCATGCGGGCGGTGAAGTCGAAGTCCCTGACGGCGACGGTGCCCAGAATGCAGCGGCTCACGCCGGCGTCCAGATAGCGCCGGATGCGCTCCTCGTCCCGGATGCCGCCGCCCACCTCGACGGACAGCCCGCTCCGGGCGGCCAGGGCGGCGACGGAGTCGAAATTGGCGGTGCCGCCCTCCCGGGCGCCGTCCAGATCCACCGCGTGGAGACAGCGGGCGCCGGCGTCGGCAAAGCGGCGGGCCACGGCGCAGGGGTCGGTGTCGTAGACGGTCTCGCGGTCGTAGTCCCCCTGATACAGGCGGACCACGTTGCCGCCCCGCAGGTCGATGGCGGGATAGATTTGCATGGTGCCCCTCCTTTACAGCTCGCCGAAGGCCCGCAGCAGCCGCAGGCCCGCGTCGCCGGACTTCTCCGGATGGAACTGGGTGCCGCAGACGTTCCCGCAGCGCACCACGCCGGTGACGGCCACGCCGCCGTACTCCGACACGGCCAGCGTGGACGCGGCGCAGTTTTTCGCGTAGAAGCTGTGGACGTAATAGACGTACTCCCCGTCCCGGAAATAGCGGAACAGCGGATCGTCCCGCAGCACCCTCAGGCTGTTCCAGCCCATGTGGGGCACCTTCAGCGCCGGGTCGTCCAGATCGTTCCGCAGCGGCGCCACCTCGCCGGGGATCAGCCCCAGGCCGGGGTGCTCGCCGTACTCGAAGCTGCGGTCAAACAGCAGCTGCATCCCCAGGCAGATGCCCAGCAGGGGCTTGCGGGCGGCCTCCTCCCGGAGGACGGGCACCAGCCCGGTGTCGTCCAGCTTCCGCCGGGCGTCGCCGAAGGCGCCCACGCCGGGCAGGATGATGCGCTCCGCGCCCCGCAGCCGCGCGGGGTCCCGCGTGACCTCCGCCTCCAGTCCCAGAGCCCGCAGGCTGGAGGACAGGGAGAACAGGTTTCCCACGCCGTAGTCAACAATCGCGATCATGGCAGCCTCCTCACAGGGTTCCCTTGGTGCTGGGGATCTCGCCGGGGTGTTTGGCGTCCATGGCCGCGGCCATGGACAGGGCGCGGCCCATGCCCTTGAACACGGCCTCCAGAATGTGGTGGGTGTTCTCCCCCGCCAGCTGGCGGATGTGGACGGAGGCGGGGCAGTGCCGCACGAAGCCCAGCCAGAACTCCTTTGCCAGCTCGGTGTCGAAATCCCCCACCTTCTGGCAGGGCAGCTCCACGGCCCAGCCCAGATAGTCCCGGCCGGAGAGGTCGCAGGCGCACAGCACCAGCGTCTCGTCCATGGGCAGCAGGAACTGGCCGTAGCGGGTGATGCCCCGCTTGTCGCCCAGCGCGGCGGTGAAGGCCTGCCCCAGAGCGATGCCGATGTCCTCCACGGAGTGGTGGTAGTCCACGTCGATGTCGCCGCAGCAGATGAGATGCAGATCGAAGTCGCCGTGGCGGGCGAACAGGGTCAGCATATGGTTGAGAAAGCCGCAGCCGGTGTCGATCTCCGACTGGCCGGTGCCGTCCAGATTCAGCGCCAGACGGATTTTCGTCTCGCTGGTGTCCCGGGTCAGTTCCGCAGTACGCATACGTTCCTCCTTTACTGCCCGTTCAGCAGCAGTTCGATGGTGTCGGCAAGCTCCTTCATCTGCTCCATGGAGCCGATGGTGATGCGGCAGAAGTCCGCGATGCGCTCCGGCGTGTCGAAGTGGCGCACCAGAATGCCCCGCTCCTTCAGCCGGCGGTACAGCTCGCCGCCGGGGATGGCGTCCGATTTCACAAAGACAAAGTTGGCGCTGCTGGGCAGCACGGTGAAGCCCAGCTCCTTCAGCCGGGCCGCGGTCCAGCTCCGGTTGGCGCAGACGGCGTCCACGCACCGGCGGAAGTAGGCCTCGTCCTCCATGGCGGCGGTGCCGGCCAGAATGGACAGGCGGTTGACGTTGTAGGGGTTGAAGCTGTACTTCACCCGGTTGAGGCCGGCGATGAGCTCCGGGCCGCCCAGGGCGTAGCCCACGCGGCCTCCGGCCAGCGAGCGGCTCTTGGAGAAGGTGCGCACCACCAGCAGATTGTCGAACTCCGCCAGCAGGGGCACGCAGCTCCCGGTGCCGAAGTCCATGTACGCCTCGTCCACCACCACCACGCGGTCCCGGTCCGCCTCCAGCAGGCGGCGAATCTCGCCGGGGGCCGCGGCCATGCCGGTGGGGGCGTTGGGATTGGCCAGGAACACGGTTTCGTTCCCGCCCATGTAATCCTCCGTCCGGAGGGAAAAATCCTCCCGCAGGGGGACGATCCGGGCCCGCAGCCCGTAATACCGGGCCCAGACCCTGTAAAATCCGTAGGTGATGTCGGCGAAGGCGGCGCCCCGGTCCGCGCCGCAGAAGGCGCGGAAGGCGAAGGAGAGGATCTCGTCCGACCCGTTGCCGGCGATCACCTGCCGGTCCTCCACGCCGTAGTGCCGGGCGATGGCGGCGCACAGCGCCGTGCAGGCCGGATCGGAGTAGAGGTTCAGCCTGCCGATCTCCTCGCGGGACAGGGCCTCCAGCACCCGGGGAGAGGGCGGGAAGGGGCTCTCGTTGGTGTTCAGCTTGTTATAGCGGAGATTCTGAGGCTGCTCGCCGGGGGTGTAGGGCTCCAGCGCGGCGGTCTCGGCGGATAAGAAGCGGCTCATGGTCTCACTCCCCTTTCTGCGGGGTCTCGCCCCGGATCAGCACGGACCGGGCGTGGGCCCGCAGCCCCTCCCGCTCGGCAAAGTCCGCGATGCGGGCGGCGTCGGCCGCCAGCGCCCGGGGCGGATAGTAGAGAAAGCTGGAGCGCTTGACGAAGTCGTCCACGCCCAGCGGGCTGGAGAACCGCGCGGTGCCCGAGGTGGGCAGCGTGTGGTTGGGACCGGCGTAATAGTCGCCCAGCGCCTCCGGCACGTGGCGGCCCAGAAAGATGCTCCCGGCGTTGCGGATGCGCCCCAGCAGGGCGAAGGGATCGTCCACGCACAGCTCCAGATGCTCCGGGGCGATGGCGTTGGCGGCCTCGGCGGCTTTGTCCAGATCGTCGGTGACGATGATCTTCCCGTTGTTGTCCAGCGAGGCCCGGGCGATGTCCCGGCGGGGCAGCGTCTCCAGCTGAACCTCCAGCTCGGCCTGCACGGCCTCGGCCAGCGGACGGCTGTCCGTCACCAGAACGGCGGAGGCCCGCACGTCGTGCTCCGCCTGCGAGAGCAGATCCGCGGCCACCCAGCGGGGGTTGCAGCGCCCGTCCGCCAGCACCAGAATTTCGCTGGGGCCGGCGATCATGTCGATGTCCACCAGCCCGAACACCTTCCGCTTGGCGGTGGCCACGTAGATGCCGCCGGGGCCCACGATCTTGTCCACCCGGGGCACGCTCTGCGTCCCGTAGGCCAGCGCGGCCACGCCCTGCGCGCCGCCCAGCCGGAACACCCGCGTCACTCCGGCGATGCGGGCCGCGGCCAGCGCCTCCGGGCTGACGGAGCCGTCCCGGGCCGGGGGCGTCGCCATGACGATCTCGCTGACCCCCGCCAGCACCGCGGGGATGGCGTCCATCAGCACGGTGGAGGGGAAGGCGGTGGGGGTGCCGGGCACGCAGATGCCCACCTTTTCGATGGGGGTGTACCGCTGGCCCATCACCGCCCCGTCCTCCCGGGTGAGGACGAAATTCTGATGGATCTGCTTTTCGTGGAAGGCGCGGATGTTGGCCGCCGCGCGGCGCAGCGTCTCCAGAAAGTCGGGGTCCACGGCGTCCATGGCCGCGTCCACCTCCTCCGGCGAGACCTCCAGCGCGTCCAGCTCCGCGCCGTCGAACTGCCGGGCGAAGCGGCGCAGCGCGTCGTCCCCGCCGGCGCGGACGTCCGCCAGAATGGCGTCCACCGCGGCGCTCACGTCCTCCGGCGGCTGAAGGCTCCGGTTCAGGACGCTGCCGATGTCCGCAAACTCATAAATGGGAATCACTCTCGGTCACCTCCGCCAGTTTTTTCAGCAGGGCCTCGATCTCCCGGTGCTTGAACTGGAAGCTGGCCTTGTTGGCGATGAAGCGGGCGGAGATGGGCATGAACTCCCGCAGCACCTTCAGGTGGTTTTCCTTCAGGGTGGTGCCCGTCTCCACGATGTCCACGATCACGTCCGAAAGGCCCAGAATGGGCGCCAGCTCGATGGAGCCGTTGAGCTTGATGATGTCGATGTCCCGGCCCTGATCGGCGAAATAGCGCTTGGCAATGCTGACGAACTTGGTGGCCACCCGCAGCGTCCGGCCCGGATCGTCGGTGAAGTCCTCCGGCCCGGCCACGCACATCCGGCACTTGCCCAGTCCCGTGTCCAGCAGCTCGTACACGTCCGCGCCGGATTCCTCCAGAATGTCCTTCCCCACGATGCCGATGTCCGCCGCGCCGTGCTCCACGTAGATGGCCACGTCGCTGGGCTTCACCAGAAAATAGCGGATGCCGGCCCTGGGATTTTCCACCACCAGCTTGCGGGTGTCGCTGTAGTTCTCCGGGCAGCCGTAGCCCACGCCGGAGAGCAGGTCGTAGACCTTGTCCCCCAGCCGGCCCTTGGGCAGGGCCACGTTCAGCATCACCTGCTCCCCCGCGCCCCGCTCCACGGGAGGCTCCGGGGCGCTGAGCCGCTCCAGCTCGTCCAGATACAGGGCGAAGCCGATGGCTCTGGCGCCGGGGGTGAACTTGTCCGCCAGCGGGTCGTACCGTCCGCCCTTGAGCACCGGCCGGGGCAGCCCCTGCAAAAAGCCCTGAAAGACCAGTCCGTTGTAATAGTCGATGTCGTTGACGAGGGAGAGGTCCAGCTTCAGGCTCCCGCTCTTTCCCTCCTCCTCCAGCGCGGCGCAGATGGTCCGCAGCTCGGCGAGGGCCGCGCCCATGGAGGCGTTCAGCGCCAGACCGTCCGCAGCGGAGAGCACCTCCTCCCACGCGCCGGACAGCCCCGGCAGGCGGCACAGCGCGTCGATGCCCTGCCGGGAAAGGCCGGCGGCCTCGGCGGCCTTGCGCAGCTCGTGGCCGTTCTTGTCCCGGACGCAGCGCAGCAGCCGGGGCCGGGCGCTCTCCGGCGCGCCCACGGCGTCCAGCAGTCCGGTGACAAAGCCCATGTGGCTCAGCTCCATGACCCAGGGCGTGCCGGTGGCCGCCAGCGAATCCACCGCCAGCGACAGCGCCTGCTCCTCCCGCCGGTCGTCCACCGCGCCGATGCACTCCAGCCCCATCTGCCGGATTTCCCGGAAGGTGTGGCTCTCCTCGCTGGGGCGGTAGACGTTTTCCGAATAGTAATAGCGGGCGCACTCCCCCGGAGCGGCCTGCGCGTTCTTGGCGATGGACAGCGTCACGTCCGGCTTCAGCGCCAGCAGCCGCCCGTCCAGATCGGTAAAGGTGATGACCTGCTCCGACGGCAGGAAGCTCCGGTTCTCCTGATACAGCCCGTATTCCTCGAACCGGCTCATGTGGTATTTGCGGTAGCCCGCCTTTTCATACAGCACCCGCAGCTGGAACGACACGCGTTCCTGCGGCTTGAGAATATTCAGATCCAGCTCCATGAGACCCACGTCTCCCTTCCTTTGATGTTCACAGTATACTTTATTTTGGTAGCATAGTAAAGTGGTAATTCGCTACCAGAATAAATTCTGCCCTTTGCACAAAAGCCGCCCCGCGGCGTTCTGCGGTTCCAGTAAAATTGTAGCACATCCCGGCGGCGCTGTCTGCCTCCGGACGAAAAAATGCCGCGGGGCGGCCCGGGCGTCCGGAAAGCGGGAAACGCCCGTCCGCGCAGAGCGGGCGGCGTTTCACCCCAGGCCGCGCCGCGCCGGAACCGCCGCTGTTTTCCCGCCGGTGCGCGCCTCCGGCGCCCGGGCAACGAAGCGGCAGAGGACAGCCTCAGGCAAGACTGTCCCCTGCAAATTCCGGGCGATGGACCCGGAATCCAAACATGCTCATTCACTTCCGCAATTTCCGTTTTGCCGGCTCTGCCATCAGTATACCACGCGGCGCAAGCGGGCAAAAGCAAGTCTGCCGCGGAGGACGAATCCTCCGCGGCAGACTTTTCCCCTCGCGGCCGCCCGGCGGCCCTCAGCAGAACAGCAGCGCCGTGTAGCCGGCGTACAGGGCCAGCATCGCCGCCCCCTGCCAGCGGCGGAAGCGGCCTGCGGCCAGCGGCACCGCCACCGCCGCCAGCGTCAGCAGCAGGCAGGCCGGCAGATCCAGCGCCGTGGTCCGGGCGGAGATGGCCAGCCGCCCGCCGGAGAGCAGCGAGCACACCGGCAGGATCAGCGTCAGGTCGATGACGTTGGCGCCGATGATGTTGCCCACGGACAGGGACGGCTCCTTCTTCGCGATGGCCGTCACCGTGGTCACCAGCTCCGGCAGGGAGGTGCCCACCGCCACCAGCGTCACGCCGATGATGCCCGGCGGCACGCCCAGCGCCAGCGCCAGCGCGCTGCCGTGATCGATGAGCAGCCGGGAGCCGGCGATGATGCCCGCCGTTCCGGCGGCGAACAGGCAGAGCATCTCCGCCGTCCGGCGGCGGGGCGCGCCGGGGCGGGGCGCCCTCTCCCGGCCCATGGCGCGGCGGGCGTCCCGGAGGCTGTCGGCCAGATACGCCGCGAACACTCCCAGCAGCAGCAGCGACGGCAGGGCGGGCAGGGCGCCTCCGGCGCACAGAAGCGCCAGCAGCCCGGCGGCCGCCGCCATCAGCCCCGCCTTGACGCCGAACTGGCGCCGATCCACGGCGGCGGGAGCGCAGACGGCGGAGAGGCCCAGAATCAGCCCCAGATTCGCCGTCGCCGAGCCCACGGCGTTGCCCACGGCCAGCTCCGTCTGTCCCTCCAGCACGCCGGTGATGCTGACGGTCAGCTCCGGCAGCGTAGTGGCCAGCGAGACCACCGTGGCGCCGATGATGAACCGGGGCACGCCGGTGGTCTCGGCGATCCACACCGCGCCGTCCAGAAACCAGTCTCCGCCCTTGACGATGAGGGCCAGTCCCAGCAGAAACAGCAGAACCGTACTCCAGAGTCCCATTCCTCTCCCCCTGATCTTCCCGAAAAATAAAGCGAGGCCCGCGAGGGAAGGACGAATCGCCCTCCCGCCGGGGTCTCGCTTCGGCCGTCCGCCCGGCGGACTGCCGTCAGTATATGCCGCGGAGGCGGCTCTTATTCCCCGCAGTCGGCCAGCGGGCGGAAGCGAAGGTCCTTGCTCCAGACCTCCCGCCCGTCGGCGGTTCGCTCCCCGCTGGCGGCGAAGCCGTAATCGGAGAAGAAGCGCCGCCCGGCCTCGTTTTTCTCGTTCATGGCGAGGCACAGCGTCTCCCGGCCCAGCCGCCGGTAGTAGTACACGGCCTGTCCCAGCAGCTGAATGCCGTAGCCCCGGCCCCGGCGGGCCCGGTCGATGCCGTACAGCGACAGCCAGCCCCGGCCGGCGTCGGCCTCCTTCCGGGGATTCAGCTGGAGCAGGCCCACCAGCCCGTCCTCCAGCTCCCCCGTGAGGGTGGGGCGCTGGGCGGCCTCCCGCAGCAGGAGGCCGGCGTCCAGAGGCCGGGGATCGCAGCTGTCCTGCCACGCCTCGCCGGCGAAGCGGCACAGCCAGTCGCCCTGCTCCGGCAGGCGGATCTGGTCGAAGTAGAGGCCCGGCTCCAGCGCGTTGGGCCGCTTCCACCACGTCTGCTTGGCGAAGGTGGACAGCGCCGCCTTGGTCAGATGGGAATTGTCGTCCCGGTACACCACCCGCATATTGCCGCCCTCGGCCTCGATGAGGGAGACGGCGGTGTTGTCGCCGTGGGAGGTGTCGCCCAGTTTGGAGAGAGGGATGCCCTGCAGCGTGCCCAGCACGATGCGGATGGCGCAGCCGTGGCAGAACACCGCCACTGTTTTCCCCTCGTTTTCCGCGGCGATGCGGCGGAGGGCGCCCAGCACCCGGTCCCGGACCTGGGCGGTGCTCTCCGCCCCCTCCACGTGCCAGAGGTCCAGCCGCCTGGAGAAGTTGATCATCTGCTCCGTGTCGCTGCGGGCGATCTCGCCCCAGGTCTTTTCCTCCCACCGGCCCACGCAGATTTCCCGCAGGTCGCTGCACCGGTGCAGGGGCAGGCCCTTGGGCACGCAGATGGCCTCCGCCGTGGCGCAGGTGCGGTAGAGATCGCTGGAATAGACGGCGTCCACATGAATGTCCCGGAACCGTTCGGCCAGCGCGGCGATCTGGCGGTAGCCCCGGTCGGTGATGCTGCTGTTGCACTGACCCTGTGCGATGCGGTAAAGGTTGCCCTCCGCCTCGGCGTGGCGGATCAAATAAATGTTTGTCATAGCGTTTCTCCGTTGTATTTGATATTCTTCCTTATTATAGCCGGATTCGCCGCCGTACGCAAACCAAATTCCGCCGGAATTGTCCCGGCGGTTTTCGGCAATACTGTTCACGTGCCGAAAAGGAGTGAGGAAAATGAAAGAGGATTCCGGTTTCTGGTGCGGAATGGGCGCCGGCCTGCTGACCGGCGTGCTGATCGGGATGATGGTTCCCTGCGGCCGCAAGGCCATGAGAACGCAGGTGGGCAGACAGCTTCAGCGCATGGGCGCCGCGGTCGATCACAGGGTGGATCACATCATCTCCAACCTGCGGTAAATCGCCGCGGGAAAAAGGGCAGGGACGCCGCTCCCTGCCCTTTTGAAAAACTTCGCAGAATCCTCTTGACTTTAGAGGTTTTTTTGTTATAATAACACTGCTGTCTTTCGACCGGCAGCCCTGCAAAACCGAATACGACACTTGAACAGCTATGGAGAAGTCGCCTAGTTGGTCGAGGGCGCATGATTGGAAATCATGTAGACCTCTAAAGGGTCTCGAGGGTTCGAATCCCTCCTTCTCCGCCACAAAGGTAGTCAGTCAATGATACAAATTGACTGACTACCTTTTAATTTTGCCTATTAGAAAAGCCCGTAATACAAGGAAAAAGCGAGACAAGGGGGTGCAAAATGCCCGCTCTGTCTCGCTTTTTTTGTTTGATGCTGATTTATGCTCCTAAGTTGACCAACAAATTTTGCACCCCTCCTCAAAAGGCAACAGAGGCAAAATTAAATTGTATAGGTCAAAATTAAAAGGTATCAGTAAAAAGGCCCCTTGCAGGACGGCTCCATCATCGTACCGTCTTTGATACAAACACAAAAAGGCCCTCTCAGGCAGCGGGTGCCGAAAAAGGCCATAAAACAAGGGATTCCAAGGTTCTGTACCTATTTGGCACAGGCTCCGCGAGCCCTTTTTCTTTTTATTCAGTTGTTACCGACTGCTGGTTTGCTATGAAGCGACTTACCCTGCAAAATCAGCGCTGGAAAAAAATTAAACGGTATAAGAACAATTAAAATGTAATATCATCAAAACAATCTTGATATTTCTCTAAATTCTCTTGATATTTTGAGAGCATCGTGCTATAATACTAACAATTACTGTTATGAAAAAGGAGGTTTTAAGATGGCAGTCGATTATTCAAAACTTTGGAAGCTGTTAATTGATAAAAAAATGAACAAGTCACAACTTCGAGGAGCGGCCCATATAAGCACAAATGCTGTTGCTAAGTTCGGAAAGAACGAGACTGTTTCTCTTGAAACACTTGAAAAAGTCTGTTCCGCACTCAATTGCGGTATCGAGGACATTATTGATTTTGTCGATTCAGAGGAGGCACAATAATGGACTACTTAAAGATTGATGAAATATATTGCGGTGAAGCAGAAAAGCTAATGAGCAGTATTGAACCTGGGAGCGTTGCGCTCAGTGTTTGGTCACCACCTTATCATGTTGGTAAAAACTATGAATCAGGACAAAGCTATGAAGCGTGGCAAAAAATGCTCTCTGACGTAATTAAGCTGCATTTCATTGTTCTTAAGCCGGGTGGTTTCCTCGCAATAAACATAGGAGATATTTTATGCTTTCCTGATCAAAGCATGCCAAGAATTCAAGCGAACAATGTTAGCATGCGAAAATGCAGTGTTACCGAGGAAGATGTACTTAAAGCACAAGCCGAGCACCCTGACTATAACAGGCGTCAATTAGCCGCTATCCTCGGCTGTAGTGAACAAACGGTGGACCGTCGACTCCACGGTAACAATATCAGAGGTGGGAAATATAACACTCAAACAAGAGTAAAAATTGTAGGCGGCTTCCTTGAAGACATGGCAATTGACGCTGGGCTGTATCTTTACGACAGAAGAATCTGGGTAATCTGCTCCGCTTTACCTGCTCATTGCTGTTATCAAGGGGCGAAGGGAGTTAAGTTATGAGGCTGACCTTTGAATACGCCAAAACGGCAGGTTCGGGACTTTCACCGCAGGCAGTCCACATGATGGACAACGGCCTGCGGTTTATTTATCTCACCTTAGATGGACTGGTAGAAGCAAAGGAATGTTTCCCGGATATGGGCTTGTATGATGAGCTTACCTACAAGGATAAAGGCAGAATATCCGCCGACTTCGAGGTAAGCAAGCCGCAGCTGAAAAAAGTAGCGCATCATGGCGCTTACGGATTCTGGAGCAGTGAGGATACCCACCGGTTCGTTATATATATGTTGCCGTATGACGTATCAGCAGCGCTAATCGATGGCAGTATTTCTTTCACCAAGGACAGCCCGGTATCGCAGATGAGCATTTCCTTCATGAACCTTGGTGGCGAGCTTGTCGGCAGATACCGCTCGGTTATTTCACCCAATACGATGCTGGAGATCCACTTTGCAATGGGCTGCAGCGCGTGGCTCTCCCTCGGTCAGTTCTACATCGACCGGGTCAGCACATCATACCCGGAGGAGAGCATCTCGGTATCGGCTCGGAACGGTATTGGAAAGCTGCTTAAGGAACAAACCTTTGATGAAAACAACAGCTTTCAGAACGCAACGCTGAAGGAAAATTTCGAAGCTATATTGCTGCTTTCAGGAATAGAAAGCTACTTTGTCGGCGATCCGCAAAAGTCCTGGAAGCTGACCTTTGAACTGGATACCAGTCTGCAGTCCGGCATTGAAGAGGTTATTTCTCTTCTTCCCTGTTGGCAGCTTCGTGAGAATACTGATGGAACGGTCGGTATCGCTCCCGTCAGCGACAGCCGTTTTGAACAGCCATCGATTTATGTATTCGAGCGTGACAAGACCTGCTTCAGCTACGATGTGGAATATTCGGATGAAAACACCTGCGCCAAGCTGTGTGTTTCCTGCAAAGAGCCTGCTGTGACGGTTTATGTTACGCTTCCGCCGCACAGGTGGTGGGTTTCTCCGCAGCACAAGACGATGTATGTAACCGTGCCTAACGGAACGGGCAGCGCCGAGCTTGCGGCATATGCAGATGAACTGGCGAAGCTGATTGCCATCAGCGGAAGAATCGAGAGTTTTGCCGGGATTTTCACGCCGCAGCTGATTATCGGGGACGAAATCGAGCTTGTCGAAACGAACAGCAAGCACAGCAAAACCGGCACCGTTACAAGCGTGCGCCACAAGTTCGGAAAAGGCGGCTTTATCACCGAGTTCACCGTTGACAGTTCCGGCAGAAAAGGCAAGGCGCTTCTCAAGGACTATGTTTCTCAAATCGGAGGTAAGTCCACACGAAGCAATGTGGTAATCTCCTAATTATATTTTCTGATGGCAGCACTCCGGCTCGGGGTGCTGTTTTCATATTCAACAACAAGAAAAGAGGTAATTTAAATGAAAGAAATCTGGAACTGGTTTCAGGTGGCAATCGCCGCCGGAGGGTGGCTTGGTTACTTTCTGGGAGGATGGGATGGCTTTTTGTATGCACTGCTTGCATTTGTAGTCATCGACTACATCACCGGACTGATGTGTGCGGTGCTTGATAAAAAGCTCTCCAGCGAGGTCGGCTTTCGTGGCATTTTCAAAAAAGTGCTTATCTTCTCACTGGTGGCAATCGGACACATCATAGACAAAAGCGTTATCGGTGACGGCTCAGTTATACGGACAGCGGTCATCTTTTTCTATCTTTCGAACGAGGGTGTTTCTATACTCGAAAACGCCGCGCACATCGGTCTGCCCGTACCGCAAAAGCTAAAAGACATTTTGGAACAGCTTCACAACAGAACGGAGGATAAAAAATGAACCTACGCAAGCTCATCTTCATAAACAACGCCTGTTACAAGGTAGGCAGAACCATCACACCAAAAGGCATCATGGTGCATTCTACCGGGGCTAACAACCCCAACCTGAAACGCTATGTCGGACCTGACGACGGATTGCTCGGTAAGAACCAGTACAACAACCACTGGAATCAGGACAAGCCAGACGGACGGCAGGTCTGTGTCCACGGCTTCATCGGTAAGCTGGCTGACGGCAGTATTGCCACTTATCAGACGCTTCCTTGGAATCATCGAGGCTGGCACGCCGGGGGTTCTGCGAACGATACACATATCGGCTTTGAAATCTGCGAGGACGGGCTGACCGATGTCTCGTATTTTTCTGCCGTTTATAAGGAAGCTGTGGAGCTTTGCGTCTATCTCTGCAAGCAGTACAACCTTACAGATAAGGATATGTGCTGGCTACCGTAATCGTAATGCAGATTCCTGCCAAAACCAGCGAGGCCGTACAGAATGTCATAAAGACGCTCCATACTGAGTTTTCCAGCCACTTTAGCAATCACTTCCGCGAAATCGATGGAAAAACTGCTGATACTTCCGTGACAGCAGGAGGTGTATTCGGCAACAATAAAACTGTGGATATGTTGTTGAATAGATGATTGCGAAACAGTCAAATTTTCTCAAAGTAAAAGAGGCTTATTACTATGTTTTTTGATTCTTACTCTATTTATCTGAAGACAGATAAATTCCAGTTAGTAATATATAAGCGAGGGTGTAACAGCCTTCGCTTTTCCTTTATGATGAAGGTGATTGGCTGACGAAATTTTCAGTTGGGACACCACGCCCGTCGATAAACGTGTCAGCCAGCCTTCATTATTCCACATTCGATTCAGCAAGTTGGGACATGCAGATGCTCCCGTTTGACACACTAACCTGAATGAATTTTGAAGTGTTGGAACCAATCAGATTCTTATTAACAGGAGGTATCAAAACATGATCGCCGTCGGAATCGACGTGTCGAAGTCCAAAAGCATGGTCGCAGTTCTTGATTCTTATGGAACCGTTCTTGCCAGCCCGTACACCGTAAAACATACTGTAACAGACATGAACGCGCTCACCGCCTATCTGAAGGGCTTTGACGAGCCTGTCACCATCCTCATGGAGTACACGGGGCATTATCATTATCCGGTACTCAAAAAGCTTCAGGATGAGGGACTTCCAGTCTGCATCGTCAACCCGTATCAGATGAAGAAATACGGCGATGTGGAAATTCACAAAGCTAAAACGGATAAAAAGGACGCTCTCAGAATTGCAGCCTATGCTCTTGAAAAATCGTACAAACTCACCCCGTACAGCTCCATGGAGCAAAGGTATGAAGACTTGAAGTTTCTGTCGCGTCAATACAACCAGCGCATAAACTTTGTCTCGAAGCTCAAGGTTCAGCTAATAGACCTGCTGGATCAGACTATGCCTGAAATTACGAAGATCCTTCCACTAAAAAGTAGGAACCCAGAAACATGTACGCTACTACTTTTTGTCAAACGATTCAAATCCTTTGACGAGATTACTCGCATCGGGAAAACAAGGTTCTTGTCTGCATACGCTGCGCTCATGAAGAAAACCCCGGATCGCTACGCTCCAAGCAAAGGACTCAGCATCTTTGAACTGGCCTCAGGCAGCATCACAACCCGCGGAGATGACCCATATATTTGCTCAGCGCAGGAGCAGTGCATTAATCTCCTGGCTGCGTCGCAAAATGCCGCTGATGAAACCATCAGTCAGATGCAAAATATTGCCGAGACCATCCCAGAATACAGGGTGCTCAGAGCAATGAACGGCGTCGGCGACAGGCTTGGCCCCATCATTCTTGCCGAGATTGGAGATATACGTAGATTTCATAGCGGTAAGGCGCTTAATTCATATGCCGGCAACGACGCTCCGCCATACCAATCCGGGCAATTTGAGAGCAAGAACCGCCACATTTCAAAACGTGGCAGTTCTGCTCTCAGAAAAGCTTGTTTTGAAGTCATGCAGGCTCTCAAACTGTCAAAACCTCAAAACGACCCTGTCTACCTTTTTATTGTGAAAAAGGAACAGGAAGGCAAACCGTACAATGTTGCTAAAATGGCTGGTGTAAATAAATTCCTCCGAATCTACTATGCACGGGCTATGGAATTGTACCAGTAAGCCAAATTAATTCTACACCAAATTTTTCAGCCTGCAATCTGGCGGGTTTATTTTGTATACCCTTTTTCTGCTGTAATCAGGCGAATTTATGCTTGACAAACATTAGCAAGGTTTGTCGTGCTGCCTAAATTTACTGTACCAGATTGGTCACTTTATATCTACCGCAAAACTTCCGGTTTCTCTGCCGCTGCGTCAGCCCTGCCCATCGGAATTTGGCTGCTTTTTTTGCGCTCCTTTTCGCTTTATTTCTTGAGCGAAGAGGCGAGGCAAAGAAATGCAGAACCCAAACAAAGCCAGACAACGGCCATAGAAGTGTCATTCCCACCCATAAAAGTTATCATTGCCGCCAGGAAGAGCAGTACAGACGCTGAATAATAAATAACTGAAATCTTTCCTTTTTTCATTTGCTGCATACCTCAATCAATCGTCGGTTACAGTTTGAATTTCGAGCGGTTCCCGGACAAAGTCTGATAAAAACTCCATACGTGTCTAAGGTATGGAACCCACAGCAGGGACAGTCGTATTTCATGATAATCTCCTTACGTTTAACCCGTCCTGCAGCTTCCGGCTTCTCTGCCGCTGCCCGCCGGATCGGGACTTGATCTTGTCCAATCCGGACGGATTATGCGTTGTCTGTCTGCGGTGCCTGCCCCACTGGATACTCATAGACGCCGTGAAGCTTCAGCACGACCGCTGCAAGCTCCTCCGGGGATATTTTTTTCCCTGTCACAAGCCAGTGCTGAACAATCGCAAATATGGAGCTTGCGGTTACAATCGACTGATACTCCAGCTGAAGGGGGTTGTGGATGATCGGCTCCAGCTGGTGCTTGCAGTATTTTTCCATGGTTCTGCGCATGATGCTCTGAATTTCCAGAGAACCGCTGTACGAAAAAAGAGCGGTTAAGAGATCGTCCTGTGTATTCAGGAAAACCGCGAGTTTTACAATCAAAGCGTTTCCCTGGTCGGCGTGCCGGGCAAATATCTGCTGAATCGCATCAGAGAGCTCTTTTTGATACTCCTGTACGAGGTCAATTTTGTCCTGGTAATGATTGTAGAATGTTTTTCTGGAGATGCCTGACTTACGTATGAGGTCGCTCACTGTAATTTTATCAAAAGAGTTCTCCTTCATGAGTTCGCCGAGAGCGTAGTAAAGCTTCTTTTTGGTTTTTATGATTCGCAAGTCATCCGGCATAAGCCGCCCCCATTTTCACATTCAGCTGTAATGTGTGTAATATCTCAAAACGATGCTTGCTGCCCGGGCGGGGCTGCACTATGATAACAGCGGAATTATTACACATATTGTATACTATTGTATCGGAGATTCAACATGAAATTCATGAGAAATCATTGGTACGATTTGGGGCTGATTCCCGCTGCGGCAGCCGCAATCTGCCTTATCCACGGCTGGCCTGCCATGGACACCCTGCAGAAGCTCGCGCTTATGAACTTCATTGCTATTTTTCTGCACCAGTTTGAGGAGTATCGCTTTCCGGGAGGAGAGCCGGCCATCACAAACATGGCCTCGCAGCCGGATGCTGCTGCGCCGGCCGACCGTTATCCGCTCAATCAGAACAATGCCATGGTCATCAATGTCATTGCCGCCTGTACGTTTTACCTGTTCCCCGTGCTGTTTCCTCATGTTCTCTGGCTTGGGCTGGCCCCGGTCATATTCGGTATGGCGCAGCTGATTGTCCATGTGTTCAAAACGCCGCATCAAATTGGAAACCGCATTTATTCACCGGGGGCCGTGGCGGTGGTTTTCGGGCATCTTCCGACAGGCATCTGCTGGCTGTACTTTACCATATCAAAGGGAATGCTGCATTGGTACGATGCGGCGCCGGGCGCTGCGTATTTGGCCGCTTTCATCGGCGGATTCATGCTGAAAATCGGATACGGGGTACTTAAACAAACCGATTCTCCCTATTTCTTCCCCAAGGGGGAATTTGATCGCGGAGGCTATGCGGAGCGGATTCGAAACAGCAAAAGGCAGGGTGTGCGGTAACAGCACCCCTGCCTGATCCTTCTGGCAGCCTTGCCGCAACAGTTCCGGCAAACGATCGGAACGCACCCAACGCTCCATCTGTCTCCTGAAGCCCCCCGTTTTGTCAAAGTTGTATTTTCGCAAAGCGGCATTGAGTTTTCATCAGCGCGGGCCTGAGGGCGCCGAAGCGGAGAATTTTTATGGTCCCGCATATCTGTGCCACAATTTAAGGGTGCAAAATTTATAACTTTATTATACCATAAATACCCAAGTTTCCCGGCGATTTCCCGGAAAATTGATAATACTTACAAATACTTCCCGTTTGACGGAATAGTCAACAGACGATATAATAATGATATACTTCCGCGGAGGCGATTGAAGATGGAGAGAAAGTCAAAAATGATCAAGCCAATCGACCGGGCGAAGCTTGATGCGTTTCTTGCCTGTGATACCACAGGGATGGGAAGTCTTGTCCTTCTGCTCACATGGGATGCCGGCCTGTCGGCCGCAGAGATCGCGACGCTTCGCTGGGACGACGTCGACACGGACGCCGGCGTTATCCGCGTGAACGACCGCACGATCCCAATGTCAGAACGGCTGCGTACACGGCTGAACACGCGGCACCGCTCCGGGCCGTATATTTTGACGCAGAAGCCCACGCGCATCGCCACCCCTCCCCGCATGCGCATCTTCCGAAGAGCCCGCGAGGCGCTGAATGCTGCCGGCATGCAGGAGATCAACCTGTCTGACGTCCAACACGACTTCACCCTGAGAACCCTTGAGGAAAAATCAATGCTTGACGCCAGCCGCGGCTCAGGGCCCGAAGCGGCCGGCCCGCAGGAGCCGGGCAAACGGACAGACAACGCGGCCCCGGCCCGCAGGCGGACGTCAGGGGTGTGGGACAAGGTGGACCTGGAGGCGGCGCTGGGCCAGGAAGGGGACTCGCTGGACTCCCGGATCATTTGGCTGTCGTGGCAAGGAAATCTCCTTGTCAAAGAAATGGCTGCAATGCGATGGAGCGATGTTGACCTGAAAAACCGGACGTGGTCCGTTGGCGCAGAAAGGAAACCGATCCCCAGCGACCTCGCCGACAAGATGAGCGGATGGAACCGGCAGGAGAAAGACGAGCTGATCCTCAAAGGGGCCAGAAGCGACAAGCCGCTGGCAATTTCCTACATCAACAGGAGGTCGGGGGAGTTTCTCGTCAGGTATGGATTAGAGCACGTCCTTGTGTCGTCGATCAGGGGGAAGTGGAGTCAGATCAGCCAGAAAGACGCTGAAAAGATTGTGCTTAGAAAGCTGACAAGCTCAGACGCTTTAACCATCGGCGCGCTGTGCAGGGACTGCGGCGTTGACGCGGCATCGATGAGACAGATTCTGCAGCGCATGAACGACGACGGAAAAATCAATTTCAACCGGCGAACCGGGATTTGCCGGACGAAGGGAATCCTCAGCCCGGAAGAGAAGATCGAGAAGCTGATCGCCGCCCACAGGGAGACCGGAGAACCGCTGAGGCTGTGGGAGATCAGGACGGAGACGGGAATGTCTGAAAGCCAGATCAGCTACTATATAAACAAGGGAATGGAGGCCGGTCTGCTGGTCAGACAGAAACAGGGCGTCTACAGCGTGAAGTGAACGCGTGATACAGGGATAGGGCTGCCGTCTGGCAGCCCTGTTTTTGCGTTTTCAGCCCTGACGTCTGCGGATGCACAAACCGATTGCTTTGTCAAGTACGGATTTTGCGGAGCTGCGGTGCAAAATCTGAACTTGCAAACGCCTGAATATGCTCTAAAATTGATTTGGAAAATATTGGCGCGGAAAAAAATATGAAAATGGGGTGCGGCAAAAATGCAAATGAGAAACTGGAAACATCGGCTGCTGAGTCTGACCATGTGTCTGATTCTGGCGCTGAGCTTGCTGCCTTCCGCCGTGCTGGCGGCCGGGAGCGGCACAGCACGATGCACCGTGACTTATCAGGCAAACTACACCGGCGGCGGAGCCGATACAACGGTGACCTGCGCCGCCGGCGACAGCATTGCGCTGGCCGCCGCACCCGCCCGCGCGGGCTATGCCTTTACGGAGTGGAACACCGCCGCAGACGGCAGCGGCGCGGCCTATGCCGCCGAAGCCGCCCTCACCGTGACGGCTGACACAACGCTCTATGCCCAGTGGACGGGAAATATCCACACGGTGACCTTCAATATACAGGGCCACGGCGTCGCGCCGTCGGATCAGATTGTCGCCTGCGGCTCGACGGTAACGGAACCCACCGCGCCGACGGAACTCGGCTGCGTTTTCGGCGGCTGGTTCACGGACGCCGCCTGCACCGCCGCATGGGATTTTGATTCCGGCACCATGCCCGACCGTGACCTGACGCTGTACGCAAAATGGACGGTGAATCCCTGCACCGTCCGCTTTGAAACAGAGACCGGCGGCACGCTGGGCGGCACGGCGGAACAGACCGTCGCCTACGGGGGCTGCGCTTCCGGCTGCACGCAAACAACCGCGGACGACTATGCTTTTCTCGGCTGGAGCTACAACTACATGGGCATGGACGGACAGACGCACGCCGGCGTCGTCTCCGACTATTCGACGGTTTCCGTTTGCGGCGACGTAACCTTCACGGCGACGTATGCCAAAACGCCGTGCGTCTCGGTCACGGCGACGAACGGGCTTGTAAATATCGCAAGCGGCACAACGCCGCCCGCCGGGGCTCCGGACAGCCCAAAGGCGGCGGTTGATTCGATCACGGAGACTCCGGCAAGCGTCGCCATAAGGTACGCACCGATCAACGGCAGCTATGATGCCGCGCCGACCATCACCGTGACCGGCTCCAGCGGCAGTACAACGACCCTTGCGAATGGCGAGAATAACCTGTCGGGTAATGCAACAATCAACGTCGATAATGCACAAAAGCGCATCATCGTGACAAACGCCAACGAATCGCTCGCATTCTCGGTCACATTCGCGCCGGTTTTGACCGGCTACAGGGTCTTGCACTTCCAGCAGAACGCCGACGGCAGCTATCCCACTGCCGCGACGGATACGGATACTTTTTCAGATATCGATGCCGGCACGGCGGCGGGTTACACGCCGAAAGTCTACCCGGGCTGCAGCTACGACGCGACAATGACCACATGGAAAGGAACCGGCAATTCTGCCTTGTCCACCGTACTTCCCGTCCTGTCGGACGGCTCCCTGGTCATAAGGCTCTGCTACCCCAGAAACCAATGTACGGTTTCCTATAAGGCCAACGGCCACGGCACCGCGCCGGCTGCGCAGACCGTCCTCTGCGGCGCGGCAGCGACCGCCCCCGCCGCACCGACGGAGACCGGCTGGGTCTTTGCCGGCTGGTACACCGACGCCGGCCTGAAAAACGCCTTTGATTTTTCAACGCCGATCACGGCCAGCACCACGCTCTACGCAAGGTGGGACACAGCCGTCACGATCAGCTATGCTTCCGCCGACGCGGACATGGGGACGGTGAGCCCCGCGTCCGAGACCATCGGCGCGGTGACAGGCACAGCCGCCGGCTCCGCGGCCGCGGCAAATGACGGCTGCCATTTCGTGGACTGGACGAACGCGGCCGGTACGGAGATCTCCGCGGACGCCGCGTTTGCACCTGCGAAGAGCGGGGGCCTGAACGTCGCCGCGTCCTATACCGCCAATTTTGCCCCGAACACCTACACCGTCGCGTTCGATGCCAATGGCGGCACCGGCACAATGAGCGGCGAGGCTATGACCTGCGGCATGGCAGCATCGCTCACCGCCAACGCTTTCACGCGCCCGGGCTACACCTTCACGGGCTGGAACACCACCGCCGCCGGCAGCGGCACGAGTTACGCGGACACGGCCTCCGTTACGAATCTCACTGTCACGAACAACGGCAGCGTCACGCTCTACGCCCAGTGGACGGAAAACACGGTTACGATCAGCTATGTCTCCGCCGACACGGACAAGGGCACGGTGAGCGCCGCGTCCGAGAGCGTCTCTGCCGCCACGGGCACAGCCGCAGGCTCCACGGCAACGGCCAAAAGCGGCTGTCATTTTGTGAACTGGACGGGCAAAGACGGCATTGTGGTCTCCACGGACGCCGCATTTGTACCCGCAAAGGATGAAAACCAAGTCTACAATGCCGCGCTCTACATGGCAAACTTCGCTGCCGACCCCGTTTCCGGCGGCGATTCGTCCCCGGCGGCCGCCAACACCACCAATACCGCCAACGCGGACGGCTCCGTCACCAGGACGGAGACCACCACGAAAACCGATTCCTCCGGCGCGGTGATTAAGACCGAAACTGTCACCACCACCGCCAAAGACGGAACCGTGACCAAGGTGGAAACCGCCACCACCACGAAAACCGACGCGGCCACCGGCGCAAAAACGGAGATCGTTGCGGAGGCAAAAACCGCCGCCGACGGCACGATCACCAGGGTGGAAACCGTCAGGGTCGCGGGCGGCACGGACGGCGTCACCGCCGAGGCCAAGGTCGAGACCGGCAGAACCGGCGAAGCCGTCGCCGCGGCCACGGTCGAAGCACCCGCCACGGCAACCACCACCACGCTTCCCGCCGTCGTCGTCGAGGCGGTGACCAGAGCCGACACCGCAAGGCTGACCGTCAAGGTCGGCGAGGTCAGCGTGGCGCTGGACAAGACCGCCGTCGAGGCCGTCAAGGCCGTCGGCGGCGAGACCCCGACGCTCAGCGCAACGCCGGTGGCGGCAAAGGACCTGCCGGCGGATCTGCAGAGTGCCACCAAGGCCTACGATTTCAAGGTCAGCGGCAAGGGTGTGAACTTCGGCGGCGGCAGCGCCGTGGTAAGCATGCCCTATACCAAGGCCGACAGCAGCAAGGCCGTGGCCGTCTATCACATCGATGCAGCGGGCAGCGAGACCCGCGTCTACGACGTGACGCTGACGGCCGGCAGGCTGAATATCCCGACAGCCGGCTGGTCCACCTACGCCGTGCTGGAGGTAAAGCCTCTGGCCTTCACAGACGTGAAGGAGTCCGACTGGTTCTGCGGCAGCGTGGCTTACGCGCTGGACAGCCATCTGTTCAAGGGCACCAGCGCCGCGACATTTTCCCCGAACGCATCCATGACCCGCCGGCAGATGTGGATGGTGCTGGCGCGGATGGCAGGGAAGACTCCGGCCACCATGGCGGACGCGCGGAACTGGGCGATGGCCAGCGGGGTCTCCGACGGCTCCGGCGGCGCAGGCGCCGTGACGAGGGAGCAGTTCGTGACGCTCCTCTGGCGCGCGGCCGGCTCTCCGGCGGCGACGAAAGACATGAGCGGCTACACCGACTTCGCTTCTGTCGCCGCGTACGCCAGAACCGCCATGACCTGGGCGGTCGAAACCGGCATCGTGTCCGGCACCTCCGACACCACGCTGGGCGCGAAGGACAGCGCCGCCCGGGCGCAGATCGCCGTCATTCTCATGCGGTACGGTCGGAACACCGCAAAATAAGCGCAACAAAGAGGAGGCTGCCGCGGCAGCCTCCTCTTTTGTTGTCCGGCGGGGCAAATATGTGCTCTCCGATGTGCTGCCTTAAACGGATGCAGATGAGGTGGATTGCTGTGCCGGCTTCTTCGTAAGAGGCGATTACCGGCTTTAGTCTGTAAGTTCTTGATCACGCCTTCTTCTGACAACATGAATGACAACTCAATATTGCTCTTCAAACCTCTGTTTATAAAGGTAGTTGAGTTAAGGATGGCTTGTTCATCATCGAATACATGTAGTTTTGTGTGAGTTTCTTGTTGTGTGCAATTCCATTATGAATTTCATCAACGTTACTGAAACTTATCATGATCAAAGAATCTGATGAAACTTTCCAAAATAAAACATATACCGGAGAGAACCGGAGACAGGGACTGAAGCGGAAGACCTCCGCCAATGTAGAAACTTGAGATAAACACATCACATGCAAAGCAGTTGGCCAAGGCGGTGCTTGTTATTTCCCCGTTTGCCATACGATAAGCATGATACGCTGCACGCAATGGGAGTGTTGTTGCATCCGCCGCAATAGCAGCCGCCAGAGAGCTTATTGCAATGAAACCAGAGACGACATTTTTGCTTAAAACGCGCAGCGGGGAGAGGACCGGGACGGGGATATTGTGCCGGCGATACAAGAAAATTCTTGGATCGCAAGGCATCGAATGTGTCGGGCTGCATATGCTGCAACATACCTTTGCCACACGCCAGTTTGAAAAGGGATGGAGGCGAGACGGTGAGTGAGCCTCTTGGACATGCTTTCACCGAGACCGCCTATAAAATCCATATCCGCGTCATCGAAAACCAAAACCTGATGCTGTCGGACTGCCTGATGATTCGGAAGAGAGCAATCATGACGGGAACCAAAGAATTGATCAAAAAAGGGGTACGGATTCATTCCGTACCCCTTGCTGATAACCCTCCATATATGCTGAGAAGCAAGACAGCCTGTACTTTCTTTGATCAGGACAGAAGCAGTTCCCGCCAGACCTCCAGTTTCCTGTCAACTCGTCCGGGAATCTCATCCTTGGCGCGATGGATTAGGACTTCTGCATCCAAAATGTAGGTGGTGGCAAGTTCATCGTGCAGATTGTATTTAAAAGCATTTTCAATAGCCAGCCGGCGGGTATATTTCATGATTTTCAGAGCCAGTTTATCCATCTGCATCATAATCGGATTTTTCCCGATCTGCCCCAGAAAATCGTTTAAACTCTCCAGATCGGCAAAGCACTCATCGACATTCCGCTCAGGAGCGTTCATTTTCGTCCGGAAAGCGATACTCCGAAAATAAAACTCCTGTAGTTCGGCGTCCGTGCCCTTTTCAATAGCCATGTAGAGAAGTGTATTGAGCAGGGAGAGCTTAAAATCGATCAATTCGGCCATGTTGCTGGACAAAATTCGGCCGTAGATCATAGGGTTAAGATTATTTTGCGCTCCGACCGTTGTAACAAATGTACCCTCAGAACGCCGAATTTCTACAACCCCCAGGGCCTCCAGTACCTTAATGGCCTCGCGGACGACGTTGCGGCCTACGCCGAGCATCTGGGAGAATTCCAGCTCCGTGGGGATTTTGTCTCCCGGTTTCAGTTTTCCTTCCACCAAAGCGTCAGTGATGGTGTCGATGATGATCTGAGAGATGTTGCTGCGCGGGAGGCTTGAGAGCAAGGATCCTCCGCTTTCGGTGTCGGCAGACTCAAGAGAAAAAGTAAAGTTATTCATGTGTGATGCTCGCTTTCGGCACATTTTTTACCAGCTTTAGCCAGAGCTGGATCCGCTGATCCAAACAGGCGCTCAGCCGGTTCATGCTGCGATGCAACATAATTTCAGATTCATCCAGCATGGAATCCAAAATCTCCTGATACTGATTTTGCTCTACCGCGGTTTTCAGGGCTCTGGCGCGCAGATTGTCGAAAAGCCTTGCGGACATGGAATCCACCTGTGTCATCATAGGATTATGACACAGGGAATCCCGAAGCGAGGAAAGATTTCCGATTTCCTCATAGAGAAACTCAAAGGTGGGAGGTGTCCGGCGCACCTCCTCACAAAGTTGGCGGACCTTTTGCTCATAGTGCTTCAGTTCATCGTCTGTGGCGCGGTGTATGACCATGTAGAGGGTGGAGTAGAGGAAAGAAATCCGATAGTCGATCAGTTCCTCATCGGTGTGCTCGGCCAAGATAATGCCATAAAAGAGGGGAGTGAGCAAGCGGGGGTTATATCCCTCTGAAACATAAGTGCCGTCTGCCCGACGGATCTCAACAACGCCGAAAGCCTCCAGAACCTTGATTGCCTCGCGGACGACGTTGCGGCCCACTCCTAATTGAGATGCAAATTCTTGTTCGGTGGGGATGCGGTCGCCGGGTTTTAAGGAACCGTCTGCGATGGCGGAAGTAACTCGCTCAATGATGATATTTGAAATTTTCGCGTGGGCGATCGAGGTAAATAACCGTGAGTCGGGCAGTGTATTCATATTCGTTTCTTACTCCTAAAAATGAAGTGGGGAAAACCATCAATGTAGAACATTACAATATTTATTATTATATGAAACACCGGGGAAAATGTCAAGAACCCGTGGGACAGACTTAAAGGAAAGAAATAAAAAATGATAGTCAAGGCCGTTTTTTTATCATATTAGAATGCTATAATGCGATTCCGGGGAAAATAATGTGAGTTGTACGCAAAAGCAGATGCAGAGGAAACAGAGGGGGCCCACCGCAGAAGGACAAGGAACGATAAGTATCGAATGTAGAACATAACACGTATGTTAAAAAATAAATATATACAAATTTACCGAACAATGACCAGATAAAACCACCAAATTTATGCCAAAATGCTACATTTCTATTGACAACAGGAAATGGGCGTGCATAAAATAAGATCAGAACAAAGAATGTATGACATTCCATGTTTAAGAGACGGGATTTCAAATTGCAGCGGAAAGGAAACGGCAGAGGATGAGCACCACACTGATTGTAGTTTCCTCTCAAACCGGATTCACGGCCCGCTATGCTGACTGGCTGGCTGAAGAGACCGGCGCGGATGTGACGGAGTTGAAGCAGACCTCACAAAAACAACTTGCCCAGTATGATCTGCTGGTCTGCGGCAGTGCCATCTGCGGAGGCGAATTTCGTGGTCTCAAGCAGTTCAGACATCTGTGCGCACACTTTCCGAAAGAGCGGATTCTGATTTTTGCGACCGGCATCCGGCCTGCGACTGAGCGGACCGTGCGGATGATACGAGAGAACAATTTTCCGGAAAAAGCAGCTGACACAGTATTTTATTATGAGGGGGGAATGAATCGGGAGAAATTGGATACATCACAGAAGACTCTGCTGCTGTGCTATAAGGCGATGATGCAGCGCCGACGGTCGCTCAGTCCTGAAGACGAGACAGTTTTGAAGCGTATGCAGGTTTCCGGTGACTATACAAACCGGGAGGCGATCCGCCCGCTTGCGAAGCGAATCTGTGAGCTGCAAAACGATGCGAAGAAAAGAACAGCGGGGGCTGCATTTGAAAACGTATCCAGGATGAACTGACTGAACATCACGGAACCATCAGGATATTTGCACTATTATGAGGGCTACTCGGCGTCGGGAATAGCCGTGATTTTGAAATCTAAAGAAAGCACCGTCTATTCGCTTTTATCGCGTGGACGGTCGATGCTTAAAGAAAAGTTGGGAGGTGAAGGACTTGACGAATAGAATACAGGATGCGTTTGATAACATTGAAGCGTCCGAAGGACTGAAATCCTCCACCATGCAGTTTCTGCAAACAGAGCGCGAAAAGCGCAACCCTCGCCAGTTTCGGCGGCCTGTATGGGGAAAAGCGATTGCGGCAGCCTGCGCCATGTTGGTGTTGATGGTCGGCATCGGCGGATATTATTATTATACCATGCGGACTCCTGTCTCCTTTGTTAGCATTGATGTGAACCCATCGGTGGAGCTGGCGTTGAACCGCTGTGACCGGGTGGTGTCCGCCACCGCCTATAACGAAGACGGAGAAATTGTTTTGGACGGCGTTACGGTCAAGGGCAAGCTCTATACGGAGGCCATCGACCTCATCGTGGAAAGCGACGCGATACAGCCCTATTTGGCGGAGGATTCCGACCTGACCTTTACGGTTGCTTCCGGCGACAGCAATAAGGAAAACGCAATTCTGACCGGTATTGAAAATTGCTCTGGCTGTCAGAAACATGGAGGGCAGAGTTATACGGCAGATGTGAACTCCATGACCGAGGCGCATGACAGCGGCCTGTCCTTCGGGAAATATGCTGCCTATCTGGTGCTCTCCCAATATGACAGCACCGTCACGGCAGAGGACTGTCAGAATATGAGTATGGCGGAGATCCATAGCCAGATTAACGAGCATGAGAATGATGTTGAGCATAACGAAAATTCTGGCGAAGGTGCCAGCGGGCACAACGGAAATGGCTGTTCAGATACTTCTTTTGAAAATGGCAATGGACATGGTCACTGAAACGAGTAATCGAAGAACATATTTTTTGCCCAAGACCGAATGGCGCACTTCGATACATGGCCTGCGACCATGTATTGTGCGTCCTGTGGAGCGACATCCCGGACCGATGAAGTCCGGGATGTTTTGCGTCACTTCGTTCCGTGCAAGGGCTTTGCCCCTTGCGAGACTTGCGTGTCTATCCTTATTTGGAGAAGAGGTCATCAACATGAAAAAATCGATCGCAGAACTCAAGCAGGAAAAAGCTCAGTGTCTCTCTTTATCTTTTTGAATTTGTGCAATTTTGTATAACGTATCGTCCCGCTCGTCGGCCTCCGCCGGATTCCGCCGCTGCACCGCCAAAAGCCGGCGGCTTTAAAGGACCGGCGCAGGACAGCCGGCTGCCCGACAGGGGACCGCCGGCATCTTTGTCCGGGGCTGCCGCCCCCGCGGATTCAAACCGCGCCGGCGGAGAACCGGAGCGGGCCGCCGCCCTCCGACTCGTCAAAAAAGTCCCCCTGAGAGATCAGCTGTCCCGCTTCAAATACCAGAAATTGCCGGTCCCAGTTCCCGGATACCAGCTTTTCCAGCAGGTGATTGCTGCCCTTCACATAATCCAGCGTGCAGTGGATGAAATCGGCGTCCTTCCGCATTCTTTCCACATACTGCGCCCTGCGGCAATCAAACAGGCCCGTATCCACGATGTCCAGAGAGCTGTAATTGTGAAACCACAGGTCGAACAGAAGGTCGGCCTCCTGCCGGCTATAGCGCTTCAGCAGATTCTCGTACATGAGCGTGGTTGAAAACCCGGAGGGCTCCTCCGAAACGGCGTACAGATGGCCGACTTCCTTTTTGTTCGGGCACCAGGTGTCGTCCGTGTGCAGCAAAATGGTCACGCAATCGTCCACCCGGGGAATCACGATCCTTTTGTCAAAGCGCAGGTCGGCCCAGGAGCCGCCGCAAAAGCCCATCGCCGTCAGAACGGTGTCCACCCCGGGCTCCATGGCCTCCATTGCCTGAATAACCTGCTGCCGCATGTCTCTGGGCTCCGTGTGATATTTTTTATCCAGAAGCACCACGGGATAGGCGGTCTGCATCTTTTTCTGGGCTGCGTCCACATACTCCTGCAGCGTGGAGCAGGCGAGAATGACTGTGCTCATATGCGCGTCTCCGTTTCCGGGCGTTTCGCCGAGACGAACTCCCTGTTTTTTCCGCGGGCCGTTTTCCGGCCTGACTGTTTCCCGTCTGCCGGTTCCGACGGCACAGGGCCCCTGACCGCATCGTGCGCGGACAGGGGCCCATGGGATTTTATTTTGGGGAGGGCGGCGCCCTCACAGGCTTTCCTTCAAAGCCTCCACGGTGCGGCGCAGCTCCTCCAGATTGGTCAGGCAGGTGTCCAGCTTTTTTCTGGCCGCCGTCCGGTCCACGTCCTCGCTGAGGGTCAGCGTCCGCAGCTGGGCGGTGGAGCGCCGGATGGCCCGGCCGAAGGAATCCACCGCCGTCAGCGGATTGGCTGCCGGCCTGGGCGGGGGAGGGGGCAGCTCCGCGGCCTTGGCGTAGGCGATGGCCCGGTGGACCAGCGCGGGGAAGTCCTCGGGATTGTCCGCCTTGGCCACGAATTCCTCCACCGCGGGGTAGAGGTGCTGATTTTTCTGCCGGGCCAGCTCGTAGGCGTCGGTCATGGTCATCCTGCCCTGCTCGGCCCACGCGGTCAGGGTCTCGTCCAGATTCAGAAGGTCCAGATACCGCTCCACCGTGGCGCGGGACAGCTCGGACTGGCGGGCCAGCTCCTCGGCCTGCTCCTTCACGTTCTCCGGCAGCTTGCCCTCCTCCGCCAGCACCTGACGCAGGGTCTGAAGCTCCCGGGCCAGATCGAAGGGGGAGAGGTTGCGGCGGTGGAGGTTGGCGCCCATCAGGGCCCGCAGCTCCTCCAGCCGGTCGGCGTAATGGCGGACCTTGCAGGGGACGGCGTCCTTGCCCAGCTTCCGGGCGGCGGCCACCCGCCGGTGGCCGGAGACGATGCGGTAGCGCCCGTTGTCCTCCGGCGTCACCACGATGTCCTCCAGAAAACCGTCCCGCTCCACCGAGGCCACGGTGGAGAGAAACTCCTCGTCCTCCGCCATGGAGAAGCGGTTGAGGGGGTTGTCGTCCAGCAGGTCTACGCTGAGATGGCGGGTGAACTCGCCGTTGACGGCGCTGGCGTTCTCCGCGGTTTTTTGCAGAGTGGAGAAGATGGAAGGATTTTTCTTAGCCATTTTCAGCGCCCTCCATTCTCTCCAGCATTTCGTCGCACAGGGCGGCGTAATCCTCCGTGGCTGTGCAGCGGGGGGAGAAGAAGCACAGCGGCTGAAGGGCGATGGGCGCCTTCTTCACGTCGATATTCTTGCGGATGAAGCTGTGAAACGCCACGTCCGGCAGCAGCCGGGGCAGGTTCTCGATCATCTCCCGGTCCAGCGAGGAGCCGGTCTCCACCGCCGTCATGAAGATGCCGAGGCAGCGGATGTCCGGGTTGGCGATCTCCCGCACGGACTGGATGGTTTCCAGCATCACGTCGTAGCCCTCGATGGAGTTCTTGTCCACCTTGATGGGGATGAGGACGTACTCCACGGCCACCAGCACGTTGATGTTGAACAGGCTCTCCAGCGAGGGGGAGCAGTCGAAAAACACGTAGTCGTAAGTATCGGGAATCTGGGGCAGCAGGCGCTTCAGCGTGGTGTCCCGGCCGAAGGTCATCTCCTGCATGGCGGAGAGGGCGGGGGCCAGCAGCGCGCCGCCCCGGATCAGATCCAGTCCCGGCACGGAGGTGCGGCAGATGGTGTCCCCCAGCACGGCGGATTTGGACACGATGACGTCCGTCAGCGTGGCGGCAGGCGTCTCCGTCAGCTGCAGGTTGCTGGTGGCGTTGCCCTGGGTGTCCATGTCCAGAATCAGGACGCGCCGGCCCCGGCGCACCAGCTCGCCCGCCAGATTGATGGCGGAGGTGGTCTTGCCGGTGCCGCCCTTCTGGTTCATCACGGCAATGGTCTTCATCCCTGCGATTCCCCCTTGCTCTCCAGCGTTTCGATGCTGTTCACCTGCTCCAGCACGCTGTCCAGAATCAGCTGGGACATGGACATATGCAGCTTGGCGGCAGCCATTTTGATGCGCGCGCGCTCGTCCTCCGTGGCATAGACCAGCAGCTTGACCTTCTTTTCCTCTGCCATCGACAAATCCCTCCATGATGCGACATCATAATGTCGTTTTTCAAAAATTATTATGACATCATGATGTCGTATAGTCAAGAAGAAAAGAGGGGAATGATGTCGGGCCGGGGGGAGAATTTCGGAAATCCCTGCTGAGACGGGGCATTTGCCGAAAAAATTTTTTGAATTTGAACGTTTTTCCGCAAAATGTACCCGGTTCTGTAACCCTCGGGTGCTATAGTAACGGTGTTCCAATCAAGAAGGACCCCCGCCGGGCGCCCGACGCGGCCGACGGCTTTCGGTACAAGGAGGAATTTCGAATGAAAAAAATGAAAAAACTCATGGCTCTGCTGATGGCCCTGACCCTGAGCGTCAGCCTGTTCCAGGTGGCCGCTCTGGCCGACGAGCCCGCCGGGCGTAATCTGGGCCTCAGCAGCCTCACCGATTTCAGCCTGACCGTCTCGCAGGACGGCAGCGCGGTCGCCGACAGCGGCACCATCGACAGCGGCAAGCCGCTGAACGTCCGCTGCAAGTTCTCCCTGCCCCTGACGGACGCCGAAACCGGCGAGCGGGCCGTGGCCACCGGGGACTATGTCACGGTGGACTTCCCGTCGTGGCTGACGTTCAGCCAGCAGCAGAGCGTATCCATGACCGCCTCGGTCAACGGCGCCAGCGTCGCCGTGGGCACGGTCACGTTCAGCGGCTCCGAGGCCAAGGTGGTCTTTGACCTCAGCGATCCCGTGTTCGCGCTGGACGCGGAGGGCGGCTCCGACGTGCTGGAGCTCAGCGGCGCGTGGTTCACCGCCTCCATGAAGGCGGACGCGTCCGGCAGCGGCGAGTGCCAGCAGACCGTGACCATTCTGGACAAGACCTACACCTTCGGCGTTCAGCACGTCGTACACTACGCGCTGGAAAAGACCGGCAGCCTCACCGACGACAAGTCCGCCATCGAGTGGACGGTCAAGGCCTCCGCCATGTACAGCGACGAGACGGCCCGGACCGCCACGGCTCCGCTGGGCGGCCTCACCGTCACCGACGATCTGAGCAAGCTGGGCGCGTATGTCTCCGGCAGTCTGAAGGCGGACGGCACCGCCGTGGCCTCCGACACCGATTACGTGCAGAACGGCGTCCTCAGCTACCCCATTCCCGCCGACAGCACCGCGTCCGTGCTGACGCTGACCTTCCGCACGGCCTTCGATACCGCGGCAGCCTATGCCACCGGCACGGCCTCTGCCTCCAACACCGCCGTGCTGGTCAAGGACGGCGCCGAAGCGGCCGAGGACACTGCCAAAGTGGACTACAACCCCACGTGGATCACCAAGACCGTGACCCAGTGCGACACCAGCGGCAAAGCCACGACCGATACTGCCAGCCCCTATTACCTGTGGACCATCACGGTGAACCCCGACGGCCTCGCCCTGAAGAACGCCTCCGTCACCGACGTGCTGCCCGGCACGCTGACGTTCGTCAGCGCCAGCCTGACGGCCGGCAGCACCTCCGCGGCGATCACCCCGGACAAAAACGGCGTGTATTCTCTGGGCGATCTCACCGCCGCCGCCACCCTGACCATCCTCACGAAAGTGAAGAATCTTTATAACGATCTTCCCGTGAAAACGGTGGCCGCAAAGAACATGACCAACACCGCCAGCTTCCGCTGGGACGGCTCCGGCACCTTCTCCGCCGCCGCCGCTCCCGCCGCCGACTACGGCTTCAGCCCCATCAGCAAGACCTCCGCGGCCTACGACGCCGCCAAGCATACCGCCACATGGTCCGTGTCCGCCGACATGAAGGGGCTGGACTACGGCAGCGGCCTTCAGATTCTGGATCTGCTGATCAACCAGTCCAAGGGCAGCACGGCCTTCAATGTCAAAAACGCCGTCGCTGCCGCCGGGACGGCCGCTCTGCCCACCGACGTGGCCGCGGCCCTGAAAAAGCTGAGCGTCAACGACAATCAGTACGGCCAGAGCTACGTGGCCGACAGCTTCCACGCCGACCAGAGCGGCCTTGTCTGCACCGTCTACACCGTGACCAGCGGCAGCTATACCGCCGATCTGCTGGTGGTGACGGGTCTGGACAAGACCCAGAGCAACACCTTCACCGTGGAGTCCCTGCTGACCGATCCGGCGGTCTATGCCGGAAACAAAAAGACGGAGGTCAACGTCGCGGCGCTGTTCAACGGCTCCGATAAGATCCAGCAGGCCGCCGCCAGCCGGAGCACCGGCTGGATGCTGGCCAAGGACGTGCTGAGCACGGCCAACGGCTCCGCGCTGGAGGCCGGCAAGACGGACACCAAATATGCAACATCCGCCGGCAGCGACAGCGCCTGCTTCAATTACAACACCCACGCCGTCTACTTCCGCATTCTGGTGAACGCCAAGGGCCTTGACTACTCCACCGAAAACGGCACATATACCTTTACCGACACCCTGCCCGCCGGCTGGACCTTCGGCACCATCGGCGAGGCCAGCTTCCTGCTGTACGAGGGCACCGGGGACGCTTCCCGCAACTCTCAGGCCCACATCAGTCTGAAAGATCAGGTATCCGATCCCTCCGGCGTCTGCACCGCGGTCACAGGGACCAACAGTGCCGGCCAAAGCACCATGACCTTCACCTTCGGCGAGCTCGACAAACCCTATGTCGTGGTGGTGAAGGGCGTCATGAGCGACGAGACCTTCCAGAGCGTTTTCAGCAAAAACGGAACGGCGACCTATCGGAACATCGCCAGCACCGGCAACGGCACTAATACGACGCAGGAGCCCTGCGATTGGGAGGATTACACGGTCACCTCCACGGTTCTGACCAAGGACATGACCACCCCTGTGGACGGCGCCATCACCTGGACTGTGAACTACCACGCCTACGGTCTGGATCACACCGCCTCCGACGCGCAGGCGGCCCAGATCACCGACACCATCCCCGCGGGCATCGAGCTGCGCACCGACGCGCAGGGCAAGGTCCTGCTGAACGGGAACCTGACCCTCACCGCCCTGACCCTGAAGGACGACGGCACCTACGCCGAGGGCACCCCCGTCTCCGACGAGACGCTGGCCGGACTGGTCAGCTACACGGGCCGGGTGCTGACGGTGAAGCTGCCCGCCGGGTCGGATTCCTACCGCCTGACCTACGTGACGGACGTCACCGGCGAGGCGGGGGACAGCCTGACCAACACCGTCTCCCTGAGCACGGCCAAACAGGAGCAGGACGCCGTTCAGAAGAAGTACACCATCCAGGCAGCGGACGCCGGCGCCGCGCTGAAGTTCGGCGGCAGCTTCACCGTCACCAAGTACGATACCGGCAGCAAGCTGCTCTCCGGCGCCGAGTTCACCCTGACCAACGGCTCCATCACCCGCAGAGGCGTCACCGGCGCCGCCGGCACCTTCCGGTTCAAGGCCGTGCCCGCCGGCACCTACACCCTGAAGGAGACCACCGCCCCGACCGGCTATGAGCTGAACACCCACAGCTACACCGTGATCGTGAGCGCCGACGGCGGCGTCAGCATCGACGGCATCGACACCAAGAGCGTCTCCGTGGCCGACACCCGCGCCGACAGCGCCAGCCTGAAGCTCACCAAGACCGTCACCGGCAGCGCCGCCACCGACGCCGACCGCACCACCGCCTTCACCTTCACCGTGACGCTGCCCGGCGCCGCAGGCGCCAGCTACGCCTACGTGGGCTCCGGCGTGGCCGACGGCACCATGACCGCCGGCGACAACACCGTGACGCTGGCCTCCGGCCAGAGCATCACCGTGACCGGCCTGCCCAATGGCGGCAGCTACACCGTGGCTGAAAAGAGCGCCGCGGGCTTCACCACCACCGTCAACGGCGCCGCGGGCGCCTCCGTCACCGGCACGCTGGCCGCCGAGAGCACCACCACCGCCGCCTTCGTCAACGACAAAAGCACCACCGGCGGCTCCGACACCCCCGACAGCCCCAGCAATCCCACCAATCCCGCCACGCCCATCCCCGAGACGCCGGTGCCCGCCACGGACACCCCCGCCACGGACATCCCCGGCAGCGACACTCCGCTGACCGACACTCCCGCCGCCACGGACATCCCCGACGATTCCACTCCCAAAGCGGAGGCCCCCAAAACCGGCGACGAGCTGGCCGCATGGGCCGCGGCCTCCGGCGCGTCCGTCGCGGGCCTGCTCTGGCTGGCGCTGAGCGGCAGAAAGCGGAAGGAACAGTAAGCGATCCCCTCATCAGTCAGGAGGCGCGGGCTTTTGCCCGCGCCTCTCTTTTTGCGGCCGCCTCCGCCGGAGGGTGGCCGCCTTTTCAAAAAAACCTTAAAAACAGTCGTCCCGATGCGGTTTTCATACTTTGGATGGATGACAAAACTGGAAGGTTTTGGTACATTAATTTATTATGAGAGAAAACTGCCCGTTTCTGCGGCTCCGGCCGTGGAGACGGCACACCGGATCGGGAAAACGGGAGGAGACATACCATGGGGGAGAGCCGGACAACCCTGATTATGCCTGCGCTGGAGGAGCGCTTCCGCAGCGCGTGGGACAGCTGCCGCGTGCTTCTGTTCTCCGCGCCCTGCGGCTTTGGAAAGACGGTGACCGCCGCCGCCCTGCTGCGGGGCCGGTCCGCCTGCGCGCTGGACGCCGCCTCCGCCGACTTTTCGCCGGGGAGCATTCCCGCAAGGTGCAGGACGGTGCTGGTGGACGATCTGCAGCTCCTGCGGGAGCCGGAGCGCCAGCAGGCGCTGTGCGCCCTGATCCGCGCCCGCGGCGACCTGCACTTCGTCCTGCTGGGCCGGACGCGCAAGCCCGGCTGGCTGATCCCCTTCGACCTGTCGGGGATGATGTGCACCTTCACGGCGGAGGATCTGTTCTTCGATCAGGAGACCACCCGCCGGATGCTGGAGAGCCGGGGAGCGGAGGTCAATCCGGCGGAGCTGACCGCCGTATTCCGGGATCTGAAGGGCTATCCGCTGGGGCTGGAGCTGCTCAGCCGCCAGCTGCTGCGGGGCAGACGCTACGGCCCGGCGGAGTTGACCGCGGCCAAGCGCGAGCTGTTTGCCTATTATGATGAGGCGATCCTCTATGCGGTTGATGGAGAAAGACTGTTTTATACGCTTAGCACTTACGAAAGCAAGCCTGCCAACGAAACGCCTGAAGCACATAAAAAGTATATTGATGTGCAATTTCTTATCTCAGGGAGAGAGCTTGTGGGCGTAGCACCCCTTTCTGCCGTGGAAAAAGAGGTCAGGGCAGATCCTGAGGGTGACATCTGGTTTTATCAGGGAGCTGTCAACAGGCTCCTCCTGACTGAAAAGCGGTTTCTTGTGCTTTTCCCGCAGGACGCTCACGCCCCCTGTATTGCGGCGGGCAGACCTGCACGCTGCCGGAAATGTGTGGTTAAGGTCATGGTCTGTGACAACCCGGCGGGCAGGTAACAGGCAATCCTTTATATCAGACCATGACAGCACCCCCCTGCTGCGGCTTTTTCCGCAGCAGGGGGGTGCCTTTGTCCTCACGGCAAAACAAATCTGATAATACGACAGCGAAGATGACTAAGGAAATCGTTTTATACGGGATAAGGGGGTGCGGACAAAAGCTGGACGAAAAGCACAGAGCCCAAGATTTTGCCGATACCCCAGCGGACCCATCCCGCCGAGAGAATGTTTGCTCCGCTTTTCTTGATACCAAGCCATATGAGATTTCTCTTGGTTCAAAGGCATATTCTTATGACGCTGAAGACGCGCCCGCTTCAGCCATCCGGACCGTCGACGGCGGGAGAGATCGCAACTTGACCTGCGCGGGCAGTCATCAGGCCTGTTTGGAAGGTGCCGTCCTGCATCAGGGGCGTCAGCAGCGAATGCGGGGCGGCGCCGCGAAGAAAGCAAATCCATTGCCGGGCAGAACAGGATCAACGAGAAACTCCGGACCCGAATTCAGGAGAACAGGGACAGCCCCGCTGCATTCACGGAGAAGCCGTGCCGGAGCAGCCTGTCATGTTCTGCAGGTACCGGGACACGATGGCGCTCCCGCTGTCCGGGAAGAAGCCGCTGCCTGATCCGGAAGCAGGCTCCACAAAACCGCTGGGGCAACACGCTGATCGGCGAAAAGACACAGGGGAGATTGACGCCTCCTGCGAAGGAGAATCCGAGGACCCAGGCAACAGGGGTACGGAATGAATCCGTACCCCTGTTTTTTGCCCGATTATTTCCGGCAGCATTCGATTTTTGGCCAAAACAAATACATACATTATATTAAATGCCTGATTTTCAAATCGCACCGGAGGTTCAGAAAAAAGCGGCAGTTGAAAAACGAGATCTCTTCATAGATGCCATCTACATAATTGCCCCCGCCGAGGCCAGTATTAGGTGAGGAAGAGCGTTCCAAGAGCCTCCCTTTCATAAATCGAAAGTTTCTTCTGGTGGCAGTACCGGTAATAGATGCGCTCAACCGAGTTACCGATTGCCCCCTGACGTCCATTTTTGAGCAGGGATCCGTACAGAAGTGCAGCTTATTCCAGAATTCCCAGGCTTTTGGCCTTGTTCAGGGCGCTGACTTTATTGTTGACACCCAGCTTCTGATAGATGTTTTTGATGTGATAGCGCACGGTGGGGACGGAGACATACAGTGCCAAGGCAATTTCTTCATGGCGCTTTCCCAAGGACAGCAGGCGCAGCACCTCCTGCTCCCGCTCCGTCAACTGCAGCGGTTCACTGTTTTCCGAGCCGCTGCGGTGCTGCCGGCAGCAGGAGGTCAGCCTGTGCAGATACTCCGGGGGATATCGCCCGACGATCTCCGGCAGTGCCAGAAGCGGCAGGATGGCGGCATCCACTTCTGCGAACGGAAGCACGATCCCGTCCTGGACAGCGATGTCCAGCGCACGGCAGAGAAAGCTCGCGGCCTCCCGTCTCTGCCCCAGCCCAAAAGCGGCACAGGCTTGAAAGATCCCGCAGAAGATCAGGCCGATCTGACTGCTGAACAGCTCCCAATCCTGCCGGAAAGCCTCGCAGAATACCTCCAACTGCAGGTAGTTCCGCTCCAACAGGGCGCAAAAGCCGGTGACGATGTGGTGGAAACCCAGACCTTGGTACATGAAGGCACCGCACCCGGTGTCATTTTCCCGCAGCCATGCCGGAACCCGGTCGGCCTGTTTTCGGCAGCAACTGAGATACGCTGCGCATACGGCCATGGTGGTATTGAAGACGCTGTTGTTCTCCTGCTCCACGGTGGCCCCCAGTTGGGAGAGCAGCCGGTCCGCCTCCGCCGTGCGGCCCTGATAGACTGCAAGGCGGCACAGGGCGAAGGTCGCACAGATCTCAATGCTGATCTGATGGTAAAGTCGGGACTGATAGATGGCCCGATAGGCGTGAGGGGCCACAGCCTCAAAATCCCCCCGCTCCAGAGCATATTCCGCCAGGATCAGGGACTCACTGCCGGAGCCGCAGCCTTTGACGGCTTGAGCCAGGACATGAAAGTTTCCAGAGATGAACGACGCCGTTTCACCCAACTCGCCGGCACGGTTGTAGTAGCAGTACAGCAGACTGGAGGCGCCGAAAGTAAACTCCGTCTCGTTGCTGATGAGGCAGGAGTAGCGCCCCTTAAAAAAGGCGACAGCTTTCGCTGCGTGGTCCACCATGGCTCGGGCGTCGTTGAAGACCACCAGAATCCAGGTGTTGTGGATCTCACCCAGAATCCGGTCCCGGCGGTCTTGGGGCAGATCAGCGGTGAGAAAGTACCGCTCCATGCGACCCAGCAACTCCTGCAGATCCTGTCGCTCTGGCTGGCCGCCGGTGAGCGCTTTGACCCTGATGTGCTGCAGCGCGGCCAGCGGATAGCGGAAGGTCGTCTCGTCGGGCAGCCCCTCGAAGATCATATGAATCTGAGGGAACTGGGCAAACTGCACATCGATATAGTCCTCCTGGTTGAGGATCTGGAGGATCGTTTCCAGGTCGCCGGCGCGGTAGAGATAGTCGTAGGCCGGAATCCGCTTGCCGCAGTTGAGAAACCACTGCCCCATCCGACGGTAGAGCTCCGTGGGATCCAGACCGTCCTGCCGGGCCTTTTGCTGCAGGAACTCCCGCAGCAGGTCCGTCATCTGAAAGCCGCTGACGGAGCGGCTGTAAGAGATGAACGCATTGCCGCGGGTCAGGGTGTAGAGGAAAGACGCGGCGGACTTGTCATTGAAAACAAAAACCAACTGTTCCGGCGTAAATGCGTCCAAAAAGGAGAGCCGCTCCAAAAAAAGCCGGGTCTTTTCATCGTAGGTACTGTAAAGGTTCGTCTCCAGCAGCTGCTCGATGCTTTGGTCCTGCACGGAGATGCTGCCTCCGCGGCGCATGCCCCGGGCGATCAGGTAGATGCCGGAGATCCAGCCGCCGGTGTGCTGAGCAATGCGGCCGGCGTCCTGCACGCTGACCGGGGAGCCCAGCATTTCAAAATAGGCCGATACCTCCTGGGGCTGAAACTGAAGATCCTCCTGAGTGACCATCCAGCAAAGACCCTTTTGCGCCAGTTCTGCCGCCGGCAGGCGGCGGATCTCCCGGGCCAGCAGCACCAGATGAAGGTTGGGAATGTTCTCTCCCGCAATCAGCGAGATCAGATCGGCGGCCTGAGGACAGTCGATGAGGTGATAGTCGTCGATGACCACCAGCACCGGCTTGGGGAAGGCGGCGTCCGTCAGCAGATCCACGATCTTGGCGGCCTGGGGTGCGTCCGTGGGAAAGCCCAGACCGATCAACTGGTTTCCCAGCGCAGGAGCGGATTTCCGGATCTGAGAGGTCAGCCGGTCCCAGCAGTAGGCCAGGGAACCGCCTGCGCCCAGCAGGGAGAGAAAAATCGGGGAAAGCCGCCGGGCACGGATGAATTCCCGCAATGCGGTGGTTTTGCCGAAGCCCATGGGAGCCTGCACCACGGTAAGGGGATAGGAAAAGATGTAATCCAGCCGCCTGTTTACCTGCGGCCTGTCCAAAAATTTTCTGTTCTGGGACGACGGCATGGCAAACATCACCTCTTTTTCAAACCTGAGCCCCTGCGGCATCTGGCCGGGCCGCTCTGCGAAACAGCGCGTCCTGCCTGTCGGCGTACGGAGGCCCCGGCTGTGCTGAGAACAGTATACCACGGCGGGAGAATCCGTGTAAACTGAATAAAGATTGCCGGCAATTTCCCAAAGCGTTGGGCAAAACTATCTATTCGACTATCACTTCTGATAGTTCCTTTTCTACCAGACGGACGATAGGATGTAGGGAAGAGAAGGATGCCGCCGGTTTCAGGACAAGGTTGTGAAATTTTTGGAGAGGATGCTCCACGTGCCCTTCAGGCAGACCAGCTGGAAGTGATCCTCCAGAACGCCCTCGCCCCGGAAGCCGGTTTCATAGAGAACCACGCTGGCGATCCGCCCTGCGATGGTCAGTTCTCGAATCTCGGCATGGTAGTTCGTGCCCTGAGATTCCATGGAGGGCGCGGAGGCCATGTCCTGGAAAAAGGGCTCTGGAGTACCCAGCAGAAATTCCTCACCCAGAAATCCTGTCATGCGGGCGTGGGGGTGAAAAACGCTGCGCAGTTCCGGAATATCCGCGCGGTAGGTGCCGTCAATATAGCGCTGGATAACCGTGCGGACCTGTTCAACGGCTTGATTCGTCATAAAAATCAACCATTCGGCCGCTATGCGTCCGCACAAATAGAGATGAAAGAGTGCAGACAAACGGCCGCCTTTCTTGTAGAATAAAGTTGAGGGGAACGCACACTACAACGCACGGTAGGAGGAGTCGTAGATTGCATTCAGGGCTCAAAACAGTATAAAAATCAGTGCTGGAACTGCCTTTTCAAGCACAAATAAGTGGTGTCTCGAACCCGCACACTAAGGATTGTTTTAACACCTGTTAATTGCTTGGCGGTTCAGTCACTGCATTCTCCTCACCATAATTTGACGAGGAGGTTTTAACGTGAAAGTCGTATTTCCAACATGCTGCGGTGTAGATGTTCACAAAACATTTGTGGTTGCTACCATTATCACCACGCCCGCAGACAGCTTACAACCACACTACCAGAAGAAGCGTTTCAGCACATTCAACTCGGACTTGAATCGTTTTGCTGACTGGCTGTTGGAACACAACTGCCTGGATGTTTGTATGGAATCCACCGGAAAGTATTGGGTCCCTGTGTTCAATATCCTGGAAAAGCGTGGTATTCGGGTTGTTATTGCTAATCCCAAATGGGTAAAGGCTGTAAAGGGAAACAAGGATGATACGAAGGACTCCAAGTGGATTGGAGATCTGTTTCGTATTGGCCTTGTTAAAAGCAGCTTCATCCCAGACCGGGATATCCGCATCCTGCGGGAATTTACTCGTTACCGCTACAAGCTGGTTTCCATGAAAAGCAGCGAGAAAAACCGCTTTCAAAATGCGTTTACCGTCTGCAATGTGGCCTTGGATTCCGTTGTGTCCGATATGTTTGGGAAATCCGCAACTGCAATTACGGATTACCTTACATCCGACGAATCCTTTGACCCTGACCATTGTGTTTCCCTGTTACAGCAAACCCTTAAAAAGAAGGCGGAACAAGTACTGGAGTCTATCGAAGGGTTCTCCATTGCTGACGAACAGAAAGTTCGTATTAAGATTGTTCGTGAGCATTACAATTTTATTGAAAAGCTGATTGCGAAGGTGGATGCCTGTGTCAATGAGATGGTTGCCAAATACGAAGGTGAGATCAATCTTCTTTGCACCATTCCGGGTATTGACCGCAATTCCGCAATTACCATCATCTCTGAAATCGGTACCGATATGAGGCAGTTTGGTTCTTCCAAGCGGCTTTGCTGTTGGGCTGGATTAACTCCCGGCAACAACGAGTCTGCTGGAAAGAAGAAATCTGTGCGGATTTCCCGTGCCGGTGTTTATCTCAAGCCTGCGTTGGTACAGGTAGCTCATGCTGCGGTTAAAGACAAGAATAATCCCTACTATGCTCTGAAGTATGAGCGTATTGCCAAGCGTCGAGGTAAAAAACGGGCTATTATTGCCATTGCCAGGATAATTCTGACTACAATCTATTCCATGTTCTGTACAGGTGAAGTGTGGAATCCTGTTGATCTTTTCAAAATCGATATGCCCGAACATTTGAAGGAGCAACCGTTGCAAAAAGCGATTAAGCAGGCCATTCGTTTCCTTGAAAAGCAGGGATTATCCGTTGCTTAGTTTTGGATAAATGGCCCTGCCCTGCAAAACAACTCGTTTGCAGGGTCGCTTTTGTGTGCCCTTTTTCCCTCTGTGCTGGATTGGCACTTACTTTCACACTAATACCTCCTGAAACGTTATGAAGTGGTCCAAAAGGGACCTTCTCTCACTTTGCCATTTCCGGGGTGGAGTTGTCTTGTAAAAAAGGGAAGTGGGCGCGCGAAAAGCCGCCTGAAAAAAGAAGAAGGGGGCGCGCAGTTATGGGTCGGGAAAAAGAGGAGAAGGTAGTCGTTCCCCAGCAGCCGGCAATCAGCCGACAGCTGCAGTACCGGGAGCAACTGATTAAATGGAATCCCTACTCGCTGAAAAATTTGGCGCTTTGCTATGAGTTCCGCACAGGACCGGATACCCGGTCGGTGCGCATTGTTCCGGATGCCTGCGTGGATTTTCTGTTCCGTCTGGACCTCGATCATCCCGCCGCCATAGTGGAGGGTGCGCAGGTCAGCCCCACAGAGCTGGAGGTGGCCCCCAACACGCTCTATTTTGGATTTAAGCCATATAGCAGCAAGGGAATGTGCTCTCTTCGTACCGGCTGGGCGGAGTTGTGCGGCCACCGGGTTCCCATGGAGGAACAGCTGCCGGCCAGCGGAATTCTGGAGCGGATGACACAGGCGGAGACCTTTGACCAGCGGGTGAGTGCCGTCCGGGAGTTCGCTCTGGGACAGCTGGCGGACAAAACGTACCAGCCGGATTTTGTGGAGTTCGCGGAACTGCGGCTGTGCCGCGCCAAGGGAAATCTGCGCATTGACGATCTGTCCGATTTTACAGGCTATTCGGGCCGGTACTGCCGTGCGAAATTCAAAGAGGCCCATGGAATTTCTATCAAGCATTATTCTGACATCATGCGGGTGCAGAATGCCGTGCGGATGCTTTCCGGCGGAGCGGATATCCAGGATGTTGTCTTCGAAAACGGATACTTCGACCAACCACACCTGAACCGGGAGTTCCGGTTCTACACCTGCGAGACGCCGCTGCGCTATCTGCAGACGGTCCGAAAGCGGGCTTGAGAGAGCAGCCGCAGGGAGACACCTCCGCCAGAGCGCGGAGGTGTTCCGTTTTTTACAAGAGAACTGCCCGTCGATCCGCTACAGTAAAAGACAGCAAGGCGAGCGTGCTCGGCCGCCCCGTCCGCGGCGCGGCAGCCGGGAACTCCTCAAATTCAAAAAAACGGGAGGTATTTCAGATGCTTAAAGCGGATTTGGTTCTGAAGAACGGCAAGATTGCCACCGTGGATCGGAACTTCTCCTATGTGGAGGCAGTCGCCGTCCGGAACGGCTGGATCATCGACCGGGGCACCAATGCCGAGATGGAGGCGTATATCGGGCCGGAGACCCAGGTTCTGGACGCCGGCGGCAAGCTGGTGCTGCCCGGCGCCAACGACTCCCACATGCACGCGGTTCACACGGGCTACACACTCTCTCCTGCGTTTCTGGACTTCTCTGGCCCCTCCTATGACTGCATGGACAAGATCCTCACCAAGGTCAAGGCCGCATGCGAGCAGGCGGGACCTGGCGAGTGGGTGTTTGGATGCGGCTTTGTAGACGGCGAAATCCGGGAACTGGCCGCCGAGGGACGCATTATGAACCGCTATGACCTTGATCCGGTTTCTCCCCACACGCCGGTGGTGCTGACGGACTTCTCCCTGCACTCCATGGTCTGCAACTCCAAAGCGCTGGAGCTGGCGGGAATTGACCGCAGCTACCCGGAGATTCCCCCCAGCACGGGCATCATCGACCGGGATGAGACCGGCGAGCCGCTGGGCCGCTTTCACGAGTGGGGAACACAGAACATCCTGTGCGAGAAGTGCCCCATCCTCACGGATGCACAGATCGAAGATGCCATCCGCCGGGTGCAGGCAGCGCTGAACCGGCAGGGTATCACTTCTCACACAGACATCCTGGGCGAGGGCGGCGAACATGTCTTCCGGGGCACCTGGGGCTCCCGGCCCATGGAGATCTATGAAAAGATGGCCGAAAAGGGAGAACTGACCGCCCGTGTGTCCATCAATGTCTTCTCCGCCATCGGCGGACAGGAGAGCTACGATGCCATCATCCGCGGCACAGAGCGCATCCGCCTGCCGAAATTTCAGGACCGCAACTGGGTCAAGGCCGACGCCATCAAGTTCTTTGTAGACCTGGGCGCGCCCACCTGGCTGCGCAGAGACTGTGACCCCGACAACACCCGCGTCACCGCCTGGGGCGGGGATGAACAGCAGGACACGCAGGAGATCCAGCGCACCATTGTCGAGCTTCATCGCATGGGCTGGCAGATCGGCATCCACTCTATCGGCGGCGGATCCATGGATTGCTGCATCGAGGGCTTTGCCCAGGCCAATCGGCTCTATCCCGGCAAGGATCTGCGCCATTTCCTCATCCACACCGACGATCAGACCGAGGAGACCGCCAAAAAGATGGCAAAGAACGGAATTCTGGCCGCCATCCAGCCCTCCGCCGGCGATCTGGTCTTCCAGGGAAACACCGCCTCGCTGTCGGATAAGGACCACATTTTCAACTATCAGCGCTACGCCGACCTGGGCGAGATCCAGACCGGAGGCTCCGATTCCACCTGCTTCCCCATGAATTGGCGGCTGGGTATGCAGTTTGCCGTCACCCGCACCACCTCCACCGGATTTGCCTCGCATCCGGAGTTGGGCATGAAGAGGGAGGATGCCATCCGAATGTATACCATCAATGGCGCCTATCAGGAGCATATGGAGAATGTCCGCGGCTCCATCGAGGTGGGCAAGGCGGCAGACTTCCAGATCCTGGATAAGGACGTCATGACCTGACCGGGGCAGGAGATCGGCAGCGCCAACGTCGTGCTAACCATTTGCGGCGGCAGGATCGTCTATCAGGCATGATGCACAGCGGCGGGGGACAGCTGCCCCCGCAAAACAGAAAGGAGCAGAACAAACTATGAAACGCAGAATCATCGATTTCCACACCCATCTGGGCGACATCTTCCATGAAAATAAGAACATCTCCTTCAAACGCCCTGGCATCGTTCCCCATCCCGCCAGCTTTACTGGCTATGATCCCTTCGAGGATCTGGAGGAATCCGGCTACACCCGTCCTTTGATCGTTCCTGATGTGGAGGCTCAGAACAAGCTGATAGATGCCGGGCAGGTACGCATCTGGGATCGGGCCAACATTTTCACCACCGCCGAGATCATGGACGCCGCGGGCATCAGCTACATGGTATCCATGCCCATCATGCCCAACACCAGCTTTGAAGAGGCGCTGGCCGCCTCCAAGCTCGATCCCCGCCTGCTCCCCTTTACTTGCCCGGACTTCGACCTGCCGGACGACAAAATGATGGAAAAACTCCGGGCTGACATTGACAAGGGCGCCAAGGGCCTGAAAATCCATCCCATCATCCAGAACATCTCCATCACCGACAAGCGCTGCGAAAAGCCCATTGAGCTCTTCGGCGATCTGGGCATGCCCATCAGCTACCACTGCGGCGTCAACGACTATTACAAGCCGGACTCTCCCTTCCTGAAAATCACCAACGCCGAACTGGGAGCTCTGCATTATACCCTGGATCTGCTGCGTAAGTTCCCCGACTACGTTATCATTCCCGCTCACGGCGGCGGAAGCTGCGGCGGTGAGCTGGAGGAACTGGCGGAGCTGGTGGGCAAACTGGGCTGTAAAAACGTGTACGTGGAGTCCAGCCACCGGGGCGTGGACGGTATGCACCTCATGCTGGAGCTCTTCGGCGAGGACCGCATCATGTTTGCCACGGACTGGCCCTTCGATACCTGCACTTGGAGCGTCAAGTATGCCGAGGACGCGTTCCGGGACAAGCCCGAGGTAGCGGACAAGTTTTTCTATCAGAATGCGGCCCGCATCCTGGGTATCCAGTGACCGCTCCATTCCATTCACAACTGAACTGAGGGAGGAAACGTCAATGAAAAACAAATGGGGTATGTTTTTTGTCCTGCTGATCTCCGCCATCACGGTGAGCCTTTCCCAGCTGAAGATCGCGCCGGTGCTGAGCGATGTGGCGGCTATGCTGAACGTGGATATGACCAAGGCCGCCATTCTGATGAGCCTTTTCACCGTGGCCGGAATCATCCTGTCCATCCCCGGCGCCGCCGTAATGGCCAAAACCGGCACCAAAAATATGCTGCTGGCCCTGATGGCCTGTCTGGTGGTGGGCAACGTCATGGGCGCGCTGAGCAACAGCTTCGCAGTGGTTATGCTCTCCCGCATCATTGAGGGCATCTCCTACGCCCTCATCATCACCGTGGGCATTGACCTCATCAACACCTGGTTCACCGGCAGCGCCATCGGCACCGCCACCGGTATTTTCAACACCTTCGCCGCGGCCGCCAACTTCATCGGCATGAACGCCAGTGTGGCGATTTATAAGAGCACCAACAACCTCAAGACTCTCTGGTGGTCCATCGCCATCCTGGCCGCCGTCTGCTTTGTACTGGTGCTGCTGGTCGTCCGGGTCCCCAGGACCGCAGACACCGTCGGCAGCGGAACTGAAAACCGGGATGGAACGCTGGGTGAGGCCGTCAAGAATCCCGCACTGCTGGTCACCTGCCTTTCCATGCTGTGCCTGGCCTTCGTCCTCTTTGGCTTTATCACCTGCAACGCCTCTCTTTTCCAGGCCTACGGCATCGATCAGCAGGCTTCCGCTTTCTATGCCAGCCTGAACGGCCTGATCGGTATTCCCACCTGCATCATCTCCGGTGTGGTGATCGGTAAGTCGGGCAAGCCATTCTCCGTGGCCATCGTGGGCGCTGTTCTGTGCGCCGTCATCTGCTTCTTCATGCCGCACCTGGGTTCCTCTCCCGTGGCGTACATCCTGTATGCCCTGGCCACTGGCATCGTTCCCGGCGGCATGATTATGACCTCCATGTTTATCTTTACGCCGCAACTGGCAAAGCGGCCGCAGCTCATCGGACTGAGCATGGGCCTTTTGAATACCCTGTACTACATCGGCGTATTCTTAAGTACCCCTGTCATCACTGCACTGGTTGGAGACAACGCTTCTCCGGCCAACTGGACCGTACCTTCGCTGCTGATGACCGCCGCCTCTGTTGTGGTGCTGCTTTGCTCCGTCGCGGGCAAGGGCCTTGCCAAAAAGCAAAGGGCGTCTCAGAGCGTCTGAACTTCGGCTCCGGCGGCCTTCCCGGGGGGAGCGCCGCCGGAGCCTCCTTTTCCGGAGTTCCGGACCTGCCCCTGCCCGGACAACAGCGACTCAATCATCACAGAAATGGAGAAAAGACTATATGAATAATCAAGGAATGGATAACCAGACCGTCGTCGACGAGTTGGTCAAAAACGGAAGAAAAGCGCTTCAGGAACTGGAGAGTTACACCCAGGAGCAGATCGACGCGCTGTGCCGCGCCTGCTGCCTGGCTTTTCAAAAGCATGCGGTGGAACTGGCTGAGGAGGCTGTGGCGGAGACGGGTCTGGGCAACGTGCCCGACAAGATTGCCAAGAATACCGGTTCTCCGGACGGCGTGTGGTACGCCATCAAGGAGAAAAAATCCGTCGGCATTATCGGTCATGACGAGCGCCGTCACCTGACCTTTGTGGCCCACCCAAAGGGCATCATCTCCTGCGTCATCCCGACGACCAATCCCAACATCACGATCCTTTTTAACGGCGTGTATGCCCTCAAGGGCCGAAACGTCATCCTCTGCGCACCCCATCCCCGGGCCAAAAAATCCACAATCCACACTTGCGAGATCTTCCGGGAGGCTCTGCGCGAGGCCGGTGCGCCGGAGAACATTTTTCAGTGCGTGGAGGAGCCCAACATTGAACTGACGCAGCTGATGATGGCCGCCTCCGACACGGTGCTGGGCACCGGAGGCCCCAATATGGTAAAGGCGGCTTATTCCAGCGGCAAGCCCGCCTATGGTGTGGGTCCCGGCAACTCCCAGACCATCTTCGATCCGGATTACGACAATCTGCCCGCCGCAGTGGCGCAGACCATCTTCGGAAATAAGTTCGACAACGGCATCATTTGTGCCTGCAACCGCTCCTTTATCACGCCTCGGGCTGTCACCGCAAAGGTCGTGGAACTGCTGAAGGAACAAAAAGCTTTCTACGTGGACGACACCTCCATCCGTGATCGGGCACGGGCACTGCTGTTTCCCAACGGTCTCGGCGCCATCAACGGCAAGCCTGTAGGGCAGGGCGTACAGACCATTGCAAAAATGCTGGGACTGGAGATTCCCGCAGATACCTCCATCATTGTCATCAAGGTGGACCAATACGGGGCCAATGAGCCGCTGTGCCGGGAGAAAATGGTTCCTCTGGCCGTGCATATCGAAGCAGAAGATGTCCGGGACGCCATCCGCATTGCCAAGGCGAATCTGTTGGTGGAGGGCGCGGGTCACTCATCCGTTATCCACACGAACAATCGCGAACTGGTAGAGTACGCGGCCTGCACCTTGCCGGTTTCCCGGATGCTGGTGAACTGTCCCGGCGTGTTCTCCGCCAATCCGGCACTGGCCAACGGCCTGGTTCCCACCGCCACTCTGGGCTGCGGGTCCTGGGCGGGATGTTCCGTCTCGGAAAATCTGGGCTATGAGCAGCTCATCAACATCTCCCGTATTGCCTACGTATACCCGGAGAACGAAATCCCCAATCATGAGGCCATCTGGAATGGCAGCGCCGCATTTTGACAAAAGCCGGCCCGCCGGAGCGGAATTTCGTTCCAGCGGGCCGGCGGAGGAGAAACTGTCTATGAATACGGAATTTCGCAGCCTGGAGCGCCGGCGCTGGCTGTTCCTGCTGCTGGGCACAGTCCTGCTGCTGTGTCTGGGACTGATTTATGCCTGGAGTGTATTCCGTACCCCGTTGGAGCAGGAGTTTGGATGGAGCAAGGCCCAGACCTCCGTCACTTTTTCCATCTCCATGATGATGTTTTGCCTGGGAGGGTTGGCCAGCGGCTCTCTGGCGGGAAAACGCGGCCCCCGGCTGCCGCTGCTCCTGTGCGCGGCCTTTTTGCTGGCGGGTTTTGTCTCCGCCTCCCGCATCCAGACCCTGGGCGGCATCTACGCAACCTATGGAGGACTGTGCGGCTTTGGCGTAGGACTGGGGTACAACGCGGTTATCAGCACCGTAGTGCGCTGGTTTCCCGACAAGCAGGGGCTGGTTTCCGGCATTGCGCTGATGGGGTTCGGATTCGGTGGCATGGTGTTGGGAACGGTGGGCGCCGGGATGATCACAGCCTTGGGCTGGCGCAGGACCTTCGCCATATTTGGGTTTCTCTTTGCCGCAGTGATGGCGGCAGGGGCACTGGGACTGCGCCCGCCGGAGGAGCGCGTACTGGCAGTGCTTTCCACGGAACGGAAAACACTTTGCCCCTCTCTGGAGGAGGCTGACTGGCGTACCATGCTGCGCCGGCGGAATTTCTGGCTTTATTTTCTCTGGGCCGTCACGCTGAGCGCAGCGGGTCTGGCCGTTATCAACAGCTCTGCTGTCTACGCCCGCTCCATCCTGCAGGGAGATTTGACGCAGGCCGCGGCTGCCGCCGGCCTTGTCTCCGTGGCAAACGGCGCTGGACGCGTTCTGTTCGGGCAGTTGTTTGACGCAAAGGGTTATCGGGTCACCATGCTCACAGACTGCGGACTGTACCTCTTGGCAGCGGCCGTGCTGATCCTCTCCGACCGGACTGGGAGTGCGTCGGTGCTGATCGCTGCATTTTTGCTCATCGGTCTTGCCTATGGCGGAGTGACCCCCACCAATTCTGCCTTCATCGCCCGGTTTTTCGGTCGGAAGCACTATGCGCTCAATTTCAGCCTTATCAACCTTAATCTGATGATTGCCTCCTATCTGGGTCCTATGTGCGGAAACGGCTCCTATCTGCAGACCTTTTTCGCAGTAGCGGCGTTTGGAGGCGCAGGGCTCGTTATCACGCTGCTGATCCACCGGCCGGAAACGAAGGAAGGAGAACAGACATGAACATATCGGAAGAGTATCAAAGCAAACTGACTACGGCGGAAGAGGCCGTGAAACTGGTAAAGGACGGGGACTGGGTGGATTACAGTCAGACCTGCTCCTTTCCGGAGGCTCTGGACGCGGCCCTGGCCGCCCGGAGGAATGAGCTGCGGGACGTAAAGGTCCGCAATGCCATTGCCATGAAGCCCATTCAGGTGGTGGAGCAGGATCCGGAGCACCGGGCTTTCACCTACAATGCCTGGCACTGTTCCGGCCTGGACCGCAGTTATGTGGACCGCGGCTGGGCCTACCACATCCCTATGTTGTTTCGTGACTGCGGCTCCTACTACCGCCGGGGCTTTGCGCCGGTGAATGTTGCAATGGTCTCCGTGGCTCCCATGGACCGCCACGGCTGCTTCAGCTACGGCCTCACCAACTGCTGCATGCAGGAAATGCTGGATGCGGCAGAGCATATCGTCCTGGAGGTCAACGAGCACATGCCCGTGATCTATGGAATGGAGGGAGACCACATCCATATCTCAGATGTGGACTGCGTGGTGGAGGGGCACCGGGATATCTGCCTGGCGCCTGGAGGGAAAGCCGGGGAGATCGACCGACGGATCGCTGCCAATATCTTTCCGTACCTGCAAGACGGCATGACGCTGCAGCTGGGAATCGGCGGCATGCCCAATGCCTTGGGCGCCCTGATTGCTGAATCAGACCTGAAAGATCTGGGTATGCACACGGAACTCATGAGCGACGGATACCTGCGGCTTTATCAGGCAGGCAAAATCACCAACCGGAAAAAGCCGCTTCAGCGGGGCAAGGGCGTGTTCTCCATCTGCTCCGGATCCCGAGAACTCTATGCATTTCTGGACAGCAACCCGGATATTCTGTCCGCGCCCATGCGGTATGTCAATGATCCGGAAACCATCCGCCAACTGGACCATTTTGTTTCCATCAACAGCTGCATCGCAGCGGACCTTTACGGGCAGGTCTGTTCGGAGACGTCGGGGATCCGTCACATCAGCGGAACCGGAGGTCAGCTGGATTTCGTCACCGGCGCTTACCTGGCGGAACACGGCCAAGCCTTTTTGGCAATGGCCTCTACTTATATTGATAAACAGGGCGTCGCACATTCCCGGATTCTGCCGAAATTCACGCAGGGAGACGTGATTACAACCCCCCGGACCCAGGCGCCCTGCCTGGTGACGGAGTACGGTGTGGCTCGGCTGCCGGGGCTGACTACCTGGCAGCGGGCCGAGGCCATTGTGTCCATTGCCCATCCGGATTTTCGGGACAGCCTCATCGCCGCAGCGGAGGCGCAGAAGATCTGGCGCCGTTCCAACCGGCGCTGAGTGCGCCACAAAGGTGATTCATCTCTCTCATCAACTCAATGCGGCTGGAAACATTTAATTTTTTGAAAATATTCGCGACATGAGTTTTGCATGTGTACATGCTGATAAACAGCATATGGCCATTGGATGATTTGTCCGGTGCGTTAACAAACTGTGCTTACCGACGAGATGATGTGGCCACTATACTGGGGCATTTTCCACTCAGAGAATTCTTTGGGTCTATCTGCCAAGAAGAAATTCTAAAAACAATATTTTTGTTGGAGTAGCTTTTCTCTGATCGACGGCAGAGGAGCTCACAAAACGAAACACGCTGCCTGCGGCCGCATTGCGGTTCCATCAGGCAGCGCGTTTTTTGTCCGGCGGAATGAAGGCACTGAGGATTGCGGATGTGCGCGCAGCCTCTGCAAGAACCGCGCGCCGTGCAGTCCGCTGCGGGGAAAGGCGCTCCGGCCGGGGCACGCTTCTCGGACAATTCGACAATAAAACCATCTGCATGCCCGGATAATTTGTCTGATATGACAGAAAGCCGCCCTTATTTGTGCTTAGGTGACATTGCCGACACCGTAACAAACATATAAGATGAATACAGGATTTCGATCCGGCAGATTCGTATCAGTCGTGATTTCCTTGGCATGAGGGAGCATAAAAGGGCTCGTGAGTCGTTCAGACAGAAAGCGCTGCTCTCTTTTATCATGGACTGGTTGTTTTTGCCCGGCCCAAAATGGCGGTTGTTTTCCGGCTCTGACACCGGGGAGCAACCGAATCCCAATTCAAATAATTGACAGTTTAAAGGAGGAGCAATCATGAAAAACAATATTTATGATTTATCGGGTCAGACGGCATTTGTATGCGGCGGCTCATCCGGACTTGGATTTGAGTTTGCCAAAGCCCTTGCCAACGCCGGCGCCAACATTGCGATCGTCGCACGCCGCACCCAGCGCCTTGAAGAAAACGCGCACGAGATAGAAAAGGAATACGGAGTCAAGGTATATCCGCATTACATGGATCTGCTGGATTCCAAGACCATTGCGGAGTGCGTCGGCGATGTTGTGAAGCATTTTGGCAAAATAGACATCCTTGTTAACTCCGCCGGCATCTCCGGCGCCGGAGAGCCCAGCACCCTCAGCGACGAGGACTGGCTCAAGGTCATAAACACCGACCTCAACGGGCAGTTCTATGTCTGCCGCGAGGTGGTTCATCAGTCAATGAAGCCAAATAAATACGGCAGAATTGTCATGGTGGCGTCGATCCATGCTGTCGCAGGCCGGAAGGGCGTCGACACCGCTTCCTATGCCGCGGCAAAGGGCGGCGTGCTGAACCTCACAAGATCCCTTGCAAACTCCTGGGCCAGAGACAACATCACTGTGAACTGCATCTGCCCGGGCTACTTCCCGACAGAGATGACCGCACCCTACATCGAGCAGCCGTTCTTCAAGCAGGCGCATATCGATTACTGCCCCATGGAGCGGCACGGCCTGATAAACGAAATGGACGGAATCTGCACGTATTTCGCGTCTCCCGCGTGCAGCTATACCACCGGCCAGTACATTTGCGTAGACGGCGGCTGGACCTGCGTCTGAGCACTGCGCCTGTATCCGGCTGACCTGCGCGGGCAGTCATCAGGCCTGTTTGGAAGGTGCCGTCCTGCATCCGTGGCGTCAGCAGCGAATGCGGGCGGTGCCGCGAAGAAAGCAAATCCATCGCCGGGCAGAACAGGGCCAACGAGAAGCTCCGGACCCGAATTCAGGAGGACAGGGACAGCCCCGCTGCATTCACGGAGAAGCCGTGCCGGAGATCCCGTCATATTCTGCAGGTGCCGGGACACGATGGCGCTCCCGCTGTCCGGGAAGAGGCCGCTGCCCGATCCGCAAGCAGGCTCCACAAAATCGCTGGGGCAACACGCAGATCGGCGAAAGGATACAGGGGGGGTGACACCTCCTGCGAAGGAGAATCTGAGAACTCAGGCAACAGGGGTACGGAATAAATCCGTACCCCTGTTTTTTGCCCGATTATTCCCGGCAGCATCAGATTTTGGCCAAAACAAATACATACATAATATTAGATGCCTGATTTTCAAATCGCACCGGAGGTTCAGGGAAAATAAGCATCAGTAAGCACCAGTTGAAAAAACAATATGCCCCGCATATAATAATTTCAGGTAAAAATATAGAATAAGTTCTGATTTCCTGAGAAATAAGAACTTATTTGGTTGTGGAAGCAGGACTTGAGCCTGCGACCTTCGGGTTATGAGAAGGGAGGAACCTGTATGACGGTTGCACTGCCGGAAATTTTGCGGGACCCGCAGTATGAGGGCCAGTGGGAATTCAAGGAGTGGAAGCCGGTGGCAAAGCCGGGCACGCCCAAAGAGCTTTGCGGCGCGCTGCGCCAATGGGTCAGGGAAGTGGAGGCGGCGGAGCGCGAGCTGCGCCGTTTCTCATGGGAGCCGCCGGAGGAGCGCTGAATCGCCGCCGGCGCGGACGATGACAGGCGGAATGCGGAGAGATCGCCGCCGACAGCGGGCGCATGTGGCAGCGCCTTTTCCGGAGCGGCAGCGCGTCTACGCCACGGAAACCGCCGCCGGCGCGGACGCCTCAGGGCAGCATGGAAGGCCGGAGGGCTCCCGGCGTGGCCATGACAGCGGAGGCCGGGCCGGCGCAGTCAAAAGACGGCGCATGGAATTTGTTAATAATTTGACAATGAAAGCAAAAATTTTGTTCTCTTTCAGCAGCCGATCCGCCGGATCAGCTGCATCCTGACCGAACCTGGCCCTGCCGGGTGCGGCGGATTGATTGGCCAGTTCGGCACGTGTCCGGCAGCCTGTCGCAAGCCGTCAGCCGCATCTGTCAGCAGCTGCGCGCCGGCGCGTCCGCGCAGCTCCGGCAGTCTCCGACGCTGATTCCGGCTGTGCAGCCGGCTCGCTTCAATGAGTCGTCCGGGCAAACGCCGGCGCATGCTTGCCGCGCGCGGCTGTCCGGGATTTTGGACAAGTCTCAGCTGAGAACGGGATCAGTTTGTGATCCGGACATGAATGTCCGACAAGTAGTTTTCCATTACACATACTGACAGCAAAGAAAACCTTTTTAGCCGGCACAATAGAAAGCCGCCCCTACCCTGTTTTGAACAAAAATTTGATTTTGTTCAAATATTCTCCGGCCAGCGTTTCACTCCGCCCGCGTTTGCCGCGCCCCTCTGCAAACCGCCGCCTCGCTCCCCGCCGACTGAAACCGGTGTGCCGCGCTTGCCGCGACAGACACAACCGCCGGCTATAAAGCTGTTCAATGCTTTGAACGCAGCTTCGGATACATGGGACGCAAAATTGCGGTTTATTCAGCGCAGAGGCGCTTTGCAGCGGTTCGCCGCAGGCGTTATTCGCCGTGCGCTGCGTTCTGCGGCCTGCGCTGCGTTCTGCAACCGACATCGCATCCGGGTGCTTGGCATTGCAGCCGCAACCGGCGGGCGTTTCCACGCTGAAGACGGGTGTCTTTGCATCCGGCGCTGGCCCTGTGCCGGCATTGGCGCCCACATTCCGCGAAAAACGCAGACCTGCGTCCTCCCTGCCTCCGGCACTCGCAGCCGGAGCATGGGACGTGGGGTCTGCGCTTCTGTTTGCCCGGTATCGGCCGGCATTTCCCTGTTCACCGCCCGATGGGTCGTTGGTATAAAGTGTAAAGCCTTTACAGCCATGCCTCCAGCCGCCGCTCCCGCGGACGTGCCCGCGGAACGGCCTTTCCGCCCTCAGCTGTGCTGACTGCCGGATGTCTCCGCCTGAAGCGGCGGCGCGTCTGCATCCCCGGAACAGATCCTGCCGGGGCCGCCGGCCTTGGCCCGGTAAAGGCTCCGGTCCGCCGTGTCGAAGCATTGCTGGAACGCCGCGGTTCCCGACGCGGAAAAGGCCACGCCGATGCTGCAGGTGACGGGAAACGCGAAGCCGGACACCGTGCGCAGGGCCGCCAGCCGTTCCAGCAGCTCCTCCTCCGAGGCGTACCGCTTGGCGAACAGCACGAATTCGTCGCCGCCGAACCGTCCGGCGATCAGCGCGGGATCCTGATCCACCAGCCGGTGCAGACCGGCGGCGAAGGCGTCCAGCACCTCATCGCCCACGCGGTGGCCGCTGTGGTCGTTGATGCCCTTGAAATTGTCGAAATCGCACACCGCCAGCGCGTAGCCGTCCTTCGGGCAGCTCCGCAGGTACTCCTCCGCCAGAAATTCAAAGGTCGGCTTGTTGTTGACGCCGGTCATGGGGTCCAGCGCGCACATCTTCTGCAGCGCCGTCTGGGCGTGGTAGGTCTGCAGCTTGTCGCTGATGCTGCTGAACAGCGACGCCGCGGCGATGACCACGGCAACGGAAACGCTGACGGCGTCCAGCAGAAAGGCGGAATGGGGTTTCACCTGCCAGCAGAGGATCAGATAGACTACGGAGGGCGCCAGCACCCCGGAGAGCAGATGAATGGGCCGGCGGGTGTAAATCTGCATCATCAGCACCAGACAGAGCGGGAACAGGAACGACGCCTCTCCGGGAAACACGGCCACGGCCAGAAAGCCGGAGAGCGCCAGAATCTGGGCGGCAAACAGCGAGATGGCCAGCCCCACCATCCGAACGGGCGGGGTTTTCCCGCGGTACAGGAACACGATCAGCGTGAACGCCCCGTGCAGGGCCGCAAAGATCCGCACCGCCGCCGTCTGCTCCGGAATGCCCAGCAGCGGGCACACGACCAGCAGGTAAAAGCACAAATATGCCAGATAGACCAGCGCCATGGGGTGCAGAATCTCCCAGTTGCGGCGGCTGCAGGCCTCCGCGGTGTCGCTGAAAAAGGCCCGGCAGTCCCCGAACCATTGTCGTATCGCTTTTCGGCTCCGCTTTCCCATGGCCGGCCTCGTCCTCCTCTCGTGCCCGCGGATGCGGGCGGCGCTTGATCCCCGAACTGATCACCGGAGCGGTTCCGCCGCCCCCCTGCTCCGGCCTTGCTTCTGCGGAGGCGCAGGGCCTCCGGTGAAGGAAAACGCCACTCGGAAGAGTGACGTTTTAGCGTTCAGCGGATCAGCCACTCATAGTCCTGACGGCAGTCCAGAATGTACTCGGCGTACACGGTGCCGTCCCGGATCTGGTAGAGGACCAGATACCAGTTCTCCACATACATCTTATGGTACTTGTTGAGGGGGATGTACTCCTCGTTGAAAAACGGGAACCGCTGGGGCATTCTGGAGAGCGAGCGCAGCTCCGCGGAGAAGCGCTGCTTCAGGCGCAGGGCCGCCGGGCGGTCCGCCTGCGCCAGAAACCGGAGGTGGGCGCCCAGCATCTGCCGGGCGCGGTCCGAGACGATCACCTGATAGACCTGCTCCCCCATCCCTCAGACCTCCCGGAGAACGTCGTCCAGATATTCGTCCAGCTGGTCCACGGTGCAGCCGCTCCGGCCCGCCAGACGCTCCTCCTCCACGGCCAGCAGCTCCTCCCGGAGCTTCAGCATTTTTTCGCGCTTGGTGAAGGCCGCGATGTCCATGACCACCAGATCCCCCTCGCCGTTCTTGGTCAGATAGACCGGCTCGGCGGATTTCCTGCACAGGTCTGCGATTTCATTGTAGTTCTGACGGATGGCGGCGGACGGTCGAATATTCATAGCGGAACCCCCTTCACAGGTTGCTGTATTTGATTAGAATTATACACTCATTCTGCTATGACGTCAACAGCTTCGCGGATCGTTCCGCCGATGGCCGGATATATTGTTCCGCGATCTGCCGGTCCCCTCCCCCCGCAGGCAAATTCCGGCGCGCCGTCCGGCGGGAAGGCGCTGCTGCGGGGCGCCTCCGCCCCGTCCGCGGTAATCGGCCCATACAGGCGGGCAGACGGCGTTTTCACGGATGATCGTCCGCTCCCCCGGCGTGATCACCTTCCAATCATTCCCAGCTGCGCCGGGGCCGGCGTCTCGTTCCCCGCCCGTCAGGCGCAGGCGGCCGACCATGCCCGGCGGGGCAGCCCCCGGCCCCGGGAGGAACCCTCCGTCATTGACTTTTGCGCGAAAACAGGGTATATTGGCACTGAATTCGGGCATATGCCCGGTTAAGGAGGACGCCAATATGGACAAAGCTGCCATGTACAAGCTGACTTACGGCCTGTTTGTTCTCTCCGCGCGGGAGGGCGGGAAGGACAACGGCTGCATCATCAACACTGCCCAGCAGGTCACCACCTCCCCCAACCGCATCACCATCTCCGTCAACAAGCAGAACTTTACTCACGACATGATCACCGCCACCGGGAGCTTCTGCGTCTCCATTCTGGATCGCACCGTGCCCTTCGCCTGCTTCCAGCGCTTCGGCTTCCAGAGCGGCCGGGACGCCGACAAGTTTGCCGGACTGGATTCCCTGCGGATGGCCAACGGCATCCTCGTGCCCGCTGAGCACGTCTCCGCGGTCATCTCCGGTCAGGTGGTACAGACCATGGATCTGGGCAGCCACACCCTGTTCCTCGCCGACGTGACCGACGGGGTGGTGCGCTCCGGCGCGGAGCCCGTGACCTACGCCCAGTACCAGAGCGACATCAAGCCCAAGCCCCAGAACGGCCCCAAGAAGGGCTGGCGCTGCAAGGTTTGCGGCTACGTCTACGAGGGCGAGGAGCTGCCGCCCGACTTCATCTGCCCCATCTGCAAGCACGGCGCCGCCGATTTCGAGCGCATCGGCTGATCCGCTCCGGCACCTGCAGCCCGGATAAGACGACAAAAAGACCGGAGGAGTTGCGGGGCGTTTCAGGGGACAGTCATATGCAGAATATGGTGCAGCCCGAAAGGGCTGCACCGTTTTCCTTCTCTCAGGCGGTGTCCGCAAGGGCGGAGGCCAGCTCCCGGGGCCTGTACATTTTCGCATGGTTTCCGGAAACAGCCCAAGGTCAGCCCCCTTCTGCTCCGCTGTCCTGACAGCCTGCCCGCCGCCTTCCAGCGGGGCAAGCAGTCTTTTTATGCTTTCTCTCGGTTGGCAGACAGCTTTCCGAACATTTTATCGGAGCCCTTCCGCGCTGTCTTGAAAAAGTTGCCCGTGCAGCTTATGGAGTCTGCCGTGCAGCCGGTGTACTGACGGTTTGCGGAGATTCGCAGACTCACATATTTCCGGAACCCGCGGAGCTGTCTCCGAAAAAAGTGCAGAAGCGGATCAACCGATTGACCATTTTTGCTGTATACTTTATTCATCAGCTAAAAGAAAGGCGTGCAGTTATGAAAGCAGTCGTAATTGGTGCGGCGGGGCATATTGGAACGTATCTTATTCCCATGCTGGTGAACGCCGGATATGATACGGTCGCCATCACGAGAAAAATGACGCAGCCCTATAAAGATGCTCCGGCGTGGCATACGGTGAAGCGCGAGCTGCTGGACAGAGAGAACGACCCGGACTTCATCCGGAAACTGAAGGCGATGGAGCCGGACATCCTCGTTGATCTGGTCAATTTCAACAGTAAAGAGACGAAAAAGATCGCGGAGGAATTTCGGGACAGCAACCTGTCCCACTATTTGTACTGCTCCTCCTGCTGGGCGCAGGGGATGGCGGAAACGATTCCCTTCGATCCGGATGATCTGCGCAAGGAACCGCTGGACGATTACGGAAAAGACAAGTTCGCCAGCGAGCTGTACCTGAAAGAGCAGTATCGGCAGAACGGGTTCCCGGCGACCGTCATCATGCCGGGGCAGATCTCCGGTCCGGGCTGGACGATCATCAATCCGTGGGGCAACACTTCCATGAGAGTGTTTCAGGACATTGCCGACGGCAAAGAGATTGCGCTTCCGAATTTCGGCCAGGAGATTCTGCATCATGTCCACGGCTATGACGTCGCGCAGGTGTTCTTTCAGGCGATCACACACAGGAATCAGGCGCTGGGAGAAACCTTCGACGCGGAAGCCGCAACGCATATCACCCTGTATGGCTTCGCAAAGCACCTGTATGAGTATTTTGGCCACGAACCGAAAATCAGATTCCTGCCGTGGCCGGAGTGGTGCAAATACGAGGGAAATCCGGAGGAATGCGATCACACGTATTATCACATCGCAAGAAGCGGCGTGTACAGCATTGAGAAAGCAAAGCGGCTTCTGGAGTATCAGCCCAAATATACCTGCATGGAAACGATTGATCTTGCGGTAAAGAGTTATATCGACAGAGGGATGATTGTTGTCCGCTGAAATCCGCTTTGCAGAACAGTCATTCGTAAGAGGGCGTTTGTATGATCTGTTATTTTTCCGCTACGGGAAACTGCCAATATGTTGCCGGGCGCATTGCCGCCGCACTTGGCGATACAGCAATGTCGATCACGGGTGCGGACACAGACATTTCTCTTTCCGAGGGGGAAGTGTTCGGAATTGTCACGCCGACATACTACTGGGAACTTCCCGGGCCGGTTCGGGAGTTTCTCTCTGAAGTCACATTATCGGGAAGCAGAAACCGCTATTCTTTCCTTGTGGCCACCTATGGGACGACGCCGGGCTGCTGTGGTGAGGATGCGCGGAGGATACTGGCCGGAAGAAATATCGCACTGAATGCGTCTTTCAGCGTAAAGATGCCGGACAACTGGACGCCGATCTTCGACTTAAGCGACCCCGAAAAAACGGCAAAACAAAATCAGGCTGCGGAGGGAACCATTGCGGACGTGATCTCCCGCATCCAGACAAGGCAAACCGGAAACCATACGGAACGCAGACTGCCGTATGCGGTAAGAGCCATAACCGATCCGCTCCTGAACAGCAAACGGAAAACAAAGAATTTTTACGTGGAGGATACCTGCATCGGCTGCGGACTGTGTGCGAAGAAATGCCCGGTACAGGCGATCGAAATGCAGAATGGAAAACCCATCTGGGTGAAAACCCGCTGTGCGCTGTGTCTCGGCTGTCTGCACCGCTGCCCGAAATTCGCGATTCAGTACGGAAACGGGAAAACGAAGCTGCATGGGCAGTACCGGAATCCCCATGCGTCCATCTGACGATTCCGTCCGGTCGTAAATACGAAAGCAGGCGCCCTGTGAGTTTCATGGTCACAGAGCGCCTGCTTTTTTGCCTCAGCCATCAGGCCCTATTCACGACGCCTGCTCAAACTGACTGTTGTAGAGCCCGGCATAGAAGCCGCCCCTGGAGAGCAGTTCGTCGTGGGTGCCGCTCTCCAGAATATCGCCGTCCTTCATCACGAGGATGCAGTCCGCGTTTTTGACGGTGGAAAGGCGGTGCGCGATGACAAAGCTGGTGCGGCCCTCGGTGAGCTTATCCATGGCTTTCTGCACCATGAGCTCCGTGCGGGTATCGACGGAGCTTGTCGCCTCGTCCAGAATCAGCAGCGGCGCATCCTCGATCATGGCCCGGGCGATGGTGATGAGCTGCTTCTGCCCCGCCGAGAGACTGTCCCCCAGCACCGTATCATACCCTTTGGGCAGCTGACGCACAAGATCGGTCAGCCCGGCCGCGGCGCAGACCTCGTCCAGCTTTTCGTCCGTGACGCCCTTCTTGTTGTAGACGAGGTTTTCCCGCAGCGTCCCTTCAAACAGCCAGGTGTCCTGCAGCACCATTCCGAACTGCGCGTGGACATTTTCCCGGCGGACGTCCGCGATGTTCACGCCGTCGATGGAGATTCTGCCGCCGTTCAATTCGTAAAAGCGCATCAGCAGATTGACCATGGTCGTTTTCCCCGCGCCGGTGGGGCCGACGATGGCGATCTTCTGCCCCGCCCTGACCTCGTCGGAGAAGTCATGGATGACCGTTCTCTCCGGGTCGTAGCCGAAGGCGACATGGTCGAAGGAAATATCGCCGCGCACGTTCCCGATGCGCTGCGTTTTGCCGCTCTCGTCCTCCATCTCCGGTTCTTCCAGAAACTCGAACACGCGCTCGCAGGCCGCCGCCATGCTCTGCACGCTGCCGGCCGCCTGGGAGAGATTCTGCAGCGGCTGGGTGAACAGGCGGATATACAGCATGAACGCCACGATGGTGCCGAAGGTGATGGACCCCTTCACCGCCAGCACCGCGCCCACGACGCAGACCGCCGCATAGGCGAAATTGCCCACGAAAATCATCAGCGGCATCATGAGGCCGGACAAAAACTGGCTCTTCCAGGCGCAGAGATACAGCCGTTCATTCTGCTCATGAAAAGAGGCCTTCTCTTTTTCTTCGCCATTGTACGCCTTGACCACGCTGTGCCCGCCGATGGTCTCCTCCACATGGCCGTTGATGGTTCCCAGCTCTGCCTGCTGACGCACATAGTATTTCTGGGAGCGGGCAATGACCAGCATCATGACCGCAAACCCCAGCAGCGCCGCAATGATGCCCGCCAGCGCCATGATCCGGTTTGTCATCAGCATCATCACCGTGGAACCCAGCAGCAGGGCAAACGAGGAGACGAGGGTGGAAAAGCTCTGATTCATCGACTGTCCCACGGCGTCCACGTCGTTCGTCACGCGGCTGAGCACGTCACCGGTGGAGGTGGTATCAAAGTATTTGAGCGGCAGCCGGTCGATCTTTTCGGAAATGTCCCGCCGCATGTTCCGGGTGATGCGCTGGGAGATC